>Ga0307441_1000858_pt1 | contig 10754 bp, 8 predicted proteins | sample SalMarWE160420MG_FD_202149 | JGI IMG/M metagenome (GOLD analysis project Ga0307441, IMG submission 202149) | Salt marsh sediment microbial communities from the Plum Island Ecosystem LTER, Massachusetts, United States - WE1604-20 | ecosystem: Environmental > Aquatic > Marine > Intertidal zone >... | reverse complement strand
CCCTCCCCTGTCTCCACTGGCGTTGTAAGGGCGGCCGCATCCGCCGCGGCTTCGAGCTTGCTCTCAGTGCCCTCGACCTTCCCGGTCCCGGCGCGCAGCTTCCCTCGGATCTCGAGGATCTGATCGACCAGCGTCTTCTCCTGGCTCCAGCGGCTCTCCAGCGCCTCCAACCGGAGGCGCTCGGCATTGAGCTTCTCACCGGCCGCAGCCTCTCGTTCCGCTGTGTCGATACCCACTGCGGTCTCGCGGCCAATGATCTCCAGCTCGCTCTCCAAGGCCTGGATACGCTTGCGGCAGTCGTCGACCTCTGGCGGCACCGCGTGCTGGCTGATGGCTACGCGGGCGCAGGCTGTGTCAAGCAGGCTCACTGACTTGTCCGGGAGTTGGCGCGCGGGGATGTAGCGGTGTGAGAGCCTGACCGATGCCTCCAGCGCCTCGTCTAGGACCTGGACCTTGTGATGCTTCTCCATGGTAGAGGCGACTCCTCGCATCATGAGGATCGCCTTGTCCTCGCTCGGCTCGCCTATCTGGATGACCTGGAAACGGCGAGTGAGCGCGGGGTCCTTCTCGATGTGCTTCTTGTACTCGGCCCAGGTGGTGGCCGCGACCGTGCGCAGGGTGCCGCGGGCGAGCGCGGGCTTCAGGAGGTTGGCGGCGTCGCCTGTGCCGGCCGCTCCGCCCGCGCCCACCAGGGTATGGGCCTCGTCGATGAACATGATGATGGGCTTGGGAGAGGCCTGGACCTCCTCGATCACCGACCGCAGCCGCTGCTCGAACTCGCCTTTCATGCTGGCGCCTGCCTGCAGCAGACCCACATCGAGGGTGCGCAGGGTAACGTCCTTCAACGGGGGCGGCACATCCCCAGCCGCGATCTTCAGGGCAAAGCCTTCAACGACGGCCGTCTTGCCAACGCCCGCCTCGCCCGTAAGGATGGGGTTGTTTTGACGCCGCCGCATCAGGATGTCGATGATCTGCCGGATCTCTACGTCCCGCCCCACGATGGGGTCCAGCTTGCCACTGCTGGCCTCCGCGGTGAGGTCGACAGTGAAGCGCTTGAGTGCCTCCTGCTTGCCCATTGCGGCTGGGGCGATCGCGTCGCTCGCCTCGCCCGGTGAGACCCCGCCGCCCACTTGGAACCCATCCTGGGCACCCATGGAGTCTTCCGGAGAGCCGCCGACGATCTCGGCGAAGCGGTCCGTCAAGATATCGACCCGGATCTTTTCGAACTCCTTCGAGATGGTGGGAAGAGCATTGCGCAAGCCCGGCGTCTTCAAGATACCGATCACCAGGTAGCCGGTGCGCACCTGGGACTCCTTGAACATCAGGGTCGCGTAGACCCATCCCCGCTCGACGGCCTCCTCGACGTGTGAGGAGAGATCCGAGATGGAGGTGGAGCCCCGCGGCAGCCGATCGAGTGACTCGGTGACGTCTTTGGCGAGCCGCGAGGGCTCCAGATTGAACTGCTTGACGATGCGGTGTAGGTCCGAATCTTGGAGCTGCAGGATCTGGTGAATCCAGTGCACCAGCTCAACGTACGGATTTCCCCGCAGCTTGCAAAACACGGTGGCACTCTCGATGGCCCGGTAGCAGAGCCGATTGAGCTTGCCGAAGAGTGCCACGCGACTGATTTCAGGCATCTGCTCGCCTCCTTTCAGTAGGATTCAGCTGGATCGAGTGCTTGGCCGGCTAAGCAAGCACCAAACCGAAGCGGCTCCAGCAAGAGGTCCGCCGCATCGCGCGCGAAGGGCCGACTCGCCAGCCAGGTGGTCCAACCGAGCTGACCCTGCTCCCCGAGCTCGAGCGGCGGCACCTCGTCTCGCTTCAGGATCAGGTTGAGGTCCCAATCCAGCTCATCTCCCAAATAGTTACGCACCATGGCCACTAAACGCCGAATGCTATCGCCCCCCGGGAGCATCCGCCGGTAGTCTTCGAGACCGAGGGGGCCGAGCGAGACGCGGAACTTGTACTGGCGGTCCCATACGCGCGAGCCGACCGTGGCCGAAACGCCGAGGGTCCCGTTGAGGGCTGACTCGCCCAAGCACCAATACGAGTCTCGAGGAAGCTGTAGCCAGTGTCCGATGAACTCGTGAAGGACGACCGGCAACCCAAAGAAGTCGGAAAGTAACGCCGCAAGCCCCTCGGCGTGGCGGGTCTGACACACCAACCGCCCGGCGTAGTGCAGCTTTGCGAGATCCGGAATGGCGTCGCGATCGCGCAGGGACGGCATGCCGATGCCGAAGAGAGAGGCAACGTAAACCGCGAAACGGTCGGAGTCCGGCCGGTCCAGGCTGACCGTTGGGCGTGCATTGGCCCAGGCACGATAGAAAAGCGCCAACATCCGATGGTGAAAGACATCAGCAAAGCGGGCAAACGTGGGATCGCGGGCAATGCGCAATCGGGTCCGCGCGTACTCGGTGAGATGGACCGGGAGCGGTCCGTTGGGGCCGAACAAACCGAGGAAGTACACGGACAACCGCGCCGGATCGCCGCCGCTTCCAAGATGGAAGGACGAGAGAGTTGCGGGGGCGAACGCGAGATGGGGCTCTTGGGCAAGACGCACAGGTTCATCTCGCGGGCGCAGCGCCTTGCCCAGCCGGGGGAGAGAGCGATGCGCGCACTCTAGGCGTCGCAGCGCACTGAAAAAGCCGAACTCAAAAGGCGCTTCCTGCAGCGCATCGCCCAGAGCTAGAGTGTGTGGCGTCGTCCGATTCTCGCTGGCCACCTGATGATCTCACGGTCCGGGGTGGTCACAACTGTCTCTGTAAAGGAATTGATCGAAACGTATTTGGTGAAGAACTGTTCCAACACCGCGCCTAACAGAAAGACGCCGCTACCCTCGAAAGCGACGGGATCGAGGGTTACGGTAACCTCGAGCCCGCGGGCGAAGGTAATCGCGCCTTGCGTCGGCAGGCGTCGCGTAATCGCCCTGGTTGCCACGGACCGCACCCCTTCCACCTGCTTGGCAACCGCTTCCTGGCCAAGGTCAGCGTACAGACTCAATAGCTCCCGCAAGGCAGCCGATCCCTGAAACGGATCCGTGTTCGTAACTGACAAGTAGTTCAGTGACAGGTGACTGATGAGTCGCCAGGCAGTATCGCCCCTTGGAAACGACGGACGCGGCCTCGTCGGTCCTGCGACACAGCGTACCGACTGGACTGGGGCGCTTAGCTCGAGAGAAAAATCCGTCGAGCCCTTACCGAGAGGCAGTTGAAGCGGCAAGTCCCGGTTGGTGCACAGGGTGGCTACCCCGAGTTGGCGGAGGCTATGCCGATATGGCGCCTCATCGGCGTCCACCAGCGCGATGAACACCTCGCTGCCGATATAGCTCGAGCGTGGCCCACGAATCCGTTGCACCTCGGACGACACCCGCGGCTCCCGGTGCAAGGTGTAGTATGCCCGGTGCTCACGGCCGGCGACCAAGTCATGCGACGCATAGAAGGGCAGGAACTCCCTCTCCGGCTCATTGTGCGCACCGAAGCCCAGCACCTCGGTAACGCTGTGCACTTCAAAATCCATCGGACGCGTCCGATCCACGACGAGGTGATGTTCGTCGGTGCGATCCGTAAGATGAACTCGGTCCGCACGCTTTGGAAACAGGTTGATCGCCGGGGTGCAGAACAGAGCGAAATACGACGCGTCGAAAGAATCCTCGGCCAAAACACCGCCTTCATCCAACAGGACGATAAGATCCAGTTCGCCACCAACGCATCGCCGCACAGACTCACCGATTCCGCCAATTTCGACAAACAGATAGCGGTCGGCAAACGCGAAGTACTCCTGAAGCAACCGATATCCTTGAAACGAGCGCGGACCGTACGGCAGGAGAGCCTCTCCGTCGTCGAATCCAACGCGTTCAATGCGGCCCTTTCCCAGAATCGACGGCTCCGGGGCAGAACGCGCCGGTGGACGCACAACCACGGCCAGGGCATGAGCCAGCAATTGCTCATAGAGGCGCATGCGCAGCCCGTCGCCCCCCCGCAGATAGATTCGAACCGCATCCAAGGCCACCTTATCGAAGGTGAGTCCTGCAGTGGCGCGTAAGCGAAAGCGTAGACCCGCCTTAATGCCCGCAACGACACTGCCGCTGACCCCAGTCGCTGAGGCCGTCGGCAGGTACTTGACTTCAGCCAGCTCCAAAGGCCAGAGGGTAACGTCTGCTGCAGTGCGATACTCGCATGCAGTCCTGTCTCCCTTCCCCAGAATGCTGCGAAGCGCGGTGCCCCGAGGGATGACGAAGCCAGCCGCCAAATCCCCAGAGGTAAGATCCGGCTCGAATTGCACCACCGCCATGGAAGGAATCGGCGCCAGGTAATGCGGATATACCGTCTCCAGCAGGTGCTGGGTAAAGGTCGGAAACTCCGCGTCCAGCTTGAGCTGGACCCGGGCAGCGAGAAAGGCAAACCCCTCTAATAGCCGTTCGACGTAAGGGTCCGCGCACTCGAACTCTTCCAAGCCCAGCCGCCCCGCGATCTTGGGAAAGTCCCGGGCGAACTCGGCCCCCATTTCACGAATAAACTGAAGCTCTTGGTTATAGTAACCGAGCAACCTCGGGTCCATCAGCCGCTGCCCTTCCCCGCATGCTGCACAACCCGGACATCCCCCAGCTCCAGGTCGACTTCCGTCCTCAGATACATCTGTAACGGCACCGGCTGCGCCCAGAGCTCACCCTCGATGTCGAAAGCCATCGCATTGTGGTTCATAAGGTTCTGGTCGACAACAAGGCGCACTCTGAGAGAGTCACTCAGAATCCGCGGCTCAAAATCGAGTACCGCCTGTCGCAAAGCACGTTCGAACTCTATAACATTCGTGCTGGATAGGGTTATTCCAGCGACATCCGGGAGCCCATAGTTGAGGACAGACCGCACAACCTCGGGATAGCGATCCAAGCTTTGGGCGGAAGCGAGGTTTGTGGTGTTGAACAACCACGCCAGATCCCGCTGCACCACCTCCCGCAGCCGACTGAGCGAGAAGACCCGCTTATCTCGGGATTCGGACTTCTTTTCGGGCTCGTCGTCCGTCAGCCGATCCAGCAGCGAGGGCTGCAGCCGTTCCTTTTGGGTGAGCTCAGCCACGGACGGCTCAGGAGCCGTGAGTCCCGCCACTGACCCCAGATTCCCCTTCACCTGGCCTCAGTGTGATCTCGCGGACACTCATTATCGCGTACTCACCTTCGTCGGTCGCCAGCATGCGTTGGCCCAGTCCAACGAACAACCCGCCCGGGCGCTCCATCCATAGCGTCTTGCGAGCGCGGCGCAAGTCCGTGTCTTGGCTCGCCTGGCTGTCGGGGTAACGCGTCGGAATCAAGCCCACACCTTCTCCGCCGTTAGCCCAGGTAAAATACGCGGGCATCCAGACAAGGTCCCTCAAGTCCGTGGGCTTCTCGATGGTCAAACGGGCGACATGACTGAAGGGCACCCAGTAGTATCTTCCATTGACGATGGCTTCCAGCACCGGCCCCATCCGCATATCGCCGTCGGCGATCCAATCAAATGGCACCCCGTCAATGCTCCCCGGCGTCATGGGTGCCCCCTCCAGGGCCTGAGCACGAACTTGCCCTGACTCTTCATAGCGCTCCTCCGCCGCAAGCCGAAGGGCCTCGAGGAGCAGAGCCAGCCAGTTGTCCGGCTCGCCGAGAACCATGGGCGAACGCCGTCCAGCGAAGACATCCCCCCGCAACACCTCGCAGCGGAGCGCCTCCCGGTAGGTCTGCACCATTGCTAGCACGCCCTCGTCGAGCTCACCCGCGACATTCAGCTGGGAAAGCGCCCGATCCCATTGACCAAGAACGGCGAGCAACTGGAAAAGGAAGATGCGGTACTTCGCATTGGCAGGCTCTCTGCGAACCTGCGCCTGAAGCTCCTGGAGAGCCGCGTCCAAATCCCCTTCCATTAGCAGCTGCTCCGCACTCATCGCAAGCTCTCCTCGCGGATCCCGCCCCAACGCAAACCCCCTCTCTCGGCAAGCGCCGGCCAATCCCATTCTGCCGATGCGGTCGCGCAGTGCCTCATCTGCTTGCTCCCAGTTGCCTCAGTGCCGGATCAATGACAGCCGTTCCCTGTCAAGCTCGACACGCTGCGACAAGCGCGAGGCTTGCCGCAGGTGTTGCTGCGGCTAGATTTTCTTGTTTGCCTGGATGTCCCACCCCATCTTCGGTGTGGCCCCTACGGTACCTTTTTCAGTCTGCTCTTTATAATCTACTTTGACCTTCGCGAAGTCGAGGGTAATGTTTTCGGTCAGCCGATCCTCGCCCCCCGATCCCCCAGTCGAGACAGAAGTTATGATGACCTCTTCCATTGCAATCTTCAGATACTCGAGAGGATCGCCGCCAGCCTTGCGCACCGTCAAGGTCGCTTTGTCGATGTGCTTTCCCTGGCAGCAGTTTAGCATCAAATCAGGGCTCCCCTTGTCGATGTACTTGGTGAACGAGAGATCCTGCATATCGACCTTTCCCGATCCCCCCCCGCCGCCAATGTGCGCAGACCCGCTTTGACTCATTCCCCAGCTCCATGCGAGCACGTCGTGTTCGCCTTTGTGCTTATCGTCCTTCGATTCACCATCGATGCCGTCGAACTTTATGAACATGTCAACAGCCATTGCTATTCTCCTAACCGATCGCTGTGTTGAAGGTGATGTTTGTGTCGGCGGAACCGACACGCTGGCCCAGGTCCGTACACATGCTGCCCGACAGATTTCCAACCTCTAACGGATTTCGCCGGACCCTCAAGTGACCTGTAACACGGTCAGTGCATTCCCCATGCCAGCAATGACACATCGATTTCCGCTGGATTGAGGCTCCTCGAACCATTTCTGCCGCCGCTCCCCTCATCCATCTTGAGCCAATCGGCCCAAGTTGACCCGCCACCCAGCTGGGATAAGCCTCCCCAAGCCCTTCGCGGCGTCGCTTATCCAGCGGCTTTCGCAGACGGCAGCTTAGAGACCAGCCGCAGGGAAACGGTGAGCCCCTCCAACTGGTAGTGCGGCCGCAGATAGAACTTCGAGGTGTAATAACCGGGGTTGCCTTCGACGTCCTCCACCACAACCTCCGCTGCCCGCAATGGGTACTTCGCCTTTGTCTCTTCGCCGGCATTTTCCGGGTTGCTGAGGACGTAGTTGCTGATCCAGTTATTCAGCCACCGCTCCATGTCCTCGCGCTCCTTGAACGAACCGATCTTGTCGCGCACGATACATTTCAGATAGTGGGCGAAACGGCAGGTTGCGAAGAGGTAGGGCAGCCGCGCAGCCAGGTTTGCGTTGGCGGTGGCGTCAGGGTCGTCGTACTCGAACGGCTTTTGCAAGGACTGGGCGCCAATGAAGGCGGCAAAGTCCGTATTCTTTTTGTGGATAAGAGGCATAAAGCCGTTCTTTGCCAGCTCCGCCTCTCGGCGGTCGCTGATGGCAATCTCGGTCGGACACTTCATGTCGACGCCACCGTCGTCCGTCGGGAAGGTATGCGCTGGCAAACCTTCTACGGCACCCCCGGACTCAACACCCCGTATGCGCGAGCACCAGCCGTAAAACTTGAAGGACCGATTGATGTTCGTCGCCATGGCATAGGCCGAGTTGGACCAACAGTACTTGTTGTGACTCGATCCCTCGGCGTCTTCCTCAAAATCAAACTCGTCGACAGGGTTGGTCTTTGCACCATACGGCAGGCGGGCGAGAAATCGCGGCATCGCGAGCCCAACATAACGGGCATCCTCTGACTCGCGCAGCGACCGCCATGCGGCATACTCAGGGGTCTGGAAGATCTTCGTCAAGTCACGGGGATTGGCTAATTCTCCCCATGAATCCATTCGCATCACGTTCGGATCCGCTCCGGCAATGAACGGCGCATGAATCGCGGCTGCGACCTTCGACATCTCGCCGAGAAGCTCGACGTCAGGCGGGCTATGATCAAAAGAGTAGTCTCCCACAATGCAGCCAAAGGGCTCGCCGCCAAATTGCCCGTACTCCTCCTCGTACAGCTTCTTGAATATCGGACTCTGATCCCACGCCGTGCCCTTGAACTTCTTTAGCGTTCGGTGCAGGTCTTTCTTGGAGATGTTCATGACGCGAATCTTGAGCATCTCGTCCGTTTCGGTATTGTTGACCAGATAATGTAGCCCCCGCCAAGCACCTTCCAGCTTCTGGAGCTCCGGATGGTGCAGCACCACGTTCATCTGCTCGCTCAGCTTGCGATCGATCTCTGCGATGATGGCCTCGATAGTGTGCACCACATCCGCGGAGACCACGACTGTGGTGGCAAGCGCCTGTTCGGCCAAGGTCTTCACCGCAGCCTCAACCGCCTCTTTGGCACGATCCGTCTTGGGCCGGAATTCCTTCTCCAGCAGCGCGCCAAAGTCGCTTACCTCTACAGCTTCCCGTACCGGCTCGGCCTGAGCTTGACTGTCCACCTCCACCATCGCTTAGCCCTCCTCACTCTTGGACTCTTCCGCCGTCTCGGCCTGCGGCTTCGGTGCCGAGGCGAGCGCCTGGAGCAGTGCGGGATCACCGAGTGCCTTGGCGATAAGCTCTTCCGCCCCGGACTTCCCGTCCATGTAGCTTACCAAGTTGGCCAGCTGTTCCCGGGCCTCGAGGAGCTGGCGCAGGCCACCGACCTTGCGTGCTACCGCCGCCGGCGAAAAGTCGTCCATGCTCTCAAACGTGATATCCACACTAAGGTTTCCTTCCCCCGTTAAGGTGTTAGGCACCTGGAATGCGGCCCTGGGCTTCATTGCCTTCAGTCGATCATCGAAATTGTCGACGTCGATTTCCAGAAACTTACGGTCCGCAACCGCAGGCAAGGCCTCGGCCGGTTTTCCCGAGAGATCTGCCATAACCCCCATCACAAATGGAAGCTGAATCTTCTTCTCCGCACCGTAAATCTCGACGTCGTACTCGATCTGCACGCGCGGAGCCCGGTTTCGGGCAATGAACTTTTGACTGCTTTGTGCCATAACGCACCCCCTGGTGGTTTCGAAAGTACGCTGTTCTCAGGTTTCAACGCGACAAAAACTGGTCGGAGCCAAGAACATGAAGTCTCGACCGCAGACATTACTCCCCGTCCGGTTCAGTCCCCCGAATCAGCTCGATCTGAGGGACACCGTCCGGAGCCAAATCTCGCACGATTGCCATAAAGTCCTTTGCGACGAGGCGCTTGGCGCGCTCAAGCAAGAGTGGCACCGGGCTTGATGGCTCCTGCCGCTCGTAATAGCGGCAGACCTGGTCAAGCACACGGATGACGTCGTCACGGCCTCCAATCCTGGCCCCGCCTGCTGCAGCTGTCCCCTCCCCAAAAGTCCGTGCCTCCGCTTCACCGGATTCCTGGCCTGTAGCACGGCTCGCCTCCTGGCCCGACGGTGCGCCGTCGCTGCGCAGCGCAAGCGAGGCCCCCAACACCTTGTCAGCAGCCTTCAGAAGCTCGCTTAGCGCTCCCAGGTCGGGAGCCTGGGTCGGCCCCACCCGCTCCATGAGCAGCGACTCGATTGCCGCCACGCAATCGATCGACTCGCGCACTGCTGTCGCAGTTAACCTTAGCTTCTCCGCTTCAGCATCCTTGAACGCAGCATCGATGGACTGCTTATCCAGCGCTGCCGTCGTGTCCCCAGGCGGTAGTGGAAGCTCGCCTGCGGCGATTTGCACGTCCCGCAGACTCACTCGGCCGAGGACTGAGGACTGAACCAGTGGCGCCGACCTCAAAGCGTCTAGGATGGCGTCTCGGTCCGCAAGCGTGGATATTGTGTTCACTCTGAACGTCGGATCGTTGTCTTCGGCTGGATCGAGTTGTGGATGAACACACTCCCAGTAGCGCCCCAAGAGACCCTGCATGAGCATCAAGCCGTCGGCGATGCCTGACCACCCATCCGTGCGTGCTAGAGCGCGCGTCAAATGTGCTGCGATTCGGAGATCTTTGGTCGTTGAGAACAGCTCCACAGCCGCGACCTGGACGGCTGCCCAATCCGGCTCCTCGGCCGGAATGACCGTTTCCCCAAACTGCTGCTCCGGCTTGCGCTCGGCTGCGCGCTCCAGCGCACCAAACGCGGGATCGTACTCCAGATCGTCCCCGCATGGCGCATCGGGCGAGATCTCTTGGAGCAGCTCATCGATACTTATCAACTTCGCCTCCTTGGGAAGCACTGATCAATCCCACCTTGTCATGCCGTTCACGCTTCGACGAGTTGATCCCGTTGCGTGGGCTTGGCCAGTTTCCGAGCAAGTCAGCGCTTCCCCTCATGGGAAGACTCGAGTATCGGCGTCAGCCCGAAGTTCACCGACCTCCGGTGCGCCCTAAGTCCCCGCGAGACATAAGAGTATTCTTAGTTTCTCAATGTCTGTCCCCGACGCTCTCAGCTTCGTGTTGCATGAGCAAAAGTCGTTCAAATCCCCCCCCACTGTCAACCGACCCGCTGTCCGATGAAGAATATGGAGACTGGAAGACAACTAGCCCCCTTTCCGAGCCAGCCGAACGTTGACGGAATCCGAGCTGCGCCTGGTAACCTCGCTGCCCTTGCCGCCCGACCCGAAGACCCCGCAAGCCCGTGGGACGCAACATGATACGACCGCCGCCGAAAACCACGACCGGTGCGCTCTCTTAGCCAGGGAATGCCTCAGTCAGACACCGCACTTGGCTTAGCGCCCCAGGCGAACGGCAGTGCGGCCGGCGGCTCTGCCAGAGACTGAAACACTGCGAGCCTCGCCGCGTTTCGGTTGCGATAGCTCAAGAAAGGCATGACACCAGCGCCGAGAACTTGCTGCCCAGCTCGCTCGGATAGATA
>Ga0307441_1000857_pt1 | contig 10755 bp, 7 predicted proteins | sample SalMarWE160420MG_FD_202149 | JGI IMG/M metagenome (GOLD analysis project Ga0307441, IMG submission 202149) | Salt marsh sediment microbial communities from the Plum Island Ecosystem LTER, Massachusetts, United States - WE1604-20 | ecosystem: Environmental > Aquatic > Marine > Intertidal zone >... | reverse complement strand
CAGCGCGGCGCGGGTCCGGGCGATCGCGGCCGGCGCGAACTCGCCCGTCGCGTCCACCCCCTGGCCCAGCCGCACGATACGCGTCTCGCGGTGCACGTCGCGCAGCCGCCCGTCATCGAAATCGGCAATCAGCAGTCGAATCGAGTTGGTGCCACAATCGATTCCCGCGAGACGGCTCACCACCGCCCCGCCTCCACCACGTCGGCCATCGCCGGCTCGGCGGCCAGGATCGCCAGCACCTCGTCCCCGAGCGGGTTGCAGCCCGGCCCCTTGGCCAGCGAGTGGGCGACCAGCACATGCAGGCACTTGACCCGATCCGGCATTCCCCCGCCCGAGAACGTGGTGCCCAGCGGCTCGATCGCGTCGCGTTCGGCCAGATACGACTCGTGGGCGCGCCGGTACGCGGCCGCCAGGTCGGGATCCCGCCGCAACCGGTCGGTCATCTCGCGCATCAATCCCGCCGTCTCCAGCCTGCTCGCGGCCGCGGTCAGCGCCGGATGGGTGAGGTAATACAGCGTCGGGAACGGGGTGCCGTCGGCAAGCCGGGGCGCCGTCTTCACCACGCCCGGTTCGCCATTGGGGCAGCGGTAGGCGATCTCGAGCACGCCGCGAGGCTCACGACCGAGCTGACGCGCCACCGCATCCAGGTCGGCACGGTCAACCACCGGGCGATGTGGGGTTGGGTGCGGGCGGCGGCACGGGACCGGGCGGGGCGGGCGCCAGGGGGTCCGGCGGCGGTGGGGCCTCGGACGGCGGCGCCGCGGGCGGCAGGTGCGGCTCGTCGGCGATGGTGTGCCATAGCGCGGTGTACCACGGCTGGTTGTTGGCCGGCTTCGCCGCCTCCGAGCCCGGCTGGGGCTCGGCGGCCTCGTTCGGGGGAAGCTGCACCTGGAACGGGGTGTCCCCGGGCCTCACGAAGCCGAGACGCTCGCGGGCCTGCGCCGCAATGTAAGCCGGGTCGGCGAGCTTGCCCTTCTTCTGCTCGAGCTCGGCGATCTGACGGCGCAGCGCGGCCTCGCTCGCGACCAGCTGGTCCATCTCGGTGCGCTGGGCGAAGTAGGTGCGCACCGGGCCGGCGATGGTCAGCGTCAACACGCAGACCACCGCGGCCAGCACGGCCGCCCGCCGGGCCGTGAAGCCCAGCCGCTGGTCGGCGCGCTGTTCGACGGACTCGGCGAGCTGCCGCCTGATGGGTTCGACGACGTGCTCGGCCAGGGTCCGCGTCGCGCCACGGCCGGCCTGGGCGGCGGTCTGCGCGGGTCGGGAAGCCTTGGTGGAGCGTCGATTCGAAGTACCGGGCTTCCCCGGGCGCGATGCCGGGGAGCGGCGCTTCGGCTCTGGCCGTTTCGCCTCGGGCATCGGCTATTTCGGTTCCGGTACGAAGCGCGGGAACGCCAGGTCGCCGGCGTAGCGGGCGGCGTCGCCGAGCGCCTCCTCGATGCGCAGCAGCTGGTTGTACTTGGCGACGCGCTCGCTGCGCGCGGGGGCCCCCGTCTTGATCTGCCCGCTGCCGACGGCGACCGCGAGGTCGGCGATCGTGGTGTCCTCGGTCTCGCCGCTGCGGTGGCTGATCATCGTACGGTAGCCGCTGTGGTGGGCGAGCGCGACCGCGTCGAGCGTCTCGGTCAGCGTGCCGATCTGGTTCACCTTGACCAGCAACGCGTTCGCCACCGCCTTCTCGATGCCCTCCTCGAGCCGCTCGGGATTGGTGACGAAGATGTCGTCGCCGACGATCTGCACCCGGTCCCCGAGCGCGGCCGTCAGGGTCACCCAGCCATCCCAATCATCTTCTGCCAGCGGGTCTTCCAGCGACACCAGCGGATAAGCACCGAGCAGGTCGGTGTAGAACTCTGTCATCTGCTCGGCGGTGCGGGGCGTGCCCTCGAACGTGTAGCCGCTGCCGCCGGAGCGGAACTCGTTGGCCGCCGAGTCCAGGGCCAGGGCCACGTCGGCGCCGGGCTTGAGGCCCACCGAGGTGATCGCCCGGCAAATCAGGTCCAGCGCCGCAGTGGTGCCGGCCACGTCCGGGGCGAAGCCGCCCTCGTCGCCCAGGCCGGTGGACAGCCCCTCCTTCTTCAGCACCGACTTCAGCGCGTGGTACACCTCGGCGCCCCAGCGCAGCGCCTCGGCGAAACTGGGCGCCCCGATCGGGGCGACCATGAACTCCTGGACGTCGACGCCGGTGTCGGCGTGGGCGCCGCCGTTGAGGATGTTCATCATCGGCACGGGCAGGATGTGCGCATTGGGGCCGCCCAGGTAGCGGAACAGCGGCAGCTCGGCGGAATCGGCGGCCGCCTTGGCCACGGCCAGCGAGACACCCAAAATCGCGTTGGCGCCCAGCCGCGACTTGTCCGGGGTGCCGTCGAGGTCCACCAGCGCCTGGTCCACCAGCCGCTGGTCGTCGGCGCCCAGACCGATCACGGCCGGGCCGATCTCGTCGAGCACAGCCTCCACCGCCTTGCGCACGCCCTTGCCGTTGTACCGGTCGCCGCCGTCGCGCAATTCGACGGCCTCGTGCTCACCGGTCGACGCGCCCGACGGCACCGCCGCGCGGGCGAACGTCCCGTCGCTGAGAGCTAATTCGACCTCGACCGTGGGGTTGCCGCGGGAGTCGAGGATCTCGCGGGCCCCGACCTGCTCGATAATTGCCACTGGGTTCTCCTTGCGTCCTAGCCGGTGCTGCACATCGCTGCGCGCTCAGCGATACATCCTTCTACAGCGGGTGGCCGTCCGCGTAGGCGGTCGCCCAGTCCCGGACCGCCCGCGCGTAAACACTGGAGTTGTTGTAGGCGCGCAGGGCGGTGACCCACCCGCGCGGTGTGGCGAGGTCTTTGCCGCGCCAGCACAGGTAGCCCGCCGCGGCCAGCGCCGCGTCGTCGATGTTGTCGGGGCTGACGACGCCGTCGTTGTGGGCGTCGACCCCGTACAACCGCCACGTCTCGGGGATGAACTGCATCGGTCCCATCGCGCGCACCACGCCGTCGTCGTCCGTGACGTCCTCCTGGGCGTCGATGATGCGCAGATTCCCGCCGGTGCCGTCGAGTCGCACGCCCCGGATGGGCGGACTCACATCCCCGTTCGCGGATAGCGTCGCACCCCGGTAGGTGCCGTGGTGGCTCTCGACCTGGCCGATGCCCGCCAGCGTGGTCCACGCGAGATGACACTTCGGGTTCTCGACCTCGGCGACCCGCGCGGCATACGCGTACGCCTCCAGCGCGATGACCGGGATCTCCAACTCCCCCGAGCGCCGCTCGGCCCAGTCCCGCAACTGATCGGCGGGCCGGCCGCCGGCGTGGGTGTCGACCGCCGGCACCGGGGGCCCCGCCGGCGGGGGCACGCCCTCGGGAATGAACAGGCTCAGCTGCCACGTACAGCTGGACGCCAGGAGCATGGCGGTCGCGCCGATGACGGCGGCCGCGCGCAACCAACGCCTCGGCGACACCACTTTCCCCTGCAACTCAACCGGACCCATTCGTCTCTTGATCATCGTCCCATGCGTTTCGGACCAACTTGGCGATTTCACGTCCCCGACGCCGCCGGACTACGCTCGCCGAGGCCACTCTGCGGTTAGCTGCCATCCGCATTGGCCCACGATAGCCCTGGCAAACCGCTGCGAGGCCAACTGGATTGTGATTGCTGGCACCGCGCGCCCACCGGTCCGAAAAACCCGCTCCCCCGCCGCGGCGCCCGGCTAGAGCTCGATTGCACCGGCACCGGAAGGGTCCGCGGGCTCCGGCGCGCCGGCGGGCCAGTGCTCTCGCCACTCCTGCTCGGTGACGTCACCCAGCGGAGTCACGTCGAGCTCGTGGGGAACGGTGTCCCCGCGACGCGTCGCGGCGATCGCCCTCTCGACGGCGCGCACGGTGTCCACGAATTCCAGAACCGCCGCACGCAGCGCACTTTCCGCATCGACGTCGGCCGACACGGTGACCGACGTGACCTGGGCCGGGACCAGCTCGGGGGGCACCCCGGCCTTCTCCGCACGCTGAATCGCCTTCTGCGCCAGCGCCAATGCCGGCTGACCGGTGTGGACGTCGTCCATCACCGAATGCCGCGGCTTTTCGGCCGCCTTGCGCTCTTCCCACTGGGCCAGCTGGTCTTCGAGGGAAATCTGTTCGCCCGCAAGCACTCCCGGCACCCGATTGCCGAGCTTGCGCATCAGCGCGACGGCGACGTCGTCGATGGTGAACGGGTGCTGCGGCGCCTCCTCCGCGATGCGGGCGTGGAACAGGACCTGCAGCAGCACGTCGCCGAGCTCCTCGCGCAGCTGATCGGCGTCGCCGCTGCGGACCGCGTCCAACAGCTCGTAGGTCTCCTCCAGCAGATAGCGGCGCAGCGAGTCGTGGGTCTGCTCGCCCTCCCACGGCCCGGCGGTGCGCAGTTTGTCCATCATCGCGACCGCGTCGACCAGTCGTTCGCCGCGCGGCGTCGCCGGGGCCGAGATCAGCCGCGCCCCGGCCGCCAGCCGCGCGGTCACCGCGGGGTGGTCGGGGTCCGACGAGAGCAGCACCGGCGCCGGGGAGTCGGGGCCGCCCATGTAGACCGGGTGTGCCGACGGCAGCGACCAGGGCACCGCGACGGGCATCTCCTCGGTGTACTGCACCTCGCCGAGCAGGTACTCGATGGCCTCAACGGGCACCAGCGACGGGCGGCGGGGATCGAACAAGACGACGATCACGGACTCGTTATACCAACTTCCACCTGCGGTTTCCCCTGCAGGGCGGTCACCAGATCGGCCACCATCTGCAGCAGCTCGACGTCGCGGAGGCGCGGCGCGCCGACCCCGCCGGACCGGGGAATGGGGACCTGCACCGCGGCGGTCGTGGCGCGGTAACTCGCGGCGGGATACATACGCTTGAGCCGCACCTGCGCGGAGTCCTGCAACGTCACCGGTGACAGCCGCACCGTCGCCGCCGAGGGCGCCGACACCTCGATGATGCCGGCCTCGCGGCACAGCAGCCGCACCCGCGCCACGGCCACCAGCCGACGGGCCGGTTCGGGCAGCGCCCCGTAGCGGTCGACGAGCTCGTCCACCACGGCGGCGACGGCGGCGGCGTCGTCGGCGGCGGCGAGCCGCCGGTAGCCCTCCAGGCGGAGCCGGTCGCTGGCGATGTAGTCCGGCGGCAGGTGCGCGTCCACCGGCAGGTCGATGCGCACATCCTTGGGTTCCTCGGCGGTGGTGACGGTCCGGCCGTCGGCCGCGGCCCGGTAGGCCTCGACAGCCTCCCCCACCAGCCGCACGTACAGGTCGAAACCGACTCCGGCGACGTGCCCGGACTGCTCGACGCCCAGCACGTTGCCCGCGCCCCGGATCTCGAGGTCCTTCAGGGCGACCGCCATGCCCGCGCCCAGCTCGTTGTTCTGGGCGATGGTGGCCAGCCGGTCGTAGGCCGTCTCGGTCAGCGGCGTGTGCGGTGGATACAGGAAGTAGGCGTAACCGCGCTCGCGGCTGCGGCCGACCCGGCCCCGCAGCTGGTGCAGCTGCGAGAGCCCGAAGGTGTCGGCTCGCTCGACGATCAGCGTGTTGGCGTTGGAGATGTCCAGGCCGGTCTCCACGATCGTGGTGCACACCAGCACGTCGCACTCGCGGTTCCAGAAGCCCTGCACCGTGCGTTCCAGCCGCTCCTCGGGCATCTGCCCGTGCGCGACGACGATCCGCGCCTCGGGCACCAGCTCACGCAGCCGGGCCGCCGCGGAGTCGATGGAGCTGACCCGATTGTGCACGTAGAACGCCTGGCCCTCGCGCAGCAGCTCCCGCCGCAGCGCGGCCGCGACCTGCTTGTCGTCGTGCGGGCCGACGTAGGTCAGCACCGGGTAGCGCTCCTCGGGCGGGGTCAGGATCGTCGACATCTCGCGGATCCCGGCCAGGCTCATCTCCAGCGTCCGCGGGATCGGGGTGGCACTCATGGTCAGCACGTCGACGTGGGTGCGCAGCGACTTGATGTGCTCCTTGTGCTCGACACCGAACCGCTGCTCCTCGTCGACCACGACCAGGCCCAGGTCCTTCCAGCGCACCCCGGTCTGCAGCAGCCGGTGGGTGCCGATCACGACGTCCACCGACCCGTCGGCCAGGCCCTCGGTCACCGCGCGGGACTCGCCCGCGTCGGTGAACCGCGAGAGCCCCTTGACCGTCACCGGGAAGCCGGCCATCCGGTCGGTGAACGTCTGCAGGTGCTGGTCGGCCAGCAACGTGGTGGGCACCAGCACGGCGACCTGCTTGCCGTCCTGCACCGCCTTGAACGCGGCCCGCACCGCGATCTCGGTCTTGCCGTAGCCGACGTCGCCGCAGATCACCCTGTCCATCGGGATCGGCTTTTCCATGTCGGCCTTGACCTCGGTGATCGCGGTGAGCTGGTCGACGGTCTCGGTGTAGCCGAACGCGTCCTCCATCTCGGCCTGCCACGGGGTGTCGGGCGCGAACGCGTGCCCGGGGCTGGCCTGCCGCTTGGCGTAGAGCGCCACCAGCTCGCCGGCGATCTCGCGCACCGCGCGGCGCGCCTTGGTCTTGGTGTTGGCCCAGTCGCTGCCGCCGAGCTTGCTCAGCGCCGGCGCCTGCCCGCCGACGTAGCGCGACAGCTGGTCCAGGGAGTCCATCGGGACATACAGCTTGTCGGTGCTCTTGGCGCCGCCCCGCTTGCTCGAGGCGTACTCGAGCACCAGGTACTCGCGGCGGGCCCCGCCGACGGTGCGCTCCACCATCTCCACGAACCGCCCGATGCCGTGCTGGTCGTGCACCACCAGGTCGCCGGCGGTCAGCGCCAGCGGGTCGACGGTGTTGCGCCGCTTGGCCGCCAGCCGCTTGCCCTCGACGGCCGTGGCCCGGCTTCCCGTCAGGTCGGTTTCGGTGACGATCACCAGGTTGACGTCCGGCACGACCCCCGGTATCACAATGCCGCCGTGCAGCGGCCCCTTGAGCACCCCGACGACGCCTTGCTTGGGCCCCGCGCCCGGTTCCAGCATGACCGCGGGGGTGTCGCATTCGCCCAGCCGCTCCACCACGCGATGGGCGGTGCCGGTCCCGGGCGCGACCACCACCGCGTGGCCGCCGGTCGTGACGTGCGCGCGCAGCATCGCGAAGATCTCGTCGATGTCGCGTTGGTGCCCGCGGGCCGACGGGGAGGGCCGCACCTCCAGCTCGACGGCCGACTCGTCGGACAGCTGGCTCAGCGTCCACCAGGGGTGGCCGGAGCGGGCCGCGGCGGCGCGCACGTCGTCCAGTTCGGCGAACCCCGATCCGCCGAGTTGCTCGACGTCGATGGGGGCGTCCGTGCCCAGCGCGGCCACCGACCACGACGCCTCGAGGAACTCCCGGCCCGTCTTGATCAGGTCGGCGGCCCGGCTGCGTACCTTCTCCGGGTCGCACACCAGCACCGGCGTGCCGGACGCGAGCTGGTCGGTCAGCAGCACATAATCGTCGGGCCGCAACACCGGCAGCAGCGCCTCCATGCCGTCGACCGGGATGCCTTCGGCCAGCTTGGCCAGCATGTCGGTGATGCTGCCGCTGACCGCGGGCTCGGTCGTGGGCCGTTGCGCCCCCAGCTGGGCGGCCCGCCGCCGCACGTCCTCGGTCAGCAGCAGCTCGCGGCAGGCGACCGCGACCAGGGTGGACACCTCCAGCTCGGGGATCGAGCGCTGGTCGGCGACGGAGAACATCCGCATCTCGCTGACCTCGTCACCCCAGAACTCGATGCGCACGGGGTGCTCGGCGGTCGGCGGGAAGACGTCGAGAATGCCGCCGCGGACGGCGAACTCGCCACGCCGCCCCACCATGTCCACCCGGGTGTAGGCCAGCTCCACCAGCCGGGCGATGACCTCTTCGAACGCGACCTCCTCACCGACCGTCAGCGTGACGGGGTCGACCAGGCCCAGCTGCGGGGTCATCGGCTGCAGCAGCGAGCGCACCGCGGTCACCACCACCTGCAGCGGCGGGCCCAGCCGGGCGTCGTCGGGATGGGCCAGACGGCGCAGCACCATCAACCGCGCCCCGACGGTGTCGACGCCCGGCGAGAGGCGCTCGTGGGGCAGGGTTTCCCAGGACGGCAGGCCCGCCACCGCGTCGCCCAAAACGCCGCGCAGTTCGGCCGTGAGGTCGTCGGCTTCGTGACCGGTCGCGGTGACCACCAGCAAGGGGGACACCCGCGCCAGCGCCCCGGCGACGAACAAGCGCGCGCTGGCCGGCCCGACGAGGCTCAACTCGGCGGGACGCGCGGCGGCGCTGTCGGTCAACTGCTGGAAAGTTGGCGCGGTCAACGCGAATTCGACAAGCCCCGCGATCGGGGTTTCTGGGCGAGCAGGCCCCGGTCCGGTCATGATGAGTTCATTCTAAGGGCGCCCAACGTCGTCAAGATCGGCCCGGTGGCCTCGACCGATCGTCACCGAAAGCCGCGGCCGCGACCGTGTTACTCGTCCTGCAGCTTGGGGTCGGCTTCCAGGTGGGTCAGGCCGTTCCACATCAGGTTGACCAGGTGCGCGGCCACCACTTCCTTCTTGGGCTCGCGCGTGTCGAGCCACCATTGCGCCGTCATCGACACCGAGCCCACCAAGGCCTGGGCGTACAGCGGCGCCAGCTCGGGATCCAGGCCGCGGCGGGCGAAGTCGCCGGCCAGGATGGAGGCGACCTGGTTGACGGCGTCGTTGAGCAGGCTCGAGTAGGTGCCCGAGCTGATCGAGGCGGGCGAGTCGCGGATCATGATCCGAAATCCGTCGGTGCGTTCCTCGACGTAGGTGAGCAGCGCCAGGGCGACCCGTTCGACCCGCACCCGGGACCGGTTATTGGTCAGGGAGGAGGTGATGCCGTCCAGCAGCGCCGACATCTCCCGGTCGACGACGACGGCATACAGGCCCTCCTTGCCACCGAAGTGCTCGTAGACGACCGGCTTGGACACGTTGGCGCGCTGGGCGATCTCCTCGATCGAGGTGCCGTCGTAGCCGCGTTCGGCGAACAGCGATCGTGCGATCCCGATGAGTTGGTGCCGACGCTCGCTGCCGGTCATCCTGGCGCGCGGGGCCCGCGTCTCTTTTTCCGGCTTATCCGGTCCCGTGTCCAGCGCAGCCACGTCAACGAGCGTATCGGTTTGCCGGTGCCGCGACCGGTCCGCACAATGTCTAGAGTCATGGTGGCGCGGTTTCGTCCGCTCGCCGCGGGTATGCAATCCGTCGTGGTGTAATCGGCAGCACCTCTGATTTTGGTTCAGATAGTTCAGGTTCGAGTCCTGGCGACGGAGCCCAAGAAAGTACGAGCCCTTTGCCGCGAGCGTGCGTGAAATGACACGCTTGACGGCGTGTCGGCGTACAGACACGCACGCTCGTCGCGCCGAGGGCAAAGGAGTGTTGATGGCGTTTCCTGGTGACACCGCGGTGCTGGTTCTGGCGGCCGGGCCGGGCACCCGGATGCGCTCCGACACGCCCAAGGTGCTGCACACGATCGCCGGCCGCAGCATGCTGTCGCACTCGCTGCACGCGATCGCCAAGATGGCACCCCAGCATCTGGTGGTGACCCTGGGCCACGAGCACCAGCGCATCGCCCCACTGGTCGCGCAGCTGGCCGAGCACCTCGGCCGCCCGATCGAGGTCGCGCTGCAGGACCGCCCGCGGGGCACCGGCGACGCGGTGCGGTGCGGGCTGTCCGCGCTGCCCGAGGACTACGCCGGCGTCGTCGTCGTCACCTCGGGTGACACCCCGCTGCTGGACTCCGACACCCTGGCCGGCCTGGTTGCGGCGCACCGCGCGGAATCGGCCGCGGTGACCGTGCTGACCACGACGCTGCCCGATCCCGGCGGTTACGGCCGCATCCTGCGCACCCAGGACGACGAGGTGATGGCGATCGTCGAGCACGCCGACGCGACACCCTCACAACGCGAGATCCGCGAGGTCAACGCCGGGGTCTACGCCTTCGACATCGCCGCGCTGCGCTCGGCGCTGAGCCGGTTGAGCTCCGACAACGCCCAACAGGAGCTCTACCTCACCGACGTGGTGTCGATCCTGCGCGGGGACGGCCGGGCGGTGCACGCCCGACACGTCGAGGACAGCGCGTTGGTGGCCGGCGTCAACAACCGGGTCCAGCTCGCCGAACTGGGCGCCGAGCTCAACCGCCGCATCGTCGCCGCCCACCAGATGGCCGGGGTCACCGTCGTCGATCCCGCCACCACCTGGATCGATGTCGACGTGACGATCGGCCGCGACACCGTCGTCCACCCCGGCACCCAGCTGCTCGGGGGCACCCGGGTCGGCGGCCACTGCGTCGTCGGCCCGGACACCACCCTCACCGACGTCACCGTGGGTGACGGCGCGACCGTGATCCGCACGCACGGCACCGACTCCTCGATCGGCGACGGCGCGGCGGTGGGTCCCTACACCTACCTGCGGCCCGGTACCGTGCTGGGGGCCGACGGCAAGCTCGGCGCGTTCGTGGAGGCCAAGAACTCCACCATCGGCGCCGGCACCAAGGTCCCGCACCTGACCTACGTCGGCGACGCCGACATCGGCGAGCACAGCAACATCGGCGCGTCCAGCGTGTTCGTCAACTATGACGGCGAGTCCAAGCGGCGCACCACCGTCGGCTCGCACGTGCGCACCGGTTCGGACACCATGTTCGTGGCTCCGGTGACGATCGGCGACGGGGCCTACACTGGCGCCGGCACCGTCGTGCGCGACGACGTCCCGCCCGGGGCGCTGGCGGTGTCCGCGGGCCCGCAACGCAACATCGAGGGCTGGGTGCAGCGCAAGCGGCCGGGCAGCGCGGCCGCCCAGGCCGCC
>Ga0307441_1000854_pt1 | contig 10764 bp, 9 predicted proteins | sample SalMarWE160420MG_FD_202149 | JGI IMG/M metagenome (GOLD analysis project Ga0307441, IMG submission 202149) | Salt marsh sediment microbial communities from the Plum Island Ecosystem LTER, Massachusetts, United States - WE1604-20 | ecosystem: Environmental > Aquatic > Marine > Intertidal zone >... | reverse complement strand
TTCTCCGACACGCTGGTTCGTGAGGTAATGGTCCCTCGGCTGGACATGGTGACGGTCGGCCGTGGCGCAACGTCGGACGATGCGCTCGACATCGTCGTCGAGCACGGCTTCTCCCGGATTCCGGTTCTCGGCGAGGGCCCCGACGACATCATCGGACTCGTCTACGCCAAGGATCTGCTTGAAGTGATGGACCGCGGCGAGGAGTCCGTTCCGGTCATGAACCTGATGCGACCTGTCTACTTCGTTCCCGAGACCAAACGAGTTCCCGATCTGCTGAGAGAAATGCAGACTCGTCAGCAACACATGGCGGTTGTCGTGGACGAGTTCGGGGGCACTGCCGGTCTTGTGACGATCGAGGATCTTCTGGAGGAGCTGGTAGGCGAGATCGTCGACGAATACGACACCGAGGAGTCGCTGCTCGTTGAGGAGTCGGAAGGCACATACCTCGTGGATGGGCGTTTCCCCATCGAGGATCTCGAGGACATTCTCGGTGGAGAGCTCGACCGCGACGAGTGGGACACGGTCAGCGGTCTGGTTCTCGATCTGGCCGGGAGGGTGCCACACGTGGGAGAGACCTTTGAGATCCCGGCGGCCGATCTCGAAGTCGTGGCCGTACAGGGCCGCAGAGTGACACAGATACGGGTCACTCGCACACAATGAAGTCCGGGTTCGTGCCCGTGGTTGGCCGGCCGAACGTGGGCAAGTCGACCCTCGTGAATGCGCTCGTCGGATCGAAGGTCGTGATCACGTCGCCCCGTCCTCAAACGACTCGAAACGCTGTACGCGGCGTTGTTACCGTGCGTGACGAGTTTCAGGCGGTGCTCGTCGACACGCCCGGCCTTCACAAGCCGAAGAATGCGCTGGGAGAACGGCTCAACAGGCTCGTGTACGGGACGCTGGCGGATGCCGACGCCGTCCTGTTCGTGCTCGATGCCACCGCTGCCGTCGGCCCGGGGGATAGGTTGATTGCCGATCGCCTGCGACAGGCCGGCGCCCCCGTGATCGTTGTCGTAAACAAGACTGACAAGGCAACTCGCACACAGGTGGTCGAGCAACTCACCGAAGCCGGAGAGTGGGGCTTTGTTGCCTACGTGCCGGCCAGCGCCCTCGAACGTGAGGGCCTCGCATCGATCGCGGAGGAACTCGAGAAGCTTCTCCCCGAGGGGCCCGCGTTCTTCCCCCTTGACGCTGTGACGGACCAGCCCGAATCGCTTCTGGTGGGTGAGCTGGTGAGAGAGGCGTTCCTCAGCCGTCTGAGGGAAGAGCTTCCTCACTCCCTTGCCGTGGACGTGAGGGAGATCGAACAGCGTCTCGATGGGACGGTGTATGTCGACGCTGCGCTCATTGTCGAACGATCCTCACAGAAGCCGATCGTCATCGGAAGGGGTGGTGCGCTCTTGAGAGACGCCGGTACGGACGCGCGGGTCGAACTCGAACGTCTCTTCGGCCAGCGTGTGTATCTCGACCTCCGGGTTCGCGTCGAAAAGGACTGGCAGCGCAGGCCGCAACTGCTGGATCGCCTCGGCTTCGAGTGAAGCCGACGTCGGCGGCCCTTGTCGATCATTGTTGGTGGGCATCGTTTTCTCCGTCCTCGATCTTCCGTCGAGTCCATCTCCCCGTGGGCCGCGCCCAGGACCCCCTCCCCGGCTTCGCCGAACCCGCAATGTAAACAAGGTCCGTCAGTTCTACAGCGAGCGAAGCGAGTGTTGGGCGAGGGAACCTGTCGCCCAACGGTCTCGCGACGGATGTGGTCGCGTTCCTGCTGAAGACTGGAGACTCTTCGCTGAATAGCTGAACAGATCTCCGACGACTGACAGAGACTGCTGTCAATCCACCGCCGCCTCTACCATTCGGTTCATGGGCCTCCGTCGTGACCAGGGCATCGTGCTTCGCAGCTATCCGTTTGGTGAAGCGGATCGTGTCGTCGTCATCCTGAGTCCGAACAATGGGAAACTTCGCACCGTCGCGAAAGGGATTCGCAAGACGAAGAGCCGTTTCGGTGGGCGACTCGAGCCGTTCACCCACGTCGATCTCGTGCTCTACGAGGGCAGGAATCTCGACACGATCACCCAGGTCTCGGCGATCGAGGTGTTCCCGTCGGTGCGATCCGACCTGGATCGGGTTCTGGCAGCCGGCGCCATGGTCGAAGCGATCGATCTGGTCTCGTCGGAGCGCGAGCCTTCACATCGTCTCTTCCTGCTGCTCCAGAGGGGCCTGCGTGCTCTGGACGCGGGAAACGGTGGTGCCGATCTCGTGACTTCCTTCCTGCTCAAGCTGAGCGAGATCATCGGTTTCGCACCGGCGCTCGACAGGTGCGCCGCCTGCGGCAAGTCGGATATCCCACTCCGTTTCAGCCTTTCCGAGGGTGGGGCTATTTGCACGTCGTGCAGGCCGGCAGGGACGATTCGGCTCTCTCCTGGACTTGCCGACTACCTTTCGACGCTGGCCGTGGGAGATCTGACACACCTCCCACCGGCAGATTCACGGTTCTCGGGCGAAGCGCTCGGTCTCACTCGTCGGTTTCTCGAACACCATCTCGAACGCAAGCTGACGAGCCTGGCGGTAGCCAATGACTGAACTCGACGCGGGCCGGATCCCAGCTCACATTGGACTCATTCTCGACGGGAACGGAAGGTGGGCGGCCCAGCGTGATCTGCCCAGGACCGCCGGTCACGCAGCCGGTGAGGCATCGCTGTTCTCCACAATCGACTCTGCCCGCGAACTGGGTGTGCAATGGCTCACCGCCTACACGTTCTCAACCGAGAACTGGTCGAGGTCGGAAGAGGAAGTCGAGTTCCTCATGTTCTTCAATGAGGACATCCTCCTTCGGAGGCGGGACGCTCTGAATGAGCAGAACATCCGCATCTATTTCGCCGGTGAGATGGATGACCCGAGGGTGCCGGACCGAAACCGGATGCGCATGCGCGAAACAGAGGAGATGACCAGACACAACACGGGGATGCGCGTGGTCTTTGCGTTCAACTACGGCTCGCGTATCGAAATGGCAAACGCGGCCCGAGCGATTGCACTGGCCGTTGCCGAACACACTCTGGATCCCGACCTGATCGATACGGAGACCGTGTCACAGCACCTCTACGTGCCCGAGATGCCTGACGTCGACTTGATCATTCGAACCTCGGGGGAGATTCGACTGTCCAACTTCCTTCTGTGGCAGGCTGCGTATGCCGAGTTCGTGTTCACTGACGTTCTATGGCCCGATTTCTCCCAGGATCACCTCGTCGACGCGATCGCGGAATACCAGCGGCGCAAGCGACGGTTTGGAACGGCATAGCAGCTCGCCGCGCTCGCAGCATCCAGTCACCAGTTTCCAGCCTCGAGCACGGTGGTCCACCACCGCGGGGCGGTAGCCTCTTGCTGGCTGCTGGCAGGTGGCTGCGCAAGAAAAACGAACGTCGGCAACCGACGACCACTTATCATTCACCGTTCACTGCCGAGGACCTGATTCATGCCTGCAACATTCGACACCATCGTCAACCTCGCCAAACGGCGAGGCTTCGTGTTCCCGTCGTCCGAGATCTATGGCGGTCTGCGCTCCGCCTATGACTACGGGCCTCTCGGCGTGCAGGTGCTTCGCAATGTGAAGGATCAGTGGTGGCGTTCGATGGTGCAGCTTCGAGGCGACATCGTGGGTCTCGACTCGTCGATCATCCAATCGCGGCAGGTCTGGAAGGCATCCGGCCATGAGGCATCGTTCACCGACCCACTCGTCGAGTGCTCACACTGCCACTCGCGGTTTCGTCAGGACAAGCTCGATGATCCCAACCTGTGCCCATCGTGCGGTCAGCGGGGCACATTCGGCGAAGCGCGGCAGTTCAACATGATGTTCAAGACGTTCATGGGGCCGGTCGAGAACGACGCCGATCTCGTCTACCTGCGGCCGGAAACGGCACAGGGCATCTTCATCAACTACGAAAACGTTCGCCGTACCTCCCGCATGAAGCTGCCGTTCGGGATCGCGCAGGTAGGCAAGTCATTTCGAAACGAGATCACGCCGGGGCAGTTCGTCTTCCGCACCCGCGAGTTCGAGCAGATGGAGATGGAGTTCTTCTGCCGGCCGCAGGAGGCGCCGAAGTGGTATGAGTACTGGACCGAGGCGCGCCACCAGTGGTACCTCGATCTTGGTATGAACCCCGACAATCTCCGGCTCCGTTCGCATGAGCAAGAGGAACTCGCGCACTACGCGGCAGCCTGCTCCGACGTCGAGTATCGGTACCCATGGGGATGGGACGAGCTCGAAGGTATTGCCAACCGCACGGACTTCGATCTGAGATCGCACACGGAAGCCAGCGGCCAGGACCTCTCCTATTTCGATGACGATTCGGGAGAACGTTTCTTCCCGTACGTCGTCGAACCGGCTGCCGGCGCAACGCGAACGACCTTCGCGTTCCTCATCGATGCCTACCATGAAGAAGAGGTCAGAGGCGAGAAGAGGGTGGTGCTGAAGCTTGACCACCGACTTGCCCCGTATCAGGTCGCGGTGCTTCCTTTGTCAAAGAAGCCGGAGCTAGTAGCGGGCGCGGAGCGTCTCGCGGACATACTGCGCCCCCACTTCATGTTGGAGTTCGATGTGACCCAATCGATCGGCCGAAGGTACCGCCGACATGACGAAATCGGTACGCCCTATGCGCTGACGTTCGATTTTGAGTCGCTCGAGGATGATGCGGTCACCGTTCGTGATCGGGACACGATGGAGCAGACCCGGGTGCCTATCGCTCAGGTTGTCTCCTATCTGGATGACGTACTGCGCTGATACCCCGGTAGGCAATCCTCGGTAGCGCTCGTTGAGTTCGGGAGCATCAAATATGGGTCGCATAATATCTACTGATCGGCTGACATAACTGCGATATATATGCTTTGGCACTTTCGAATATCGCGGGTACAGTCAACATGCATGCCGAAGAGAACAAGGTCCATTGGCTCAGGTGCTGACAGGAAAGAAGCACGCGGTGGCCGGGTACCGTGCTCTGAGGAAACAATCGTCCACCCCCAGGTCTTCATGACGAGTTGGCCGCACGCACGGCGGCACTTCCGTCCGGGAGCGAAGGAGAGCGATCTGTTGGTGACAGACACAATCGAGGGCCGAGGGGCCCTCGGTGTTTTTGTTGTCACCATGCCCGGAACCGACAAAGCGGCGGCGCTATCGGAGGGTATGCGCAGGTGCCCGTGTGGAGGGGCCGGATCTTAGACAAAGGAGAGAACCCAGTGAAGGAGGGGACGATGAGATCAAAGATCGGCCGTGTGCGATGGCTCATTGCGCTCGCGGTGCTGGCCCTTGTGGCGACAGCCTGTGGAAGCGGAAGTACGACCACAACCAGCGGGTCGGGCACGACCGCCGCGGGAGGAGCGGTGACCCTTGACGTGATGGGCGCGTTTCGCGGCGCCGAGGCAACCGAGTTTCAAGCGGTACTGGACCTGTTCCACTCGAATAACCCGGACATCACGGTGAACTACTCCGGTTCGTCGCAGTTCGAGACCGACATTCAGGTTCGGGTCAAGGCGGGCAACCCGCCGGACCTGGCGTTCTTCCCGCAGCCTGGCGCGGTCGCGCAGTTCGTCGGCAGCGGTGACATCGAACCGCTTCCGGATTCGGTGGTGTCCGCCATCAAGGCGAGCTACCAGCCTGGCTGGGTGAAACTGGGCGAGGTCAATGGAACGCCGTACGGCATGTTCTTTCGGGTGAATGCCAAGGGCTTCGTGTTCTACAACAAGCCCGAGTTCGACAAGGCCGGGTATACCGTGCCGGCGACCTGGTCGGACATGCAGGCGTTGTTGACGAAGATGCAGAGCAGTGGAACGTCCCCGTTCTGTATCGGCAACAGTTCCGGTGATGCGACCGGGTGGCCGGGCACCGACTGGGTGGAGACGTACATGCTCCGCTCGTATCCGGCATCCGACTATGTGGACTGGTACACGGGCAAGCTGCTGTTCAACTCCACTCAGGTGAACACCGCGTGGACGGACGTGGGCAAGGTCTGGCTCGATCCGAAGATGGTATACGGCGGTACGCAGACGATTGCGTCGACGACCTACAACGCGTCGGCGGCGATGTTGTTCGACTCCACGCCGAAGTGCTGGTTCGTGATGCAGGGAACGTTCGCAACCGGGTTCTTCCCGGACGCGATCCAGAAGGATCTGGACACCAATGTGGGTGTGTTCTCATGGCCCATGATGGACACCAGCCTCCCCGAGACGTTGGAGGTCGGTGGCGATGAGTTGGTCGTGTTCAAAGGCAAGTCCTCTGATGCGGCGACCAAGTTCATGGAGTTCCTGGTGACTCCTGCGGCGGCTGCGCCGTGGGCGAAGGTTGGGGATGCCCTGTTCCCGCACAAGAACCAGGACTTCTCCGTCTATCCGAACGACGTTGTCAGGACGTTCGCCAAGACGTTGTCACAGGCCGAGAGTGTCGAGTTCGACGCATCGGACCAGATGCCGACGGCTGTGAACAATGCCTTCTGGAAGGGTGTGACCGACTGGGTGACCGGCGAACAACTAGGCAAGGTCGAGAACACAATCGACGCCGCGTGGAACAGCGGAAGCTGACCTAGGAAGTGGGGTGGGCTCCCCGGTGAGGGAGCCCACCCACGCAAAGGGCCGACATGAACGATGAACCAGCATTGAATACAAGGCAACCTGATCCACCACCGGCGGGCGCGGACGGTCGCGAACGAACCGCCGATGTCCTCCGCCTCCTGTGGATGATCGCCGGTCCTCTGATCGTTATTGGAGTACTCGTCGCCGGGTTCATCTTTCTCAAGGATTCGAGTGCCCCGAAACTGGTGATCGTGGTCGTCGCGATCATATGGGGCGTCGGCGGCACAGTCGCCCTCTACCTGCTTGCGGCAACGTATGTGTCGAAGCTCAGACTGAGTTCGCAGCGGAAAATCGCTCCGGTCATCTTCGTTGGTCCGGCGGTCGTACTCTTGGGTTTCTTCCTCGTCTACCCGACCATTGAGACGCTCTACTTGAGCTTTTTCGACGCGACATCCTCGAAGTTCGTCGGTCTCAAGAACTACGTCTTTGCGTTGACGGACCCGTCGATGACCGAGTCCTTTCGCAACAACGCCCTGTGGTTGGTGCTCGGCACGGGATTCGCAGTCTTGTTCGGTCTGATCATCGCTGCCATGGCTGAGCGGACCAAGCGCTGGTTCGAGCTGACCGTCAAGTCGTTGATCTTCATGCCCATGGCGATCTCAATGGTGGGCGCATCGATCATCTGGTTGTTCGTATACGCTTACCGTCCGCCGGGGAACCCACAGATCGGCATTCTGAACGCCGTGTGGGCGGCACTCGGAGGCGAGCCGGTTGCGTGGCTTCTCAAGGGGCCGCTCAACACATTGCTTCTTATCGTGATCCTCGTCTGGATCCAGACCGGCTTCGCGATGATCATCCTCTCGGCAGCGCTCAAGGGCGTTCCGACCGACCTGCTCGACGCGGGAAGCATCGATGGGGCCAACGAGCTTCAGATCTTCTTCAGGATCACGATCCCGTACATCCGTGGCACGATCATCATGGTGACGACCACGATCGTGATCTTCACCCTGAAGGTCTTCGACATCGTGCTCACCATGACCGGTGGCAACTACGGAACCCAGGTGATCGCCAATGCGTACTACGCGCAGGAATTCCAGTCGTTCCAGCCGGGGAGAGCGTCGGCGATCGCCATCATTCTGCTCATCCTCGTGACACCGGTGATGTGGTACAACCTGCGGAATTTCCGGGGCCAGACGGAGGCGTTCAAATGACGACGCAAGTGACAGAACATCGTTCCAGTCCGGCCGAAAGGACCGTGCTCTACGTCGTGCTCACAATCATCGCCGTGGTGTGGCTGATCCCCTCGTTGGGTCTGTTGGTCACCTCGTTCCGTCATCTCGAGGACATCAACCAGACCGGATGGTGGAACGTTCTGCTCCACCCGGGCGCTGCGAACCTGACCCTTCAGAACTACGCGCAAGTGACCGGTATCGATAAAGCCGGCGCAGGTGCCGGCGTCGACCTTGGCAATGCGATCCTGAACAGCATCGCAGTGACCATCCCTGCCACGGTGATCCCGATCTTCATCGCCGCGCTCGCAGCGTACGGATTCGCGTGGATGAAATTCCCCGGGCGAGCATTCTTCTTCATCATCGTGATCGCGCTGTTGGTGGTGCCGCTCCAGATCGCCTTGATCCCGGTGCTGCGCCTCTACATCAAGGCGCACGTAGCCGGAACGTTCGTCGGGATTTGGTTCGCGCACACCGCCTTCGGGCTACCTCTGGCCATCTACATCATGTACACCTACATCTCATCGATACCGCGCGACATCTTCGAGTCTGCGTTTGTGGACGGCGCCAACCACTTCACGATCTTCACGAGGTTGATCATCCCGCTGTCGATCCCGGCTTTGGCGTCGTTCGCGATCTTCCAGTTCCTTTGGGTATGGAACGACCTGCTGGTCGCCCTGGTGTTCTTGGGATCAACGGCAGGCGTGCAGGTGTTGACGGTACAGTTGTTGAACATGGTGGGCGCGTACGGGACCGACTGGCAGTTGTTGACTGCGGGCGCGTTCATCTCGATGATTTTCCCACTAGCCGTGTTCTTCTCGCTCCAGCGGTACTTCGTGCGAGGCTTGCTCGCAGGTTCCGTGAAAGGCTAGTTCGAACGAGCCCCGAGCAAACTGGCGATCATTGTCATCACGATCCTGTGGCTCATCCCCACGATCGGTCTGTTGGTCAGCTCATTCCGAACCCCCAACCTCGTTAAAACGACGGGCTGGTGGACGGTCATTCCCCACCTGTTCGACAAAGCAGAGTGGACGCTGGCCAACTATCGGGATGTGCTCAGTTCCGAAGGGTTCGGGAACTCGTTCCTGAACAGCCTCGCGGTGTCGATTCCGGCGACTGTGATTCCGATCGCAGTAGCGGCGTTCGCTGCGTACGCGTTCGCATGGATGGAGTTCAGAGGACGGCAGTGGTTGTTCGTCGGGGTGGTCGGACTGATGGTGGTGCCATTGCAGATAGCGCTCATTCCGATTCTCCGCCTGTACTCAGGTGGCGGCCACCTCTTCGGGATCACGATCTTCCCCGATCTGAATCTCAACGGAACATACATGGCGGTCTGGCTCGCCCATACGGGTTTCGGGTTACCCCTGGCGGTGTATCTCCTACGGAACTACATAGGTTCGTTGCCGTCGTCGACCATCGAGTCGGCGAAGATAGACGGTGCGAACCACTTCACGATCTTCTGGCGGCTGATCATTCCGTTGTCGGTCCCTGCACTGGCATCGTTCACGATCTTCCAGTTCCTCTGGGTCTGGAACGGCTTCCTCGTCGCGTTGGTGTTCCTCGGAGGAACACCGCAGGTGAGGGTGATCACCCAGGCGTTGGCCGAGTTGAACGGTACCCGGGGTGAGGCGTGGCACTTGCTCACGTCAGGAGCCTTCATCACGATGGTGCTTCCGCTGGTGGTGTTCTTCTCGCTGCAGCGGTACTTCGTTAGAGGTCTGACCGCCGGCTCGGTCAAGGGCTGATTTGACGGAGAGAGAGGTCACGGCGAGGCGGACGTGGCTAGCGCTGACGCTCGCCTCCGTGGTCTCCGCCACCAGCACGATCGCCGTGGTGGTGGCGTGGGTCTCGGGCAACTCCGAGAACGCGCAGCAAGCGGGGGGTCTGCTGGCCCTTGGTGTGGCGATTGCTCCTTTCGCGTTCCTGGTGCTCGCCTACGGGTCGAAGCATCCGAGTCCGGCTGCTGCGACCGTCCTGGCGATGTTGCTGTCGTTGACGGTTGCGGTCCCGGTGCTCGCTCTTGCCCAAGACGTTGTGACCGGAATGGTCGCCGGTTATGCCTCGGGAGCGACGATTGCCTTGCGGTTCGAGCCGGAGTTCCACTCTCGGGTCGGTCGGTGGATCGCTGTGGCACTGGTGACGCTGTACGTGTTCGTGCTTCTGAGAACCGTCCAGGAAGCAGGACTCTTTGCTGGTCCGGTCTTGCCGATGTTCGCCGTTGGCGTGGCCGATCTGTTCACCGAACGTCACCGCAGGATGGCCGCCTCCTAGACCACTAGGCGCTGAGGAACCGTTGAGGGATCGGGAAGGCCGGGCGATCGGCTTTGGCCCGTTCGATTGCCGCAAGATACCCCTCGGCGGTCCGATCCCACGTGTAGCGACTGAGAACCCGCTCGCGTCCTGCCCGGGCGAAGTAGCCCCAGTCGCCACCCAGGGACTTCAGGAGCCCTGACGCGACATCGTCGGGGTCGTAGGGGTCGACGAGCACCCCGAAGTCCTGGCCGCCTTCGTGGAAGCTCTCGGTGGGCCCGCCCCGGTCGGTCACGACTGCGGGAAGCCCGGTGGAGGCTGCTTCGAGGGGAGCGAGCCCAAACGGCTCATACAAGGCGGTGAGCGCGAACACCGACCGCCTGCTCGCGAAGGTTCGATATGCAGCGGCGAGGTTGGGTTGCCCGGAGATCTGGAACGCTGAAACCCGTCCCTCCAGGCCATACGCGGTGATTGCTGCCGTGAGGTCGTGGAGGACCTCGAGCTCGGATGGCGAAGCGCCACTGTCGTCGTGGAGCGGATCGTCGAGGGCGCCGGTGATGATCACGAGGTTGGCGGTCTCTCTGAGCGTGCTGTTGCGGCCGAATGCGTCGACGAGCACCCGGTGGTTCTTCTTTGCGTCCAGCCGGCTTGACGCGATCACCGCCGGCAGGTTCGTTCGACCGGGAGCCACGTCGCGTGCCAGGAATGTGGCAATGCGAGCGGCCACGTCGGC
>Ga0307441_1000852_pt1 | contig 10769 bp, 10 predicted proteins | sample SalMarWE160420MG_FD_202149 | JGI IMG/M metagenome (GOLD analysis project Ga0307441, IMG submission 202149) | Salt marsh sediment microbial communities from the Plum Island Ecosystem LTER, Massachusetts, United States - WE1604-20 | ecosystem: Environmental > Aquatic > Marine > Intertidal zone >... | reverse complement strand
GACGCTCACCAACGTCGCCCCCGGAACCCCGGCGTACATGGCCCCGGAGCGCTTCGGCGCGGGAACGGACGGGAAGGTCGTCGACGCTCGCGCCGACGTGTACTCGCTCGCCTGTGTTCTCTACGAGACCCTCACCGGGCGGTTGCCGTTCAGCGGGGGCGGGGTGGAGGGCCTGGCCGCCGCCCATCGCACGGGCGAGCCGCTCAAACCCAGCAGCATCGACCCGGCGATTCCCGCCGGGTTCGATCGCGTGATCGCACGGGGCATGGCGAAGGAACCGGACGACCGCTACCAGTCGGCACACGAACTGGCCGTCGCCGCCCGCGCGGCCCTCACCGACTTCTCTACCCACGCTGCACCGCCGGCCCCCGCCAGTGACGCCGCACTCTCAGAGCTGGTCAGCCCGCCCGAGACCCCGCCCGCGGAACGGACCCCGCTGAAAAGACTCCGCAGCGGCAAAGTTCTGACCCTCGCCGCGGTGGTGGTGGTGGTGGTCGCGGTAGTCGGTGGCGTCGCACTATTGCGAGTCACCAGACAATCCCCGTTCCATTCGGCGAAACCAAAGGGTCAGGTCGTGCTGCCGTTCACCGGACTCGAGAACCCCCAGCGCGTCGCGGTCGATGCGAAAGGCGACGTCTACGTCACCGACACCGGCAACAACCGGGTGCTGAAACTGGCCGCGGGTTCGACTACCCAGACCCTGGTACCGATAGCCGGCCTGGACCGGCCCCTGGATATCGCGGTCGACAACGCCGGTGATTTGATGGTCACCGAGCCCGCGCAGCACCGGGTGCTGGAGGTGACGGCCGGGTCGACCAACCCGACCGTGCTGCCGTTCACCGATCTCGGGGACCCCACGGGTGTGACGGTCGCTTCCCGCGACCCCGGCGACGAGCGCGCCGTCGTTGTCACCGACTGCGCGAACAACCGGGTGGTGGAGCTGCTCGGGCATTCGACCGAGCAGAAGGTGCTGCCGTTCAGCGGCCTGGCGTGTCCATCGGCCGTGACGGTGGATCACGCCGGCGCCCTCTTCGTCATCGACCGGAACAACGAACGGGTGCTGAAACTGCCGCTGACGGGGACGGTTCCGACCGTGCTGCCCTTTATGGTCGGACATCCGGACAATGTGGCCGGCGACACCAGCGGAAACGTGTACGTGACCGACGTCTACTACAATCGCGTCACGGAGTTTGTCGCGGCCTCCAACACGTCAAAAACGCTGCCGTTCAACGGAATCAAGAATCCTCAGGGCATCAGCAGCGACACCGCCGGGAATGTCTACGTCGTCGACACGGGCAACAACCGGGTACTGAAGCTCCCGCCCGGTCATAGTTAGCCCTCAGCGCGAGAACATCAGCGCGCGCTTGACCTCCTGGATGGCCTTGGTGACCTCGATGCCGCGCGGGCAGGCCTCGGTGCAGTTGAACGTGGTGCGGCAGCGCCACACGCCGTCGACCTCGTTGAGGATGTCGAGGCGCTCGGCGGCGGCCTCGTCGCGGCTGTCGAAGATGAAGCGGTGCGCGTTGACGATCGCCGCCGGGCCGTAGTAGCTGCCCTCGTGCCAGAACACCGGGCAGCTGGTGGTGCAGGCCGCGCACAGGATGCACTTGGTGGTGTCGTCGTAGCGGGCGCGGTCGGTGGGGCTCTGGATGCGTTCCCGCGTCGGGGGATTGCCGGTGGTGACCAGGTACGGCTTGACCGCGCGGTAGGCGTCGAAAAAGGGCTCCATGTCGACCACGAGGTCCTTTTCCACCGGCAGCCCACGGATCGGCTCGACGGTGACGGTCAGCCCCTTTCCGGGCTTCCTCGGCTTGTCGGGCATCAGGTCGCGCATCAGCACCTTGCAGGCCAGCCGGTTGACGCCGTTGACGCGCATCGCGTCCGAGCCGCACACGCCGTGCCCGCAGGAGCGCCGGAACGTCAGCGTGCCGTCCAGGTAGCTCTTGATGTAGATCAACAGGTTGAGCAGCCGGTCGGTGGGCAGGCAGGGCACCCGGAAGCTCTGCCAGCCACCGGTTTCTGAGAACGCGTCGGGCTGGTCGGGGTTGAACCGGGCGATCTTGACCGTCACCAGCACCGCGCCCTCGGGGACCGGGGGCAGCGGCGGACCCAGCCCCGGCTCGGCCTCTGGTGCCTCTTCCGGATCAAGAGCCATCAGTACTTCCGTTCCTTGGGTTCGTAGCGGGTCTGAGCGACGGGCTTGAAATCCAGGGCGATGTCGCTCAGCAGGTCGCGGCCCTGCTTATCGGCCCCAATTTCCTTGTACGCCATCGTGTGGCGCATGTAGTTGACGTCGTCGCGGTTCGGGTAATCCTCGCGGGCGTGCCCGCCGCGGGACTCCTTGCGGTTCAGCGCGCCGACCACCGTGACCTCGGCCAGCTCCAGCAGGAAGCCCAGCTCGATCGCCTCCAGCAGGTCGCTGTTGAACCTTTTCCCCTTGTCGTGCACCGAAATCCGCGAATACCGCTCCTTGAGCGCATGGATGTCGGTGAGCGCCTGCTTCAGCGTCTTCTCGGTGCGGAACACCGCGGCGTTGTTGTCCATCGACTGCTGCAGCGCGCCGCGGATGTCGGCGACGCGCTCGTTGCCGTGCTCGGAGAGGATGTCGCCCACCCAGCCGACGACCATCGCCTCCGGGTCCGGCGGCATGTCCACGAAGTCGTGTCCCCTCGCGTAGGAAGCCGCGGCGATCCCGGCCCGGCGGCCGAACACATTGATGTCCAGCAGCGAGTTGGTGCCCAGCCGGTTGGCGCCGTGCACCGAGACGCACGCGCACTCGCCGGCCGCGTACAGGCCCGGCACCGTAGAAGTGTTGTTGGCCAACACCTGTGCGGTCACGGTGGTGGGGATGCCGCCCATCACGTAGTGGCATGTCGGGTGGACGGGGACCAGCTCGTGCACCGGGTCCACGCCCAGGTAGGTGCGGGCGAACTCGGTGATGTCGGGCAGCTTGGCCGCGAGCACGTCCTCGCCGAGGTGGCGCACGTCGATGTAGACGTAGTCCTTGTGCGGGCCGGCGCCGCGGCCCGCCAACACCTCCAGCACCATCGAGCGGGCGACGATGTCGCGCGGCGCCAGGTCGACGATGGTCGGGGCGTAGCGCTCCATGAAGCGCTCGCCCTCGCCGTTGAGCAGCCGGCCGCCCTCGCCGCGCACCGCCTCGGAGATCAGGATGCCCAGGCCGGCCAGGCCCGTCGGGTGGAACTGGTGAAACTCCATGTCTTCCAACGGAAGTCCCTTGCGGAACACAATCCCGATGCCGTCGCCGGTCAGCGTGTGCGCATTCGAGGTGGTCTTGTACATCCGGCCCGAGCCGCCGGTGGCGATCACCACGGCCTTGGCGTGGAAGACGTGGATCTCACCGGTGGCCAGCTCGTAGGCGACCACGCCGGTGGCCACCGGTCCGCTGGGGGTTTGCGTCAAAACCAGGTCCAGCGCGTAGAACTCGTTGAAGAACTGCACGTCGTGCCGGACACAGTTCTGGTAGAGCGTCTGCAGGATCATGTGGCCGGTGCGGTCGGCGGCGTAGCAGGCGCGGCGCACCGGTGCCTTGCCGTGTTCGCGGGTGTGCCCGCCGAACCGGCGCTGGTCGATGCGGCCCTCGGGGGTGCGGTTGAACGGCATCCCCATCTTCTCCAGATCGAGCACCGCGTCGATGGCTTCGCGGCACATGATCTCCACGGCGTCCTGGTCGGCGAGGTAGTCGCCGCCCTTGACGGTGTCGAAGGTGTGCCATTCCCAGTTGTCGTCCTCGACGTTGGCCAGCGCCGCACACATGCCGCCCTGGGCGGCGCCGGTGTGGCTGCGGGTCGGATACAGCTTGGTCAGCACGGCGGTGCGCACCCGCGGCCCGGCCTCCACCGCCGCGCGCATCCCGGCCCCGCCCGCGCCGACGATCACCACGTCGTATCGGTGTTGGGAAATCACGTCATCGGCCTCCCTCGATCAGGAGATGTTGGGGTCGAAGGTCAGCAGCACGTAGGTCCCCAGCACCAGCGTGAACGCCATCGACAACACCAGCAGGCTGTTCAGCCAGAACCGCGTGCTGTCCTTGCGGCTGTAGTCGTCGATGATGACGCGCAGGCCGTTGCCGCCGTGCAGCTGCGCCAGCCACAGCAGCAGCAGGTCCCACGTCTGCCAGAACGGCGACCCCCAGCGCTGCGCCACGTAGTTGAAGTCGATGCGGTACACGCCGTCGTCCCACATCAGCATGATGAACAGGTGCCCGATCGCCAGGAATACCAGCGCGACGCCGGAGAACCGCATGAACAGCCACGCGAACTTCTCGAAATTGGGGATGCCGGCGCGCCGCCGTGGCGAGCGGGGGTTGTCCAGGCCGGCCGGCCGGTCGTGGCTGCGCTGCCGCACCGGCGCCGGCCGGCCCGGGCCGAGCCGGAGGTCGGGGCCGCTCATCGGAAGTGCGCCAGCAGGTGGATGCCGACCACCACTCCGGCCGGCACGATCAGCAGCAGGAAGACGACGGCGACGATCCACAGCATCAGCCGCTGGTAGCGGGTGCCCTCGGACCAGAAGTCGATCAGGATGACCCGGATTCCGTTGAGCGCGTGAAACAGCACCGCGACGATCAGGGCGAATTCCATCAGGCCGACGATCGGCGTCTTGTAGGTCGCGACCACCTCGTCGTAGGCCTGCGGACCGACCCGGACCAGCGCGGTGTCCAGCACGTGGACGAACAGGAAGAAGAAGATCGTCGCGCCGGTGATGCGGTGCAGCACCCACGACCACATGCCGGGATCGCCCCGATACAGGGTCCGGGGTGGACGCCGCTTGCGCGAGGGCATCGATGCCGGGGCCGGACCCGTGGTTGTCGCCTGCGTACTCACCCTGTCCTCACCGCCTTTGTCGACCGGAATTTCAGACTAGCCTGGCCCGGCCGCGGTTCGGGGGGCGCCGGACAGCGCCGCCCGGGCGGGTTAGGGTTGCTGTCTTGAGTCGGCCGATCGGTGAGCGGGGTGCCAATATGCCTGATGTCGATTGGAAGACGCTGCGCAACAAGGCAATCGACGTGGCGGCCGGGGCCTATGCGCCGTATTCACGGTTCGGTGTGGGGGCGGCGGCACTGGTGGACGACGGCCGCATCGTCACCGGATGCAATGTGGAGAATGTCTCATATGGCCTCGGTCTCTGCGCCGAGTGCGGCGTGGTGTGCGCCCTGCACGCGACCGGCGGCGGCCGGCTGGTCGCGCTGTCGTGCGTGGACGGCCGCGGGTCGCCGTTGATGCCGTGCGGGCGGTGCCGCCAGGTCCTGCTCGAGCACGGCGGTGCCGGCCTGCTCATCGACCACCCGGCCGGGCCGCGCCGGTTGGGCGACCTGCTGCCCGACGCGTTCGGTCCCGACGACCTGGCCCGCCCCGAAGAGACCGACCCCGAAAAGACCGACCCCGAAAAGCTATGAACGACTTCGCATTCGACGCCCCGACGGTAATCAGGACCAAGCGCGACGGCGGTCGGCTCTCCGATGCCGCCATCGACTGGATCGTCGACGCCTACACCCACGGCCGGGTCGCCGACGAACAGATGGCGGCGCTGCTGATGGCGATCTTCTGGCGCGGCATGGACCGCGGCGAGACCACCCGCTGGACGACGGCGATGGTGGCCTCGGGCGAACGGATGGATTTCGGTGACCTGCCCCTGCCCACCGTGGACAAGCACTCCACCGGCGGCGTGGGCGACAAGACCACGCTGGCGCTGCTCCCCGTCGTCGCGGCGTGCGGCGCCGCGGTGCCCAAGGCCTCGGGCCGCGGGTTGGGCCACACCGGCGGCACCCTGGACAAACTCGAATCCATCGCCGGTTTCACCGTGGAGCTCTCGACGCGGCGCGTGCGCGAACAGCTCGCCGACGTCGGGGCGGCGATCTTCGCCGCCGGTGAGCTCGCCGCGGCCGACAAGAAGCTGTACGCCCTGCGCGACATCACCGCCACCGTCGAATCGCCGCCGCTGATCGCCAGCTCGGTGATGAGCAAGAAGCTGGCCGAGGGGGTCGGCGCGCTGGTCCTCGACGTGAAGGTCGGCGCCGGGGCGCTGGTGGAATCCCAGGCGCAGGCCCGCGAGCTGGCGCACCTCATGGTCGGGCTCGGCGCCGCGCACCAGATGCCCACCCGCGCCCTGCTCACGGACATGAACGCCCCGCTGGGCGCCGCCGTCGGCAACGCGCTCGAGGTGGCCGAGGCGCTGGAGGTCCTGGCCGGCGGCGGGCCGCGCGACGTGGTGGAGCTGACGGTGCGCCTGGCCGGCGAGATGCTCGAGCTGGCCGGCATTGACGACCGCGAACCCGCCGAGGCGCTGCGCGACGGCACCGCGATGGACCGCTTCCGCCGGATCGTCGCGGCCCAGGGCGGTGACTTGTCGGTTCCGTTGCCCATCGGTGCGCACACCGAGACCGTGACCGCTGCCCGGGGCGGCACAATGGGCGATATCGACGCGATGGCAGTGGGGATGGCGGCCTGGCGGCTCGGTGCGGGCAGGTCCCGCCCGGGCGAGAAGGTGCAGCCCGGCGCCGGCGTCACAATTCATCGCCGTCCCGGCGAGCCGGTGGCCGCCGGCGAGCCGCTGTTCACCCTCTACACCGACACCCCGCACCGGTTGGCCGCCGCGATCGCCGAGCTCGACGGCGGCTTTTCCGTCGGGGACGCGTCACCGGTGGCGCGCCCGCTGATCATCGATCGGATCGCCACGTGAGTACACCATTGGAGCTCAACCAGATCCGACGGGCGCCCAAGGCCCTGCTGCACGATCATCTCGACGGCGGCCTGCGCCCGGCCACCGTCATCGACATCGCCGGTGCGACCGGCTACGAGGGGCTGCCCGCCACCGACGTCGACGAGCTGGCCACCTGGTTTCGCACCCGCTCGCACAGCGGCTCGCTGGAGCGCTACCTGGAGCCCTTCTCGCACACCGTGGCGGTGATGCAGACCCCCGAGGCGCTGCACCGCGTCGCCCACGAGTGTGTGGAGGACCTGGCCGCCGACTCGGTGGTGTACGCCGAGATCCGGTTCGCGCCCGAGCTGCACATCGACCGCGGGCTGTCCTTCGACGAGATCGTCGACGCCGTGCTGGCCGGCTTCGCCGATGGGGAGAAGGCCTGCGTCGACGCGGGCCGCCCGATCGTGGTGCGCCTGCTCGTCACCGCCATGCGTCACGCCGCGGTGTCCCGGGAGATCGCCGAGCTGGCGGTCCGGTGGCGGGACCGGGGCGTGGTTGGCTTCGACATCGCCGGCGCCGAGGCCGGCAACCCGCCGACGCGGCACCTGGACGCCTTCGAATACATGCGAGACCATAACGCGCGCTTCACGATTCATGCCGGCGAGGCGTTCGGGCTGCCGTCCATCCATGAGGCGATCGCGTTCTGCGGCGCCGACCGGCTGGGCCACGGGGTGCGCATCGTCGACGACATCGACGTGCTCGGCAGTGGCTCCGACGCCGGCGAGGTCCGGTTGGGCAGGCTGGCGTCGATCGTGCGCGACAAGCGCGTCCCGCTGGAGCTGTGCCCCAGCTCCAACGTGCAGACCGGCGCGGTCAAGAGCATCGCCGACCACCCGTTCGACCTGCTGGCCCGCGCGCGGTTCCGGGTGACCGTCAACACCGACAACCGGTTGATGAGCGACACCTCGATGAGCATGGAGATGCACCGGCTGGTGGAGGCCTTCGGCTACGGGTGGAGCGACCTCGAGCGGTTCACCATCAACGCGATGAAGTCGGCGTTCATCCCGTTCGACCAGCGCCTGGCGATCATCGACGAGGTGATCAAGCCGCGGTACGCGGTCTTGATCGGCTAGGGTGCCGGCTCACAGCGACCGCGACTTGCGCAGCAGCTCGGCCGGCGTCGGCAGCCGCAGGCTGATCAGCCCGGCGTAGTTGTCGTCGAGCAGATGGACGCGGTAGACGGTGCTGTGCACCAAGTTCCACCCGCCGCCCTTGGCGCGCAGCCGCAGCAGCCCCACCGCCGGCCCGTCGGCGAACTGCTGCTTCATCGAGCGCAGGACGGTGTCGTCGTCGGGGTGCACGAGCGGCTGTCCTCCCGGCCCGCCGCGCCAGTCGAAGTGCGGGAACGGCGGGTCGAGCCATTTGAGCAGGTTCCACGTCCGCAGGTCGACCAGCGCCCGGTGGATGCCCTCCTGCGCCATGTCACGCAGGATCTGCTTGGCGAGGTCGTCCTCGGGCACGGGCGTATCGGCTTGGGGCACACGCCAGTTCATGGCGCGGGCGATCAGGTGTTCGGTGCCGTCCGCCTGGCGCTCGACCCGGCCGCGGGCGACGAAGCTGACCCGGATGCGCTCGCCACTGTGGCTGGTGGCGTCCCACGTGCTGCCGAACGTGTCCCCGGGTTTGCAGCTCATCGACAGGGCGAGCACCTGGGTCTCGTCCCGGTTGATGTGGCCGACGGGCAGGTCCGCCGCGAACGGGCGGCCGTCGGTGTTCTCGACACTGAGATCGAGACCGGAATTCGCCAGCGCCTGGGGCGTATCGCTGGCCGTGCCCGTCGTGATGTTCCATGCCACCGCTCCGGGCAGCGGCCGATGCGCCGGACGCGCGGACCGCGGTCCCGTCCACAGGTGCACGCCGTGCACGCGGCCGTCGTTCATGATGACGGCCTCGGTGCGGACGACGGTCTTGCCGTCCGCCAAGGTCCGGGTGACGCCCCGGCGGTGGGCGACCGTTTCGTCGATAACCGCAGTGATCGCCTTCAGGTTGGGATTTCGTCGCAAAAAGACGCCGAGCGGCACGAACTTTCTCAGCGCGGGTCCCTGCGCCACGACGACGGGCCCGTCGCCGAGGACTTCCAGCAGCAGCCAGTCGCGATCCACGTTGGGGATGATACGAGGGTCCGCGGCCGGGTGTTCACCGAATCGGCAGGCAGGGCATGCATCGCTCTCAGGCAAACCCGTAGAGCACCAACGCAATCCCACCGATGACGGAGGTGAGCGCAGTCATCGCGTGGCGGCGGTCCTGGATCCAGCGTCTGACGCGGTCGAGCTGAGGGTCGATGCGCGGTCCGATGACGACGTAGGCCAGCACCGGCGCGGCCACGGTCGAACTTGCCAGGGCGGCGTAGCAGGTGACGGCCGCAGTCGCTCCGGCCAGTGTCGGCCGTACGGTGGCGATCTGTGTTCCCGCGGCCGCGCTGGCCGCCAGCACCTTCGGGTTCGCCAGCATGGGGAAGATCCCTATCGCGGCGGCGACCAGTGGGGTGATCCGGCCGATCCTGCCGTCCCACCCCGACTCGTTCGTCGCTGTGGCGCGCCGCCGGTACAGCCGCGCGCCCAAGACGACGAGTGCCGTCCCGGCGGCCACCACCAGCCAGTCGGTCCATGGCGGTGCGGGGCCCTTGAGGCTCTCGAACAAGCGTGGAACGCGCATGAATGCCGCGGTCAACGCCGTCAGCGAGAGCAATCTGCCCACCAAGTAGGCGATGCTGGAGGACTGGGGTCTCTCGTTGTGAATCAGCAGCACCAACGCCACCAGGACGGGCACCGGCGAGAGCGCCACCACAAACGCCGGAGCAGCCAGCTTGGCGAGCATCGTCGCGGACGGGCCGAACAGTTCCAACGCCATCCCCCGATCATGGCCAACGCCGCCGCCGACACCCCGCCGGGATAGTACCCCCAGGGGTATAGCCTCATCGCTCCCGCTCCCCTCCAGGCCGCCCGCCGACGCACCGCGCCGGCGGGGCCGTGCGGCGCCGAATCCCGGCGCATAGTGTGGCTGGACATGAGGCTGCCTCTGCTGGGCCCCGTGTCGCTCACCGGCTTCCAGAACGCGTGGTTCTTCTTGTTCCTGCTGCTCGTGCTGGTGCTGGTGGGGGTCTACTTCGCGCAGCAGTTCGCCCGCCGCCGGCGGGTGCTGCGGTTCGCCAACATGGAGGTGCTCGAACGCGTCGCCCCGCCGAACCCCAGCCGGTGGCGGCACGTGCCGACGATCCTGCTGGCCGCCTCGCTGGTGCTGCTGACCACGGCCATGGCCGGCCCGACGTCGAATGTGCGGATCCCGCTCAACCGCGCGGTGGTGATGCTGGTCATCGATGTCTCGGAGTCCATGGCCGCCACCGACGTCCCGCCGACCCGGCTGGCTGCCGCCAAGGAGGCCGGCAAGCAGTTCGCCGACGAGCTCACGCCGGCCATCAACCTCGGGCTGGTGAAGTACGCGGCCAACGCCACGCTGCTGGTCGCCCCGACGACCAACCGCGCCGCGGTCAAGTCGGCGATCGACGGCCTGGCACCGGCCCCGAAAACCGCGACGGGGGAGGGCATCTTCACCGCGATGCAGGCGATCGCCACGGTCGGCGCGGTGATGGGCGGCGGCGAGGGGCCGCCGCCGGCGCGGATCGTGCTGGAGTCCGACGGCGCCGAGAACGTCCCCCTGGATCCCAACGCCCCGCAGGGGGCCTTCACCGCGGCGCGGGCCGCCAAGTCCCAGGGGATCCAGATCTCGACCATCTCCTTCGGCACGCCCGACGGCACCGTCGACTATCAGGGCGCGACCATTCCGGTTCCGGTTGACGACCAGACGCTGCAGAAGATCTGCGAGATCACCGACGGCCAGTCCTTCCACGCCAACAGCCTGGCATCCCTCGAGCAGGTGTACGCGACGCTGGAGCGCCAGATCGGCTACGAAACCGTGAAGGGCGACGCGAGCCTGGCCTGGATGCTGCTGGGCGCCCTGGTCCTGGGCGGCGCGGTGCTGGCCGGCCTGCTGCTGAACCGGCGGCTGCCGGCCTGAGCCATCAGGTGGGCAGCCGCCGGTTGATCAGC
>Ga0307441_1000850_pt1 | contig 10775 bp, 7 predicted proteins | sample SalMarWE160420MG_FD_202149 | JGI IMG/M metagenome (GOLD analysis project Ga0307441, IMG submission 202149) | Salt marsh sediment microbial communities from the Plum Island Ecosystem LTER, Massachusetts, United States - WE1604-20 | ecosystem: Environmental > Aquatic > Marine > Intertidal zone >... | reverse complement strand
AGGAATCGTCCTTGGGTTGACATGAATGGGGCACCAACTGATGAAATAATCAGAGTGGTGAATCTATGTCCGACCGGGGCTCTTTCATTTAAATATAATGACGACAAAAAGTCGGAAGAAGCAGAAACCGGAAGTAGCAAACAAGAGAGTACCGAAGAAATTACTGAACCTGAAACTGAGGTGAAAGTCATGAAAGACGGGCCATTAGTGATAAAAGGAAATTTTTCTATCAAAAGTTCAACAGGGGGGACTCTTAAACAAATGAAGATAGCTACCTTTTGTCGTTGCGGGCATTCGAAAAAATTGCCGTTTTGCGATGGAACGCACCGAAAGATTAATTTTAAAGCCGATTAAGTCAGATACTGTTCTATGATTAAGATGCATTAAGATCCTGACAAGGACTTTTTCAGGCAAGTTCGAAATTATATGCCAGAATTTTATACTTGTCTGAAAGCAATAATCCACATCATTATTTAGTTGACAAGCCTGAGATGACTGATCTGAGACACTTTCCGGATTCCTGGTTATTTCTTGTCAGATTCAAGCACAAATCTTCGTCTGCTTCAGCAGAAGTGGTCTGTGAAATAATAAACAAATGGCCTATGGAATGAGTTACAATAAGTATAAAATATCCAACGCCCTGTAAAATAACACACTTTAAAGCTAGCCGCTGAAAGAATTATCCTAGTTTGTATTTTGAAATAAATTCATCAAGAATGCTATTCAGATCGGGCTCTCCTATCTCCTGTAAGTCGTAATAAACTCTCGTATTGGGTTTGGTAATTTTTATAATCCTGTTCAGATCAATTGGAGTTCCTATTATCACACTATCACAATCAGTATTATTTATGGTAGTTTCCAAATCCTGTAATTGTTCTTTTCCATAGCCCATTGCAGGAAGTAAAGTCCCTATTTCCGGATACAACCTAAAAGTTTCTGATAGTTTACCTATGGTAAATGGTCTGGGATCAACTAATTCTGAAGCGCCAAACTTTTTAGCAGCTACTGTACCTGCACCAATTTTCATCTCTCCATGGGTAAGGGTGGGTCCATCTTCTACTACTAAAACCCGTTTATTTCTTATGACCGAAGGATCATCGACCTTAATGGGTGATGCACCATCAATTATTATAGAATGAGGATTTACTTTTTCAATATTTTTCCTGACGAGTTCTATTGCGTCTGAGTCTGCACTATCAATTTTATTTATGATCGTTACGTCAGCAAGTCTTAGTGTGACTTCACCGGGATAATATTTTAATTCATGGCCGGCACGATGCGGATCAACAACAGTTACCATCAGATCAGGTTTATAAAACGGGAAATCGTTGTTTCCTCCATCCCATAAAATAATATCACATCCTTTAGGATCGTTCTCAGCAGCTTTTAAAATGGCTTCATAATCCACACCTGCATATATAACATTTCCTCTTACAATGTGTGGCTCATATTCCTCCATTTCTTCTATTGTGCAATGGTGTTTTTTCAGATCACCAACCTCGGCAAAACGCTGTACTTTTTGGTCAATAAGATTTCCATAAGGCATCGGATGCCTTATAGCCACTACTTTTAATCCTTTTTGCATTAATATCTCAATTATTCTTCTCGATGTCTGGCTTTTACCACAACCTGTTCTGACCGCTCCAACCGCAATTAAAGGTTTAGTGCTTTTAATCATGGTTTCTTTCCATCCTAAAAGCACAAAATTTGCTCCGGCAGCATTTACAACAGCGCTTACTGCCATAACTCTGGTATAGGGTATGTCACTGTACGAAAAAACACATTCATGCACATCATACTCCTTAATTAGTCTTGGCAGTTCTTCTTCATTATAAATGGATATACCATTCTGGTATAATTTTCCGGCTAACTCTGCAGGATATTTTCTTTCTTCTATATCAGGTATTTGAGCAGCTGTAAAAGCCACCACATTATAATTATTATTATTTCTGAAATAAGTATTAAAATTGTGAAAATCACGGCCTGCAGCCCCAATGATGATAATATTTCTTTTATTCATTGTTTTTCTGTTTAAATATTTTTTATTTACATGTAATATCTTAAGCCATATAATACTCTAAAGTAAATAGATTCGATAAAATAATATATGATAAAGATTAGCACAAACAGGATCATTATAAATGAGATTTATGGATAAGGCACTTAGTGAATATTATCTACGACAATATTGATCCTATCAGGCCATGAAAATTATTATATAGGGAATATATCCCGGTAATTTATGTATATCCAAACGGAAAGATGCTATGGTATAAAATGAGTTTATGTAACTTTTTCATGACGTATCCTAGCAGATAATATCTGGTTAAGAAATTATCCAATTTATTCAGTACACTAAAACAAAGATAGCAGATAAAATAATAAGTCTTTTAAGAAGAGAAGAATACAAAATAAATGCTTTAGCATAAACTGAGGATAATTTATTCATTTAGGTTTTTTTCCTTACTCCTTAGTCTATTTCACAACAGTTTTAACCAGATCGGCAGCTTCTTGCAAAGTAATAGCTGAATAAACTTTTAATCCTGAGTCGTCTATCAGTTTTATACCTTCTTCAGCATTAGTTCCCTGAAGTCTCACTATTACAGGTATCTTGATATCACCTATAAGATTATAGGCATCGACGACTCCTTGTGCAACCCTGTCGCAGCGGACAATTCCTCCGAAAATATTGATAAGGATGGCTTTAACCTGAGGGTCCTTCAGGATGATTCTAAAACCAGCTTCTACAGTTTGTGCATTAGCCGAGCCCCCTACATCCAGAAAATTGGCGGGATATCCACCTGATAATTTAATTATATCCATTGTGGCCATGGCCAGGCCTGCTCCATTGACCATACATCCTACATTCCCATCAAGTTTAATAAAATTAAGCCCAAACTCTGAGGCTTCCACCTCGGAAGGGTCTTCTTCGGCATGATCTCTCATCTCCAGATATTCCGGATGACGGATCAGCGCATTGTCATCTAGATTTACTTTTGCATCGGCTGCAATTATCCTGTTGTCGGATGTTTTTACTACCGGGTTGATCTCAAACAGTGAAGCATCGCTTCCCAGGTAAGCACTGTAAAGAGAATGTACAAATTTTGTCATTTCCTTAAATGCTTTACCTGTTAACTTCAGATTGAATGCAATATTTCTTGCCTGGTAAGCTTGTAGTCCAATCCCCGGATCTATCTCTTCCCTGAAGATTAAGTGAGGAGTTTTCTCTGCCACTGTCTCAATGTCCATTCCTCCTTCAATTGAATATATGATACTATTCCTGCAAGTATTCCTGTTGAGCAGGATACTCATATAATACTCTTTAACAGGGCTTTCTCCGGGATAATAAATGCCTTGCTCGATCAATACTTTCTGTACTTTTTTACCTTCCGGACCTGTTTGATGTGTTACCAGGTTCATTCCTATTATCTCATTCGAATATTTTTCAACTTCATCAAGCGATCTGGCTATTTTGACACCACCTCCTTTTCCTCTTCCTCCAGCGTGGATCTGAGCTTTTACAGCCCATGTATCAGTTCCGGTTGATTTCTGTATTTCTAATGCAGCTTTTCTTGCTTCATCTGGCGTAAATACTACTTTACCTGCTGGTATTTGTACACCATATTTCAGTAAGATCGACTTTCCCTGATATTCGTGAATATTCATAACAATCAGCGATTAAACTAATGGGCTACGAAAATATCCATTTTTTTTAGTACAACAAATAAAACACTTTACGAATCGTGTCTTCTTGGTTAATGACTTTAATTAGATATTTTTTTTTTGTTGATTTGTACTGATCATAAACTGCGAGTGATGAGAAAGCTTCGAAATGATGAACTGGATCGCCTCAATGTGGAAGAATTCAAAAACAAGAAAAAAACTCCACTGGTGATTGTTCTTGATAATGTAAGGAGTATGCACAATATCGGGTCGATATTTCGTACATCAGATGCATTCCTGGTTGAAAAAATTTATCTCTGCGGAATAACCGCTATACCTCCAAAAAAGGATATTCATAAAACTGCACTTGGTTCGACCGATTCAGTTGAGTGGGTTTATTACAAAGAAACCCTGCAAGCAATACAGGAACTGAAAATTAAAGGATATCGGTTGGTGGCCATTGAGCAGACTGAGAATAGTATATTGCTTCAGAATTTTAATCCTGTAAGCGATCAACATTATGCTGTAGTATTTGGGCATGAAGTAAGGGGAGTGAAACAGGAGATTGTCAATCAATGTGATTTCACAATCGAAATTCCTCAGTTCGGCACGAAGCATTCATTGAATATTTCAGTGTGTGCGGGAATAATAATTTGGAATTTTTTCCAGAAATTAAATTACACTTCTATCAAATAAAAAACGGCCTGTAAAGCAGGCCGTTTTTTTATATTGAATAATTCTTTTTATTCTACAATACCGGCAAATGCTTCATTTGATGCAAATTTCAGGAATTCGGCATCTTTTTTAGCGTATGCTTTAAGAGCGGCATCTTTTTCAACAGCTTTGCGCAGGTTGTTGATCATTACTTCTTGTTTATTGCCACGAGCACCGGCAACAGCTTTCAGGTAGTAAACCATAGCATCGTCAACATCACCAAGTTCACCCAGTGTAGTTAAACACTTGTCAACATTACCATTGAGCAGTTGAGCTAAAGCGGCATTGAATGAAGGTTTATTTCCGAAGTAATTTACAGCAGCAGTATAATCACCTTGCTTAATTTTTATAATTCCCAGGTTGTAGTTTACTACATCACCGGCTCCCATTGCTGAGGTAAATAATTTTTCAGCAGTAGCCATATCACCTTCTGCTAGAGCCACAGCTCCCAGGTTGTTTTTAACAATGTCGATATCTTTTATTGCTTGAGCTTGCTGGAATGCAGCTTTTGCTTCCGCCAGTTTACCCATTTGCATGTATATATAACCAACATTATTTATAGCTCTTATACAAGCAGGAAACTTCTTGGCTGCAGCCTGATAAATTCTGAGTTTTTCTTTAACATCATCAGTTAAAGTTGCTGCATAAAGCACTTCTTCTAGCTTTAAAGTATCAATATTGCTTTGAGCCAGTGCTGTGATTTCTTCATCGGAGTATCCGATATTATCAACATTCACTGCCAATTGTGAGCGACGCAGTAGCGGTAATATCTTCACTTTAATTTCTTCAAATGCCTGAGCAATATTTTTGATTTCTTTCTCTCTTACGGCAGGATCGGAATACATTGAGAGAACCCGTAAAATAAGTTCCTTATCCTGAATATCAGAACCTTCCATGAGTTCTTTGAAACCATCCCAGTCTTCAGCTGTTTCTATTGATTTCAGGAATCCTTCAACATCATAACCTTCAACTTTCATCTTTTTAAGCTGACGAGTCAGGAATCTTTCGGCTGAAGTTCCACGATTACCGGAAAGTTTTTCATTCAGATCATATTCACCATCGGGTGATGCATAGGAAGCAATAGTTGAACCCTTGATTTGAATGTTTGAATCACCGGCAGCCTGAGCAATTTTTTCCTGGAAAGCTTTAATTTCTGCTTTCTTTAATTCTGTATTACGTACATCATATTTATTGATTACATATAGAATCTCAGCATCGTATGATTCTGAAGTGATCCTTTGGAATTTATCACCCATAAGGATTGTCATAGGATCAATTTTTACCAGGGTTGAAGTAGCAATAACTCCATCGGCAATTTTAATCCCTGGGATAGGAACAGGAGTTTTATCCTTAATTTGAGCACTCATTTCCACAACCAATTCCGATTTCAACATCTCGGGCAGGTAGGGAATTTTTCCAGTGAATGAGTATTCTCCACCCAGATAGGGGATAACTTTATTATTTGCTTCTACCTTTTCGCCCTGAAGTGTAGTTGATTCGAATTCAGTTTGTCCTCCTTCATATTTTAACACAGGTGTGGCAATAACAACAGCCTTTTTGTTAAAATATTTTTCTGGAAAAGTTGTTTTAATGGTTACTTCAATTTCACCACCATGAGTTTCAAGTGGAGACGGAGTGACCACGTATTTAACTGTGCTGGAGTTTTCAACCATTTTTGAAAGACCTCCACAACTGCTAAGCACGATGGCAGCAATACCAAGTGTTAATAGGTTCAGCGTAAGTTTTTTCATGTTTTAATAATTATTTAATTTAAGTTTAATGATGCTGGTTTGAATTTCAAATAATGCTTACATACAAACATAGCAATGTTTTCAATATTAAAAAAGCAAAACCATTAGAGAGGTTTTAACTTTATGCTAAATTAAGAAAAATTAGGAAACCGCTTAGATATCAACAGTATAAATTATTAAGAATATTTTGTTAACAATAATACGAAGTATCGATTTATTGATTTTTAACTCTCTTAACACATTATATATAAGTGAATTAACAATATAGATTCAATTAATAAGGGATTTACTAAATCTGATCTTTATTTTGATATTTTTTTCGATCAAGTCTTTTTCCGATTATCTGACCCGATAATAATCCAAGAATGCCCGAAATAAGGAGATAATTTAAATTTATTGCTCCCAAAATGGCGATGCTGAGAGAACTTCCTGCAATAAGCCCTGATAGAATACCGAAAAAGCTATAGTAGGAATAATAGAAGTTAGCATATTGAATATGGTGATCTTTATGAAGGTGTATTTCTATTCGGGATTTTTCAACTTCAAATTTTTTTCTTGTATCGGGTTTAAGAAGACATCCGGGCAACATTTCGGCAAGATCAGTAAGTATCTGCAGGTTTGATTTGCAGGTGCCACATTTTTTTGAGAATTCTTCAGTTTTTTTGGCAATCAATGGCAGACGCCCAATGTTGTAAAAACGAAAATCTGATGAAGAAATCTGATCTCGTATTTTTTCCAATTTAGTAAGGTAGTCTTTACTCCATGAATTCATAGCCTATTGGAAGATAAAAAAAGCCCTTAGAAAGGGCTGTTTATTCTATTTATCCTGGTAAGGTCTCCGTTCTCCACCTTCCCTTGGCCGATCAGGTTTGTCAGAATTCTCAGGTTTAGGTAAAAGAATTTTTCTTGACAATTTCAAATTTCCGGTTTTAGCATCTACATCAATTAACTTAACCTCGATAGTATCACCCACTTTTAAAACCTCTTCGACATTCTGTATCCGGCGCCACTCAATTTCTGAGATATGTAATAAACCATCTTTATTTGGCAGGATTTCGATAAAAGCACCAAAGTTCACAATTGATTTAACTTTACCCTTATAGATTTTACCTATTTCAGGAACTTCAACAATAGCCTTAATTCGCATCATGGCAGCTTCGATCGATTCCTTATCAACAGCAAAAACATCGACAACACCAACATTATCTACCTCTTCGATTACGATGGTTGAACCTGTCGTATTTTGTATTTCCTGAATAACCTTTCCTCCCGGACCAATGAGTGCTCCGATCATTTCTTTTGGTATAATTATCTTTTCAATTCGGGGAACATGTGGCTTATAATCAGCACGGGGTTTGTCAAGGGTTTCCGTCATCTTGCTGAGAATATGCAATCTGCCTTGTTTAGCTTGCTTCAGGGCCTCAGTCAGCACTTCATAGGATAAGCCCTCGACTTTTATGTCCATTTGAGTTGCAGTAATTCCGTCTTTTGTTCCGGCAACTTTAAAATCCATATCGCCTAAATGATCTTCATCGCCGAGAATATCAGAGAGGATGGCGTATTTTGATGATTCGGTATCGGTAATCAATCCCATGGCTATGCCCGATACTGGTTTTCTGATCTGAATGCCTGAATCCATAAGAGCTAAAGTACCTGCACATACAGTAGCCATTGAGGAAGAACCGTTCGACTCGAGAATATCAGACACAACCCTTATAGCATAAGCATTATCTTCAGGGATCATCCTTTTCAAAGCCCTGTGTGCCAGATTACCATGTCCAATTTCTCGTCGCCCAATACCTCTCAAAGGTCTGGCATCACCTGTCGAAAAGGGCGGGAAATTATAATGAAGGACAAACTTTTCACTTCCCTTTATTAGAACTTCATCAATAATTTTTTCATCGAGTTTGGTACCTAGAGTAATGGTTGTGAGAGACTGTGTTTCGCCACGCGTAAATACTGATGAACCATGGGCAGCAGGAAGATAATCTACTTCGCACCAAATAGGTCGGATTTCGTCGGTTTTTCGACCATCGACTCTAATTTTTTCATTAAGTATTAGTGATCGTACAGCTTTTTTTTCCACTTCATGAAAATACCGCTCGATAAGTGATTCGTTAGGCTCTTCTCCCTCTGTGAGTGTTGATGTATACCATTCGGAAAATTCTTGTTTGACTTCGTCAAGGGCATTATGTCTATCCTGTTTTCCAGGTGTAGATTTCACTATTTTGTATACTTTATCATAGGTCTTTTCATGCGCTAATTTCTGAAGTTCTTCATCATTGACTTCATGCGAGTATTCTCTCTTATTTTCTTTACCGACTTCTTTTGTAAGTTCTATTTGAATTTTACAGTGCTTTTTAATTTCTTCATGGGCAAATTTAATTGCCTCAAGCATTTCTTCTTCTGAGACTTCATCCATTTCACCTTCAACCATGAGTATATTATCGAGGGTGGCACCAACCATGATATCAATATCTGCTTTTACTAGTTCTGAGAATGAAGGATTAAGAACAAGTTTTCCATCGATACGCGCAACGCGTACCTCAGAGATAGGTCCGTTAAACGGGATATCGGATACGGAAAGTGCTGCCGATGCTGCCAAACCTGCCAGTGCATCGGGCATAATATCTTTTTCTGCTGAAATAAGAAATACATTTACAAAGACTTCCGCATGAAAATTGTCGGGGAATAATGGACGAAGAGCCCTGTCAACCAAACGGGAGATAAGGATTTCATAATCATCGGGCCGGGATTCGCGTTTAAGAAATCCACCGGGGAATCTTCCTGCCGATGCATATTTCTCTTTGTATTCAACCTGCAATGGCATATAATCGACATCTTCTTTTGCCTCTTTCGAACAAGTTACAGTACCTAATAACATGGTATTTCCTTGTTTAACTACAACAGCTCCATCGGCTTGTTTTGCCAGTTTACCTGTTTCAATTTCTATTGTTCTACCGTCGCCAAGATCAATAGTTTTAATGACTGATTTGTACATATATTTTTGATAATTATAATTTTACATAAAGAGGCAATTATGGGGCTGGAATCTATTAATTACCGCCCGATAGTCTCTGATTAAATTACCCCTCTTTTAAAAAAATGAAAAAGGCAATTTGTTCAATTGCCCTTATGATTCAATTACTTTCTCAGATCAAGTGCCTTTAGAACTGCCCTATATCTTTCTATATCCTTGTTTCTCAAATAATCCAGTAATCTCCTGCGCTTACCTACCAGTTTTAGAAGTGCACGCTGTGTACTAAAATCTTTAGCGTTCTTTTTCAGATGTTCAGTAAGGTGGCGAATACGGTGGGAAAACAGGGCAATCTGGCTTTCGGGAGACCCAGTGTCCTTATTAGACTTTCCGTATTTTCCGAAAATTTTTTCTTTCGATTCTGCTGTTAAATACATATTTATTTAAAATAATTTATCCCTAAAAAACAGAAATGCAAAGGTATGTAATTTTTATTATTTAGCAAGAATTGGCTAATTTCTTTTAACCTAAAGTTACTGATAGATATGGGATAAGAGATATAAGCCTCAGGTTTTAAATTTCATCAAACGATTCTTATTTCAGTTCATGCTATTCTCAATTCAAAAATTATGAACTTCCTTAAGTATTCTCACCTTCAATTAGTATTTTTCTTAACCGGGCCAATTGATTTTTAGTACCTAGTGCAAAAAGTTTGTCATTACTTAATAACAGTATTTCAGGTAATGGATTTATTATATATGAATTGTCCGATCTTTTTAATCCAATAATATTGGCACCTGACTCATTACGTATATCCAGTTCTCGAATCGATTTACCCTCGAAACAACTATGAAGCCGGCTGCAGCTAATTTCTTCGAGCACTACGTTTTCAGTACTTTGAAGCATTAGGAAATCGAGAAATTCAACAACATCGGGCTGAGTTACTAGTTTTGCCATACGCTGACCACCAATACGGTCGGGCATGATAATGTTTGTTGCCCCAGCACGTTTTAGTTTGGTGTCGGAATGTTCATCGGAAGCACGACTGATAATTTTAAGACCCGGATTCATTTCACGGGCAGTAAGGACAACAAACAAATTATCGGCATCTACAGGTAGTGTTGCCAATAATGCCTTGGCACGATCAATCCGGCACATTTCCAGCGTTTCATCGCGTGTAGCATCACCGTGTATATATAACAATTCAGGATTTTCTAAAATATTTTCCATCACTTGCTCATCACGTTCAATAACAACAATTTTTACATGGTGATCGAGCAATTCCTGAACTGCCTGGCGGCCATTACGGCCATAACCACAAATAACAACATGGTCTTTTATTTTTTGAATCTTATTTCTCACAAGTCTGCTTTTATAGTAATGTCCCAAAGCACCATCGATAATGTATCGCGTAAAAGTGGTTACTGCATAAGCAAATATACCAAAACTGAATACAATAAGAAATGCAGTGAAATACATACCTGCATTTGAGAGTGGATGAACTTCCCGGAAACCTACAGTGGCAATTGTAATAATTGTCATAAAGAAGGCATCGGTAAAATTAAAATTCTCGAGGATCATAAAACCTATCACTCCGACCAGTATAATCCCAAATAAGAGGCCCAGGGCTATATACGCATTTTTAAAGCTGACACGTTTCATATTTATTC
>Ga0307441_1000848_pt1 | contig 10794 bp, 10 predicted proteins | sample SalMarWE160420MG_FD_202149 | JGI IMG/M metagenome (GOLD analysis project Ga0307441, IMG submission 202149) | Salt marsh sediment microbial communities from the Plum Island Ecosystem LTER, Massachusetts, United States - WE1604-20 | ecosystem: Environmental > Aquatic > Marine > Intertidal zone >... | reverse complement strand
AGACGCCTCCGCCGCTACCTTCGTCAGCGCCGCCGTCAGCGTCGTCTTCCCATGGTCCACGTGACCAATCGTACCCACGTTTACATGCGGCTTCGTACGTTCAAACTTTCCCTTGGACATCTGGATGATCTCCCCAATTCAGTTGAGTCTGTGATTCAGAATCCGATATGCCGGGTTCGAAGCACCAGGTGAGACGACGCCACCCGGACCACACGCGACCTGGCGGCGAATACTCCGTCCGCCAGCCAAGAAAATGGAGCCCATAACCGGATTTGAACCGGTGACCTCTTCCTTACCAAGGAAGTGCTCTACCGACTGAGCTATATGGGCCGGACAACCAGTTTCGGCGGCTCGCAGATGCCGCCGGATATCACCAATAATTGGAGCGGGTGATGGGAATCGAACCCACATCATCAGCTTGGAAGGCTGAGGTTCTACCATTGAACTACACCCGCCAGGACTGAAAACCCGCCACAAGGCAAAAGGGGACGCCGGCCCGCCGCCGCGCCCCGATATGATCCGATCTGGTGGAGGGGGGAGGATTCGAACCTCCGAAGGCTGAGCCGTCAGATTTACAGTCTGATCCCTTTGGCCACTCGGGAACCCCTCCGCGAGCGTAAGCGGCGTATTTTGAGCCACAACTCCGCGGGTGTCAACACCCGTAACCTCCTTGTGTATCGTCATTTTTTCCTCGGCGGCCGGCGCCCGGTCAAGGCTTCGGGAAGGGAACGCAGCACGCTGGCGCACGTAGGGCATTTCCCCATGACCGCTGCGGCTGCCTCTGCTACGATGCTCCCCCGTCGCGGGTCCCCGCAGGCAGGCGGTTCAGCGGGCCTGGGGCCGCCGAACGAACCTCGGTAACCAGTTATTTTTTCACAGGTGCTATCACGATGAAAGTGACGATCTACGGCTCCGGCTACGTCGGCCTGGTCACCGGAGCCTGTCTTGCCCAAGCGGGCAACGACGTGCTCTGCGTCGACGTCGACCCGCGCAAGATCGAGATGCTGAACCGGGGAGAGGTCCCCATCTACGAGCCCGGCCTGGACGACATGGTGGAAGAGAACCGCCAGGCGGGCCGGTTGGCCTTCACCCTGGACCCCGCCGAGGGCGTGGCCCACGGGTTGTTCCAGTTCATCGCGGTAGGCACCCCGCCCGACGAGGACGGCTCCGCGGACCTGCAGCATGTGCTGGCGGTCGCCCGCAGCATAGGCGAACACATCAGCGATTACCGCATCGTGGTCAACAAGTCCACGGTGCCGGTGGGCACCGCCGACCGGGTCCGGGAGACCCTCCAGGAAGTGCTGGACGGACGCGGTCTGCAGCTCGAATTCGACGTGGTCTCCAACCCGGAATTCCTCAAGGAAGGCGCGGCCATCGACGATTTCATGCGCCCCGACCGCATCGTCGTGGGCACGGACAACCCACGCACCACGGAGCTGCTGCGCGCATTGTACGGCCCGTTCAACCGCAGCCATGACCGCCTGCTGGCCATGGACATCCGCTCGGCCGAGCTCACCAAGTACGCCGCCAACGCCATGCTCGCCACCAAGATCAGCTTCATGAATGAGCTGGCCAATGTAGCCGAGCGCCTGGGGGCGGATATCGAGCGCATTCGGGTGGGCATTGGGTCCGATCCGCGCATCGGCTACCAGTTCATCTATCCGGGTGCCGGCTACGGCGGCTCCTGTTTCCCGAAGGACGTGCGTGCCCTGGAACGCACCGCCTCCCAGTCCGGTTACACCCCCACCCTGCTGCGTGCCGTGGAGGCCGTCAACGACGCCCAGAAACATGTACTTTTCGAGAAGATCGCCGCCCATTTCGGCGGTGACCTCAAAGGCCGCACGGTGGCCCTGTGGGGGCTGGCGTTCAAACCCAACACCGACGATATGCGCGAAGCGTCCAGCCGGGTGCTCATGGAGTCCCTGTGGGCGGCAGGTGCCACCGTACGGGCCCACGACCCGGTCGCCATGGAGGAAGCCCGGCGACTGTACGGCGAGCGTGCCGACCTGGTGTTGTGCGAGACGCCGGAGGCAACCCTGGACGGCGCCGAGGTGCTGACGGTGATAACCGAATGGACCGTGTACCGAAGCCCGGACTTCGAACGCATACGCAGCGCATTGAAGGAGCCGGTCATCTTCGACGGGCGCAATCTCTACGACCCCGGCCTGCTGGCCTCCATGGGCTTCACCTATTACTCCATCGGCCGCCGTCCGGCCGGCGCGTGAGCGACGCGCCGGCGGACGCAAACCCGCCCGCTTTCTGGTATTGAAGCGCCGCCGTCGTCCCCTATACCTCCATACATAAGGCATCGTAACCGGCCGGGCGTGCTCCCGGCCGGGTGGAGGTAGCCATGAATCGCCGACTCTACTTCGTGGTCGACAGTGCCGCCGAAGCCGCCGCAGTGGTGCACGAATTGGAGCGGGCCGGCGTCGATCGCAACCACATCCACGCCCTGGCACGCGACCCGCAGGCTCTGCAAGGGCTCCCGACCGCCTCGCCGGAACAGCAACGCGACCGCGCCCGCCGCGTCGAAAAGGTCCTGTGGAACGCCAATCTGACGCTGTTCGCGGCGGCCCTGATCGTCTTCGTCGCGGTACTGATCTCCCAGGGCGCCACCTGGTGGGCATTGGTCCCGGCCGCCGTGATGGCCGCCACCTTCGGCGCCGGACTGTCGTTCACCCATGTGCCCAACACCCATCTGGACGAGTTCCGCGAAGCCCTAACCCATGGCGAAGTGGTGGTCATGGCGGACGCCCCGCGCAACCGAGTGGCAAGCATCGAGAGCACCGTCCACCGCCGACAGCCGGAAGCCGCCGTCGGCGGCGTCGGATGGAGCACGGATATGCTGCGGGTTTGAGCGCGCTCAGGCGCGAAACACGACAGCTCTTAGTGGTCCATGCGGGTCAGAGGTGCCGGCTGAACTGGCTGTGGCGGGCACCTTCCAGCAACGCCGCGAAGTTCTCGGCGCTCAAATGCAACAGGCGCTCGTGGTCGCCGGCCTCGATGAACACATCCGGCTGCTCGGCCAGCGCCCCGTCCACGATCGCCTCCAGCCCGTAGGCGGATGCCGCAGGGGGAATTGCGCCGGTTTCGCAATCCTCGAACATCACATCGAGTTCCTGCTCGGTGGCAAGACCCAGGCTGCGGTTGAGTTGGCGATGAAGCTCGCCCAGATCCAGCCGATGGCTGGCCGGCAGTACCGCCAGCAGGTAGCCCTCTTCGTCCTCCAGCACGACCGTCTTGGCGAGCCGGTCACCGGGAATGTGTGCCCGCTGTGCGGTCTCCATACTCGATCGGCTATGGGAATGGTCGAGCACTTCGTAGGGGATGTCGTGCTCCTGAAGATACTCCGCCAAGCGCGCCGCGATTGCCATGTTGCACCCCCTTTCAGGCAGCCGCCGTGCTGCCCGCATAAAGTATAGTGCAGTCGCAACCCCGGGGCCGGTGTGCGGCGTCAGGTCCGGTCCGGTAAGGGCAGCGCCGGATCGACGATCCAGCCTTCCGACACGCCGGGAGCGCAAGGCGTCCCGAATTGGCCGCCTGTGCGCCGGTAGCCCCAAGCGGCCTGCAGGGCGCAAATCACGGCGTCGAGCCCATCGCCTTCGCCATCGCCGACCAGTTCCTCGACCCGCTCCGCGTTCGGTGCAGCAAGGCAGAGTCCGTAGTGCCGCAGGGCCGTATCGCCACACAGAGCCGCGAGCAGTGCGCGGCGCACATCGGCCTGTTCCGCCGCCTTCGCCCCACGGCCACCCTTGTAGGGGCGACGACCGATCAACGCCCGCGCGGCGAGGGCGGGATAGACTTCCACCACTTGCATGGCGGCTCGTGCCAGCGGCCGGCAGGGCCAGACGCTGACGCCGGACCGGCGCAGCCTGCCGGCCCCTTCGAAGAACATCAGCCCGACCGGTGGGCGGGTAATATTGAGGGGGCTGGCGGCACGCGCCAACCGATCGGTTTCCCGCTTGAGATCCTTGTGCCCGGCCGGTTGACCGGCTTTGAACGCGGCCACCGCCGAGCGGAAACCATGTCTCCCCAGGGCGGAAAAGCGTTCCACATAGCCCTGCCAGTCGAGCGGTGCGCCCATCGTGGAAACGAAGGCCCGCGGCAGCCCGAAGGGGAAGTCCAGGCCGGCCAGACCCGGCCCGGCGCGGCCGAGAAAGGCCTCGAAATCGGCAAGCGCCGTCCAGCGTTCCAACGCGAGCAGGCACAGCCGCGACCCTGTCAGCTCAGCCATCGCACAGGCAATGGGTTTGCGCGGACCGGGCGCGCTGGTGAAATCGATTCCGTAGATTCTGAGGGCTGTGGACACGAGCGGGGTGGCCGCTGGCAGGCCCGGGGGGAGTCCATCCTGGCGCGCCCCCCAGACAATCAGCCTTGTCGGCGCCCTCCACGGCGCACGGCTCCGGCGCCGAAACGCGCCTCGATGCTGTCCGCTACGGCATCCAGTCGACTGTGCTTTTCGCGCCCCCCGTCGCTGAACAGCTCACCCTGAGCCAATTCGCCCGTGAAGCCGCTAACGCCCATGCCCAGCAGACGAACCGGCGGATGGCGACGCGGCAACCGGGAAGTGAGCAGATCCGTCGCCGCCCGGTTCAGCTCGGTAGTGATGTCGGTGGCCGTCGGCAGGGTGCAGGCGCGGGTGACGGTGCGGAAATCGGCAAAGCGCACCTTGATCTGCACGGTGCGCGCCTTCAGACCGGAGCGGCGCAGACGCTGCGCCACCTGGCCTGTGAGTTCCAGCAGCCAGCCGCGCAGCACACCCGGGTCCTCGATATCCGTTGCGAATGTGGTTTCGTGGGAGATGGACTTGGCTTCATGCTCGGGCACCACCGGGCGTCGGTCGATACCGTGGGCAAGGTTCCACAGCTGCACCCCCATTTTGCCGAAATGGGTCTCCAGCAGCGCCGGAGGGTATCGGCGCAGCTGGCCGATGGTGGCAATCCCCAGACTGGCGAAGGCCTTGGATGCGACCTTGCCCACACCCCACAGCCGTCCCACCGGCAGCGGGTCCAGAAACGACCGTTCCTGCCCCGCCTCCACCACCACGAACCCATTCGGTTTGTCGAGGTCACTGGCGATCTTGGCGAGAAACTTGTTCGCAGCCACGCCCACGGAGGCCACCAGTCCCAATTCCGCGGCGATGTCCTCCTTGATGCGCCGACCGATGCCGGCCGCCGGACCGAACAGACGCTCGCTGGCAGCCACATCCAAAAACGCCTCATCCAGGGAAAGGGGCTCGACCAACGGAGTATAGCGCTGAAAGATCTCCCGGATCTGGCGGGATACGGCCGCGTAATGCGCCATCCGCACCGGCAGCACCACAGCCTGAGGGCAAAGCCGCCGGGCAGTGGCGGCCGGCATGGCGCTGTGCACGCCATAGCGCCGGGCCTCGTAATTGGCGGCGGCCACCACGCCGCGTCCCTCGGGTGTCCCCCCAACGATCACCGGTCTGCCGGCCAGCTCCGGGCGGTCGCGAACCTCCACCGACGCATAGAACGCGTCCATGTCCACGTGAATGATGGCAGGAGAGACGATGTCGACGGGGACATCGGCCGACGCTTTCATCTCAGCCGGCCCCCTGCACCTTCTGGCGAAGAATGTCCTGGTAGTACCGGATCCGGTTGACGTAGCGCACCGCTTCGTTGCCGCGCGCGTAACCGTGGGCCAGATGGCGGTAATACCGATGCTTGGCGAGCAGCGGCAACACCTTGGATATCCCCCTCCAGCTGGCTGGATCCTTTCGATGCAGTTGGGTCTCCAGTTTCAGGGCATCCAGAACATGGCCCAGGCCAAGATTGTAGGCCGCCAACGCCAGCCAGGTACGCAGCGGTTCGTGGATATCCTCCGGCAGGCGCTTGCGCAGCTGGACGAGGTAGCGGGCGCCGGCACGTATACTCTGTGCGGGATTGAGCCGGTTGCTGACGCCGAGCTGACTGGCGGTGCTGCGGGTGAGCATCATCATTCCCCGCACCCCCGTAGGGCTGCGGGCATGGGGGTTCCAATAGGACTCCTGGTAGGACTGGGCCGCCAACAGGGTCCAGTTGATGCCGGCCTTGTGGGCCGCCCGCTTGAACAGCGCCTCATAGCGGGGCAGCCGCTTGTGGATTCGCCGTGCATAGGTGACGGTGTCGACATAGTCGAAGATACGCACGTACCCGTAGTAGCGGGACTTGAGCGCCGCCAACCGGCCGGATTTCTTGAACTTGGCGAACCAACGATCCACTGCTGCCTGGAGCCCGGCGGCATTCTTGGGCAGCACCCATGCCAGCGGCTGCGGGGAGCCCAGGTCGAATGCGATGGTCAGTTCCGGATAGTAGCGCCGGTTGATGGCGACGATTTCCGAATCGGCCACCGTGCAATCGATCTGGCGCTTCCAGACATCTTCCAGCAGCTGTTCGGTATCCTCGTCCTTGCTCACCTTCCAGCTCAGCTTCGGGTAGCGGGTCCTGAGATTCCGGAGCCGTTCCACGTAACTGCTTTGTGCCGCCACCACCAGGTTCAGGCCCACCAGGTCGGCCACCGACTTGGGCTGCGGACCGCCCCGGCGGCACACCACCTGCTCATGGACCTGTTGGTAGGTAGGACCGAACCGGAACTTGCCTGCACGGCCGATGGTGCGGGTCAGCCCGGCTGCCGCCACGTCCCCCTGGCCATTCTTCAACGCCGACAGGATCTCCCCGATGCTGTCCATGACCTTGAAACGCACCTTCACGCCCAGGGACTTGGCGAAGGACACGGCCATGTCATGCTCCATGCCCGCCAGACGTCCATCGCTGCCCTCGTAGTAGGTGGTCGGGGCATTGCGGGTCAGGACCACCAACTCCCCGTGGTCCTTGATCTTCTGAAGCACCGGATCGGACGGCGGTGGATCGCCACCACAGCCGGTGGTCACCAGCATGGCCAGCGCCGCGCCCAGCATGCCCCATGTTCTACGACCCACCTGCCCCATGTCACCTACCGGCAATGCAAACGGCTTCCATTCTACCTAAGGCGCCAGTGGGATTGGACGGATTCGCCCACCCCCGGCGTAGACTCGGGCCAGATATCAGACATATCAACAACCTGCCGTACTATGACTGTCTTGACTCAAGGCGCTGTGTTGCCGTCGGCGGCATCGTCGGATGCCCCCGGCGCGAAATGTGACGGGCGCGAGAAGGACCCCGGGAAAGGTCCGAGAGGTTCGATTATCGCCGTTGCCGAGGGCGAGGCGAGGGCTGTACCGAGGCTCACTCAGTCCATGGGAGGACGCTGCTGCCCGCCGTGGCCTCCGGTGGCGATGCCGGCGGTCAACACCAGGCGCATGGCGGCCTCCAGGGACATGTCCAGGGGCTCGACGGAGGACCTGGGGACCATAACGGTATGCCCACCGATCTGGTAGCTCATGGGCAGGTACACGGCAATGCTGTCGGCTCCCCCGATGGCGGCAGGCAGGTCCGCCAGATCGCCGCGGGTCACGAAACCGATCATCTTCATATCGGTGTTTCCCATACGCACTGCCACCACCTGCCGGAAGCCGCGATCGCCGCCCTGGGCAACGAACCCGATGAAGTCGCGGATGGCGCCGTAGACGGTCTTCACCAACGGCATCCGATAGACCAGCCGCTCGGCCCAGGAGAACACACTGCGCACCACCCAGGCCTGCATAAGCACGCCCACCAGGAAGACCAGTGCAATACCCACCGCAAGCCCCATGCCCGGCCAGTAGTAGCGAGCCGGCAGCACCAGCCGAATCGCGCCTCCCAGCAGAGCTTCGGCCGAAGCGGCGAACCAATACAGCAGATAGGCGGTGAGCACCACCGGCAGAATGGTGCCCAGTCCGGCGAGAAAACGTTTACCCAGATGTTTCATACTGTGGGTTCCCCGGGATAGTATGCGGGCGCCGACCTGGACCGGCGCCGTGCTGTCACGGCACCCGTCCGGCACCGACACGGCGTGGCGAGCACTGTAGCAGACGGCGGTTTGGACCGCATTTTCCCCGGCAGTGCCGAGCGCACCCACCGGAAGCAGGAACCTTACGTGGAATGGATCACCGACCCTCAGGCATGGGCGGCGCTGTTGACCCTGACAGCGCTGGAAATCGTGCTGGGCATCGACAACATCATCTTTCTGTCCATACTCACCAGCCGGCTGCCACGCCACCAGCGGCCCCGCGCCCGCACCCTAGGGCTGGCGGGCGCGATGCTCACCCGTCTGGCGCTGCTGGTGTCCCTGGCCTGGCTGGCGCGGCTGAGTGTTCCGCTGTTCTCGGTATTGGACCGGGCGGTATCGGTACGGGACCTGGTGCTCATCGGCGGCGGACTGTTTCTGCTCACCAAGAGCACCCTGGAAATCCATCAGTCCCTTGAGGGCGGTGAGGAACCGGCCGGACCGTCAGGCAGGGTGGCGTCCTTCACAGGCACCATCGTGCAGATCATGGTGCTGGACATCGTGTTCTCCCTGGACTCGGTGATCACCGCCATCGGCATGGCGCGGGATATTGCCGTCATGGCTACCGCTATCGTGATAGCGGTGCTGATCATGATGGGCTTCGCCGGTCCGGTGAGCCGCTTCATCGATCGCCATCCCACGGTGAAGATGCTGGCCCTGAGCTTCCTGCTGATGATCGGTATCGCACTGGTCGCCGAGGGTCTGGATTTCGTTATTCCCAAAGGTTACATCTATTTCGCCATGGCGTTCTCGGTGTTCGTGGAGATGTTGAACCTGCGCATGGGGCGCCGGGGCGCCACCCCGGTGCACCTGCGTCACGCCCGCCTGGAAAGCGCCGATCCCACCTCCGATGGGTCCGACGGCGCCTGACCCGTCTGCACGCCCACCGGTGCCACCGGCACGGCGTTGATCACATAGCGCAGGGGCCCGTCCGGCAGCAGGGCACGGAACGGATAGCAGGTCACCAGGGTCAGCAGCGGCTCGCGGGCATTGAGCACCAGCGCGGCATGGCGGGCGTCCATGACCCGCGGGGCCAGCGCCCGGAATTCGTGCCAGCGCCCGTCCGAACTCTGCACCCGGATCCGGTCGCCGGGTTTCACCCGCTCCAGAAATTCGAAATGGGTGTCGCGATGGCCGCTCAATACGCTCACCCCGGGTGCGCCGGGGGCGGCCGTGCCGTCCAGATGCCCCGGCCCGAAGGCCATGGTGCGTCCGCTGGCCCCGGCCAGCACGATCTCGTCGATCCCCAGGCGCGGCACCTGCAGACGCGCCACCGGCCAGGTGTCCGCCCAGGGCCAAGGCTTCACCCGCCGCTCGCCGGCCAGGGTACCGGCCCAGGCGCCGCGCAGCAGCCCCTGGGCCAGCCAGGCTTTGGCGTGGATGTAGCCGGCCTGACCGAACTGCCAACCGGCGGCGGCCAGCAGACCGGTGGCGCCCCAGCCCAGCAGTTGCCGGCGGGTCATGACCGCGCCCCTCGCAAGGCCAGGGCCGCCAGAGCCGGAACGGCAAGCAGCACTCCCAGCAGCATGTGCAGGGGTGCCGTGGTAGCCGTCTGGGGAAGCTTTCCGAACACCTTCCCATACTGCCAACCGGCCGGCAGATTCACCGGCACGGCCTGGCGCTTGAGGGCGCTGTCCGTCGGCCGCACTGGCATGGGGTCCACTGCCACCAGACTGGTGTAGCGGGTCACCAGCTGGTGCACGAGGCCCAGGCGCACCACCGCCTGGCGGATTATGTCGGGGTCGGCCCCCGTGTGCAGACGGTCCATCAGACCGGCAATCCTCCGCCGGGCCCATAGCGCGCCGATGGCGTCCCCCGGTCCCGGAGCGGGCAACGCCAGGCGGCGGTGCCAGGATTGTCCCCCGATGGTGCCCTGGACATCCACTACCCCGGCAAGCCGCGTCGCCCGGGCGGCGATCACCAGCGGTTCACCCATGTACAGATCCGGCACCGGATCGGGCGCAGCCTGCACGGCGGTCGGCCAATGCACCGTCACGTCGGTGAGCACGGGGTGCTGCAGCTTGGCAAACAGGGCGTCCATCTTGGCCTGCACCTCCTGAATGCGCCCGATATAGGTGAAGGAGCCCCGTCCGATGCGGGCCGCCCGGGTCATGAAGTGACTGTTGGGGGCGGAGCCGATGCCTACCGTGAACAACCGGCTGTGGCCGAGCCGGCGGTGAATGAGAGCGAACAGGCGATCCTCGTTGCCCACTGCACCGTCGGTGAGAAACACCACCTGACGCACCGCGCCGCCGTCGTCGTCCGCGCTCAGGGCGGCGGTGAGCGCCGGCGCCATCTCCGTGCCGCCGTTGGCGGTCAGGGACCGCACGTAGGCCTTGGCCTCGGCGACCCGCTCGGCGCTGGCGGACACCGGCTGGGCGAACAACCGGTGCGTCACGGAGTTGAACTGGATCACGTTGAAGCGATCGCGCGGACCGAGCTGATCGAGGGCGAGCGCCAGGGCGGCCTTGGCCTGCTCCAGAGAGGGGCCGGCCATGGACCCGGAGGTGTCGATGACCAACTCCAGGTCCCGGGATGCCCGCATCCGGTCCCCGAAACGGGCCGCCGGCGGCATCACCATCAGCAGGGCGTAGTCGCCGTCGGGGCCGGCGCCGGTCAGCACGGCGGCCTGCGGTGCATCGCCGAGGCGGGGCGTCCAGACCAGCTGGAAATCCCGGTCGGCCGGCACCGGCCCGGCGAGACTGACCTCCACATGGCCCGGCCGACTGCGGTCCAGACGGATGTCGTGGTAGGGACTCTCCACACTGGCCAGCGGGAAACCGGCCTGCAGGTCCACGTGCAGGTGCACGGGGTTGGCGTACCCGGCCGACGGCGGGCGTACCGGCGGCGTGATGCGCCCCGCGTCCG
>Ga0307441_1000845_pt1 | contig 10807 bp, 7 predicted proteins | sample SalMarWE160420MG_FD_202149 | JGI IMG/M metagenome (GOLD analysis project Ga0307441, IMG submission 202149) | Salt marsh sediment microbial communities from the Plum Island Ecosystem LTER, Massachusetts, United States - WE1604-20 | ecosystem: Environmental > Aquatic > Marine > Intertidal zone >... | reverse complement strand
TATCGAAAAAGTAAGAAAAGCAGAAAAAAATTATGAACAGTAAATTATATAAAAACCGAATCTATATAATCGGCGCGGGAATCGCGGGAATCGGTATTGCCAAAGAAATCAAGGAAAAAAGGATCTTCGGCAAGGTAGTCGCTTTTCTGGATGATGACGCGGGAAAAATAGGGAAAACCATCGATGCAATTCCCATCGTCGGTCCCCTGCATTCGGTGGCCGAACTGTTAAAAGCCACCCCGGCCGATGAGGCTATTATCGCCATTCCCAGCGCAACCCGGGAACAGTTGAAAAACATCTTTACGATTCTTAAAAAAGCGGACTTCGCCAAAATACGCATTCTGCCGCGGATCGCGCAGATCCTAGAGGGTGATGCCCATCTGATTCAAACCAGGGAAATCAACCCGGAAGACCTGCTCAGCCGCAACCCGGTCAAGGTCTGCCTGAAAGAGAGCCTCGCCTATCTGCGGGGGAAGCGTGTTCTTATCACCGGGGCCGGGGGCAGCATCGGGAGTGAGTTGTCACGCCAGCTTCTCTCCGGAGGGGCGGCACGGCTTTACATCTTCGGACACGGAGAAAACAGCCTTTATGAGATTGAGCGTGAACTGAAAATACTCCAGGAAGGCGGTGTGGGAGAAAAAGCGACTATTGTTCCCATTGTGGGTGAGCTGCAGGACCGTGACTATATGTTCTATCTGTTAAAGCGGCTTAAGGCTGATGTTATCTTTCATGCGGCCGCGCACAAGCATGTTCCGCTGTTGGAACAAAATCCGGTGGAAGCCATTAAAAACAATGTATTCGGAACGAAAAACATCCTTGACGCAGCTATTGAGTTTCATGCCGAACGTTTTGTGTTTATCTCTACGGACAAAGCCGTAGAACCGGCAAGTATGTATGGTGCGTCAAAATACATTGCCGAAGAGATTGTTCTCCACGCGCAGCGAACTTCACAACAAGCGCATTTCATGGTCGTACGCTTCGGTAATGTCCTGGGTTCGCGCGGCAGCATCCTTCCCCTGTTCCACAGCCAGATCGCGCGCGGCGGACCGGTGACACTGACTCACCAAGATACAACAAGGTTTTTTATGACCATACCGGAAGCCGCCTCATTGGTGTTGAAGGCGGGCGGGACCGGGACAGGAGGAGAATTATATATCCTGGATATGGGTGAACCGGTTGCCATTTATGAGCTGTTAAAACAATTAATCCGCTTTTACGGTTATGAACCGGAGGTTGATATTCCAATCGTTACCGTGGGTCTGCGTTGTGGTGAAAAACTGGAAGAAAAACTCTATTGTAACGGAGAAAAACCCGTTCCCACGGAGTTCCAGAAAATCCTCCGGGTGACAAACCGCAATACTACCCTTATTCATGATCCCGAAGAGCTGTTGCAGCGATTAAAACCGATCTGCTATTTTGATACCGAAAAACCGCATCTTTTCCGGGATAAACATGAACTCATTCACCTGATAAAAAAATATCTGCCCACTATACATGAAAGGCAAGATGAAAAATCACTCTGATTATATCCCTTTTGCCCGACCAAGTATCGGTACGCGCGAGGAGGAAGCCGCGATCTCCGTTCTGCGCAGCGGCTGGCTTACCACCGGTAAAGTGGCGGCGGAGTTTGAACGAGAGTTCGCCGCATTTGTAAAGACAAAATACGCGTTGGCCGTCAGTTCGGCAACCGCGGGGCTGCACCTGAGTCTGGCGGCACTTACTATAGGAGAGAACAGCCTGGTGTTGACCACACCATACACGTTCACCGCCAGTGCCGAAGCGGTGGAGTATACCGGCGCCCGGCCGTTGTTTGTCGATGTGGAAAAAGACTCATACAACCTTGATCCGCTGCAGGCGGAAACGGCCCTGGCCCGTCATAAAAAACAGGTCGGGTGTATTCTACCGGTTCACGTGGGCGGGCTTCCCTGCGATATGCCGGCACTGTGTGCACTCGCCGGCCGGTATGCCGTTCCGGTTGTGGAGGATGCGGCGCACGCGTTTCCGGTTGAGTGCAAAAATAAATATATCGGTACCTACGGTACCCTGGGCGTTTTTTCCTTTTATGCCAGTAAAACCATAACCTGCGGCGAAGGCGGGATGGTGGTGACGGACAACAAAAACCTGGCCAAACAGATCAATATCCTGCGGCTGCATGGTATAGACCGTGATGTCTGGGACCGCTATACGGACCGGGCGGATAAACGGGCATGGTTTTATCGGATTGTTGCCAAGGGATATAAATACAATCTCCCTGATATTCTGGCCGCCATCGGCAGGGTACAGCTGGGCAGGGCACGTGAATTCTTAAAAAGGCGCAGCGAGATCGCGGAACTTTACCGGCAGGGGCTTATGGATTGTGATTTCTTGACCCTTCCGCTTACTCACAAATCCCATGCCTGGCATCTTTTTATAATAAAACTGCACACGGATAAACTGACGATCAACCGTGACGAGTTTACCGTTAAACTCCATGAAAACGGAATCGGTGTTTCGGTGCACTTTATCCCCCTGCATATAATGCCCTACTTTAAAAAGCGTTATGGTTTTAAACCATCGGATTTTCCTGTTGCCCTTGATAATTATTTACACAGCATCAGCCTGCCCGTATATCCTGATCTTATGAATGATCAGGTAAAAAGGGTAATTGAAACCATAAAGAAAATCGGTTACTCTCATTACAAGACCCATGGCGCTTCATGATGAAATGATAAAACCATTACGCGGCCTCTCCCAATTCATTTGTGATATTACATTGAAAAACTGTCAGTACGGACATATTATTGTAGCTTCCATTCATAAAGGCAGCTTTACCGTTAAAAAAACCCCTCCATTGGGGCATGGATATTATTTACTGACCGCAAAGGACATTCCGGGGAAGAACAAACTCGCACTCTACCCGGACAGTATGCCTTTTTTAGCCGAGAAAAAAATACAGTATAAAGGACAACCGCTTTGCCTTCTGTGCGGACCGGATAAGGAGGAGGTAAAACGGCTTGCCGGCCTGGTGCAGATTGATTTTAAAGAGGAACCCGCGTGTCTTTCAATCGAAAAACCCGCAAAAGAAAATATTCTGCGGACTGAATCGGTTAATCGGGGGAATGTTGAAAACGTTTTTGCGCACTGTTCAAAAATCATAGAAGGAGAGTTTAGGACCGATTTCGAGGAGTATCAGTTTATCGAACCCCAGGCGGCGATCGCCTATTGGGAAAAAAAGAAGCTCTCGGTCTATTGCGCAACCAAGAATCTATTTTTTACCCGCAACAGTGTAGCCGAATCGTTAAAAATACCGAAAACACAGACCAACATCATTGTGCCCGATTTTGTTCAGGACCAGGGTGAAAAACAGGTCTTGCCTACCCTTTTGGCGTCCTATGCCGCCATGCTTGCCTCCGTCAGTAAAAAACCTGTTAAGATTTCCTATACGACTACGGTAAAACGCTATCCCTGTATCGTCAGACATAAAACCGCGTTAGACGAAAATCATCTGCCCGTGGGCATGAAAAGCGAAATCCTGCTCGATGCGGGGGCCTTTAACATTACCTATCCCAATATTTTTAAACGGGCCCTGTTCTCACTCTGCGGAGCCTACGAACCCGAACATCTTGAGATAAACGCCTATTATATACGCACCAACAAGATCCCCTTTACCCGCTTTCTTAACACCGGTGCCCTGGAAAGTTTTTTTGCCGTAGAACTGCACACATCCAATATCTCCCGCATTTGTGAATCGGATCCGTATGCCCTTAGAATAAAAATGCTGGCAAAAACGGGGAATAAAGGAAAAATTCCCGCTGATTCCCCTGACAGCGCCAGTGAAATACTAACTGATGTTGTGAAACAATCGGACTTTTTAAGGAAGTACAGCTCGTATGAAGCGATCCTGAAGCGTAAAATCCCGGCGAATCAGATGCACCTGCCGTTACGCGGCATCGGCCTTTCACTGTGTTTCTTCGGTTTTGATTTTTTGGATGAGACTGTAAAATCTCCGAAATACTCAATTAAGCTTACCATGCAAAAAAACAATAACCTTACCATCTATTCATCCGCCATAGAGACCGACCAGAGTTTAAAACAGCTGTTCGCATCGATTGCCTCCAGGGTCCTGGGAATAAACATTGCAAAAATTTCTTTTGAAACACAAACAACCCAGAATACTCCCAATTCAGGCCCGCTTACACAAAGCAGGGTGATAACACATACGGGAAAGCTTTTGGAACAGGCTTGCCTGGCCCTGTTGGCAAAAAAGAAAAATAAGGCACTTCCTCTTACCGTGATCAAAAGCGACGGCATTACCCCCCCGAGCGCAAAGGACACAATTATCTATAATACAAGCTATAGTGAATCCCTCACCTGGTGCGCGTTTGTAATCGAAATAGAAATCGATCCGGTGACTTATGAAATCATCTGTAAGAACATCTGGATTACCATCGAGGCCGGATCCATTCTGGAACCCGACAAGGTAAGAGTACATCTGGAAAAAGAAGTGTTGAGTGGATTCAGATCCGTCAGCTTCCGCCGGGCATTTAAAGACCATAAATATATACCTTCTCCGTACCTGCCCCCCCTCTCGATTAATTTTCTGGAAAAACCCTATAAAAACGGACCGTTAGGAGCAAAGGGAATCGGAGAACTTCCGGGACTTTGTGTGGCCCCCGCATACATCGCGGCCGTATCTCAGGCTATCGGTATCAGTATTCACGAAACTCCCCTTGTTCCGGAGAATATCGAAGCGTATCTGGGGGGGAAATGAAAATAACATTTAACTTAAACGGAAAAGAGACAACACTCGACTCCCCCCCCTTAAAAAGTCTTTTGGACATTTTGCGTAAAGACCTGGGGTTGACAGGTACCAAATGCGGATGTCATAAAGGAGAATGCAACTCCTGCCTGGTATTCTATAATGAAATGCTGGTGAACTCCTGTTTGGTCCCCGCATTTCGCCTGAACGGAACCAAGGTAGTCACTATAGAGGGTTTTACCCAAACCAAGGAATATCAAACAATAGAAAAAGCCTTCCTAAAAATGAATATTACCGGCTGTGGTTTCTGTATACCGGGGCTTATTCTGGCCACGGAAGCATTGTTAACGGACAAACCCCATCCGACAAGGGATGAGGTCACAGAGAACCTTTCAGCGTTCTTGTGTCTGTGTTCCGGATATCAGCAGGTTGTAGACGCTGTGCTTTATGTATCCGAATTAAGGAGAAAAAAGAAAGGTGAAAAATAACGCAGGGGACATAAAAATTTTATATCCGTTGTCGCTCAAAGAGCTTGGCAATTTATGCGAAGAGTTTCCGGATGCGCTGCTTTTTGCCGGCGGCACCCAGTTGATGCGAACCATCAAAGAAGATCCCCGCTGTCTGATATCGTTAAACGCAATCAGGGAACTGACACGGATCAGGCGAAAAGAAAATTATATCGAGATCGGTTCGTGCGTTACCCTTTCACGAATTCTCAGTCTTGGTGAAAATGTTGTCCCCATAGCCTTGTACAAGGCTATCTCTGCCGCGGTCGGTCCTTCAATCCGAAATACCGCCACCATCGGGGGAAACATCTGCACCATTTCACATATTTCCGATTTAATCGCCCCCCTTGTGCTTTATGACGCCAGGGTGGAATTACGCACGCTTTCCGGTATTCATTGGCTGCCGCTCCTGCGCTTTATACAGACACATGAAAAAACCGGTATCGTTGCGGGAGAGACCCTGCTGGTCATCCGTATTCCGCTTGAAGAATGGGACATGCAGACATTTATCAAAACGGATATCATCCATTCACCAAAGCTTTCAGTGTTGAAATGTGCCGCGGCCGTCAGAACTAATAAAAACAGCATCAATGATCTGCGCCTTGTTTTCGGAGGGATCAGTCCGATCGTGTTACGCAGCAGGGAGCTTGAAGGGATACTCATCGGTGATAAACTCCCTTTACAGAAAAAGAGTATCGACCTTTTTTGTTCCGAGTTAACCAAACTCCTTGAAACAAAAAAAGAGGATTTCTTACCCCATCCGTATCATTTCGGAACAGCCATTCGCTTTACCCGCTACTTTCTTTCTTCTTTAAATACCGGGTAAAGAATTTGCTTTATTTTCATGAAAACAAGATTTACAGAATCGGGCTAACTCGGTATATTAGAAGTATTCACCATGGTCGATTTTATTCACTTACATACCCATTCCGATTATTCCCTGCTTGACGGGATTGCATCCATTCCCAGCCTGGTGGCAAAGGCCAAAAACCTGGGAATGAGTCACCTGACACTGACGGACCATGGGAATATGTTCGGTACATTAAAGTTTTACAAGGCCTGCCTGAAACAGAATATCACACCGATTATCGGTTCCGAGTTTTATATCACCCCCGCCTCCCGCTTTCAGAAAACCAGCGTGGAGAACAGTGTAAAATACCACCATCTGCTGCTTCTGGCCAAAGACCAGATCGGCTACCGCAACCTGCTCGAACTGTCCTCCCGCAGTTATACGGAAGGGTTTTATTATAAACCCCGTATTGATAATGAGCTTTTGGCACAGTATTCCCAGGGCTTGATCTGCCTGACGGCCTGCCTGGCGGGAGAGATCCCGGCACTCATTCTCCGTGACAGACATGAAGAGGCAAAAAAAAAGGCCCTCTATTACCGTGACCTGTTCGGTAAAGAAAGCTTTTATCTGGAACTGCAGTATCACGGAATCCCCGAACAAAGGACCGTAAACAGGGCCCTGGTGGAAATTTCCAAGCACACCGGGATTCCCATCGTTGCCACCAACGACGTCCATTATACGGACAAAGATGATGCCCTGGCGCACGATGTGGCAATCTGTATCGGAACCAATAAAAAGCTGAACGAAGGCTCCCGCTTAAAGTTTGAACACCCTGAATTCTATTTTAAAAGCGAAGAAATGCAGAGCATTTTTTCGGCACTGCCCGAGGCCCTGGCCAATTCGGTGCGCATCGCAGAAATGTGCGACGTACAAATCCCGCTGCCCGGTCCGCAGCTTCCGCAGTACCAGGTGGAAGAGGGTTATTCATTGGAAAGTTACCTGGAAGATATTACGATGAAGCGGCTGGTTGAGCGTTATCCTTCGGTAACCACTGAAATGATGGAAAGGGCAAAATTCGAACTTTCGATTATCAACTCAATGGGGTATACCGGGTATTTTCTGATTGTCTGGGATTTTATCTCCTTTGCCAAAAAACACGGTATTCCCGTGGGACCGGGTCGCGGCTCCGGAGCGGGCTCTTTGGTGGCCTACTGCCTGGGGATTACGGACATCGACCCACTGAAATACGGCCTGCTCTTTGAGCGTTTTTTAAATCCCGAGCGTGTGTCCATGCCGGATTTTGATATAGACTTCTGCTATGAACGTCGGGGCGAGGTGATCGAATACGTCACCGAAAAATACGGCAAGGACCGGGTGGCCCAGATCATTACCTTCGGGACCCTCAAGGCCAGGGCGGTTATTCGCGACGTGGCCCGGGTGCTTGATATTCCGTATGCCGAAGCGGACGGCATTGCCAAGCTGATCCCCATGGCGCCGAAAATGACCCTTGAAAAAGCCATGCAGATGGAAAAAAAGCTGAAGGCCCTGGAAAATAAAGGGACGCTGTACCAGCAGCTTATTTCGGTAAGCAAGAAACTTGAAGGTCTGTGCCGCCATGCCTCCACGCATGCAGCGGGTATCGTCATCGGTCAGGGGCCGCTGACCCATTACGTTCCGCTTTACCGTGATCCCAAAACCGGCTCCGTCGCCACCCAGTACACAATGGATTATCTTGAAGAATCCGGACTGGTAAAAATGGATTTTTTGGGATTAAAGACCCTGACCCTTATTCATAATACGGTGGAGCTCATCCGCAAGCGCGGTATGGAATTCGATATTAACGCAATTGCCCTTGACGATCCCCAGACCTTTAAAATGCTCAGTATGGGAAAAAGCACCTGTATTTTTCAGTTTGAAAGCTCAGGTATGCAGAATATTCTAAAGCGTGCCAAACCCGAAAGGCTCGAAGACCTTATCGCCTTAAACGCCCTCTATCGGCCCGGACCCATGGAGAATATCGATCAGTTTATTAATGGAAAATTAAACTGGACCTCCATTCAATACCCGCTGCCGGAGCTGGAGCCGTTCTTGAAGGAGACCTACGGTGTTATTGTATACCAGGAACAGGTCATGCAGATTGCGCAGAAGGTAGCCGGGTTTTCGCTCGGCCAGGCCGATATTCTGCGGCGCGCCATGGGAAAGAAAAAGGTCGATATAATGGCGGAACAAAAAATAAAATTCGTCGAGGGTTCCATGCGTAACGGCTACACCAAAGAGACGGCGGAAAAACTTTTTGACCTGCTGGTTCCCTTTGCCGGATACGGGTTTAACAAATCACACGCCGCGGCCTATTCGTTTATCGCCTACCAGACCGCGTATTTGAAGGCCAATTTCCCCAAGGAGTTTATGGCCGCCAACCTGACCAATGAAGTCCATAATACCGATAAACTGGCGCACTATATCAAAGAAACCAGGGACATGAATATTGAAATCATGGCCCCGGACCTCAATCTCTCGGAAAAAGAGTTTACAGTGGTCAAAGGAAAAATCATCTACGGCCTTATCGGTGCAAAAAACATCGGCAGCGCGGCGGTTGACGAGATAATAAATGAACGCCGCAAAAACGGCGAGTACCGCAGCCCGCTTGACTTCCTGGAACGGGTGAATTTGAAGGTCGTGAACCGGAAGGTAGTGGAAGCCCTTATTCTTTCCGGTATTCTGGATTGTTTCGGCGAGACCAGGGCCTGTCTGTACCATAACCTGGAGCGTATCATGGAAACCGCGAGCAGGCGCCGCGCCCATCGCGAAAGCGGCCAGGGCCTGTTGTTCGATGATCTGGAATCCGAATCGTTTGAAAACGAATTCTTAGAAAAGGTCGAAGAATGGCCCAAAATGAAGTTATTAATGGATGAGCGGGACAACCTCGGGTTTTTCTTTTCAGGCCACCCCCTGGATGATTATGAGACCATGATAAAAAAATACACCACCCTTGATCTGTCTGATTTAAACGGGGCCACCCCCGGACGGAATTATTCGGTGATCGGGCTTCTAAAAACCATAAAAGAGATCATCTCCAAAACGGGGAAAAGAATGGCGTTTGCAGAGATAGAAGATAGAAGCGGATCTCTTGAGGCGGTGATCTTTTCCGATACATTTGAGAAATACCGATCACTGTTGGAAGAAAATCAGGTACGTGCTTTTTTCGGGAAGATAGACACCAGCCGTGGTGAAGTCTCATTTATTGTCAATGAGATTATTCCCCCGGAAAAAATAAAACAGAAAAAAGCGACTTCGGTGCATCTCCGAATTGCCAGGGATTTCCTCAATGAAGATAACTCATATCAACTGCGGGATTTTTTATTTGATCAGAAAGGCGGATGCATGTTGTACTTTCATTTGACCGGGAACGGCCATAAAAAGGCAAAGGTAATAAAAGCCGCCCCGCAGATAACCATATCGGCCAGTCCGGATGTACTGGCCAAATTAAAACTATATCCGCAGATTATTGATGTTTGGAGTGAATAAAAATGATTGATCTACACACCCATACTTTTTTAAGCGACGGGGTACTCTCCCCGGCTGAACTGGTACGCAGGGCGGAGGAGGCGGGCTATTCCGCCATCGGTATTGCCGATCATGTGGATGCCTCCAATATAGAACAGGTCATCTCCGCATTATTGCGTTTCTACGCGGATACGCACGGGTTGTATGAAAAGATAAAAATCATTCCCGCGGTGGAAATAACCCATGTCCCGCCGGTACAGATCGCCTCCCTTGTGCGGAAGGCCCGGCATCTGGGAGCAAGGATTGTCATCTGCCATGGTGAAACCATTTGCGAGCCGGTCTACCCGGGAACCAACCGGGCGGCGATCATGGCCAAGGTGGATATTCTGGCCCATCCCGGCATCATTACCCCCGAGGAGGCCTCGCTGGCGGCAGAGCATAACGTGCACCTTGAGCTTACCTCACGGTATTCACATGGGCTGGCAAATGGTCGTGTGGCGAGATTTGCCCTTGATCACGGAGCGCCGTTGGTCTTAAACTCTGATTTCCACGCGCCCGGCGATCAACACTCACCGGCGCTTCGTGAAAAGATTGCCCTGGGCGCCGGACTTTCACCGGATGATCTGGGGCAGATCAACCTGAACATGCAGCAGATTGTAGACACGATCTTTTTTTCCGGTACCGCGGTGTAACCGCGCTGTCTGCAAAAAAATAAAAAAATAAAAAGCAAAATGAAACATACATACGTATGTATTAATAAAAAGATTGCCGGATGTTTATACAAGAATTAAAGCAGGAAATACGATATATCAAAGGAATCGGACCCAAGCTGGCGCAGTTGTTTCAAAAAATGGGCATTCGTACCATAGCGGATCTGTTGTTACAGTTTCCTCGTGCCTATGAAGACCGGCGTTCAATAAGCACCCTTAAAGAAGCACTGCTGAACAAAAAGGTAAACATCATCGCCACCGTGGTAGCCCAGGATTATATGCCTACCAAAAAACGCCCGATCCTGAAGGTGTACATACAGGACGACAGCGGCAGTGCCTGCCTGGTGTGTTTTGGCCGTGACTACCTGAAAAACGTGCTGCTGCCGGGGAAACGCTTTTTTATTTCCGCTAATTTTACCTACCGCTTCGGTGAAAAACAAAGCAGCAATTTTGATTTTGAGCCCTATGAGGAACCGTCCGAACGATTCCGCAGGATACTACCGTTGTATCCTCTGACCGCCGGGCTTACCCAGACGGTTTTTTATAAGACGGTAAAAAA
>Ga0307441_1000843_pt1 | contig 10810 bp, 8 predicted proteins | sample SalMarWE160420MG_FD_202149 | JGI IMG/M metagenome (GOLD analysis project Ga0307441, IMG submission 202149) | Salt marsh sediment microbial communities from the Plum Island Ecosystem LTER, Massachusetts, United States - WE1604-20 | ecosystem: Environmental > Aquatic > Marine > Intertidal zone >... | reverse complement strand
GCGGTGAAACCCGTCGAGGGCCTGCGCGAGGGCGTGCAACGGGGGCCCGAGGTCGCGCTCGGGCGGGGCCTGCGCCGCTTGCCCGACCGTTGTGTGGAACCGGGCCATCGCCTTGGCAAGCGCCTGGCCGTCGGGCGGCGGCTCGGTCGTCCGGGGGCGCAGGGCGCTAGGGGGAACCAGCAGACTGGCCTGCTGGAGGATCGCTAGCTTGCTCTCCTGATCGTCCGGCACGAAGCTCTGCAGCGTCAAGGCGCGGGACACCGAGTCAAGCTTGCGCACGCGGGCCGCCACGCGTTCCGCAGTCGCGAGGTCAGGCTCCAGCGCCTCGATGGGCAGGATGGAGAAGGGCCCTTGCTCCAGCTCCCGGTACGCGATGACGGCGGGCGCCTTCGGATTCTGCAGCTTGGTCAGGTTGAAATCGAAGCGGACCTTAAAGACCAGCGGCAGGGCCACCACGCCGATCATGGTGGCCGCGACCACGATAGGCTGGGCATAACGGCGCACCGGCAGGAACCCGAAGCCGAACGGCTCCTGGAGCACTCCGTGGCCCCGGCGCACCCGCAGGATCACCAAGAGGGCCGGCAGCACGGTGAGGTTCGCGAAGAGCGCGATGAACATGCTGGTGCCGGCGATGATTCCGAGATCGATGATGCCCGCATAGTCGGTGGGGACCACGGAGTAGAAGCTCAGTGCGGCCGCGACGGCGGCGAGAGACAGCGCCGGACCCATCCGGGAGACGGTTCGTCCCAATGCCTCCCTCGGCTGATTGGCCGGGACCAGCTCCTCGTAGTACCGCATGCAGAACTGGATGCCGAAGTCCACCCCCAACCCGATAAACAAGACCCCGAAGGAGACGGAAATCAGATTGAAGGCCCCGACCGAGAGGACGGCAAAGGCAACCGTCCACAGCAGTCCCATCAGCAGCACGGTCAGGGTGGCGAAGATCATCCGTATGTTCCGCAACCCGAGGACCAGGAAGACCACCACCAGCGCCAGCGACAGCTCCAGGGATTGGCTGGCGCCTGAGCTCACTCCCTTGAGCTGCTGCTGATTGAGGACGACGGATCCCGTGAGCTGCACCTTCACGCCGTGTGCAGGATTCAGGTCCAACGCGGCCACCGCCGCATTGACCGCGTCCACTGCCGCAGCACCGGCGGCTCGTGGATCCCCGCTGGCGCGGACGCTGGCCATCACCAGGCGGCGTTTCGTCTCGAGTGCACCGGCCCCGCCCATCAGCTCCGACCACGGAAGCTGGTAGAAATGCCCGTCGTTGTACGCCCGAACGGTGGCGGTCACTTTCTCGATCAGGCCCTTCAGCGCCCGGAGCCGGGCCGTCTGCTCCGGACGGGGCTTCAGTGCCTCCTCCAGGAGCTCGAAAAGCCCCCTCAGGCTCGGATCCCTGGCGAGCCTCGCCACCAGGGGCTCCGCGTCCACCAGTTTATTGGTGAGGGCATCCAGCGCCTTGGTGTCGAGATACAGCAGGCCGTTCTTGTGGAAGAACTCACCCCCTCCCGGCTCGTAGACGTCCTGGAAATGTTTGGGCTCTTCTCGCAAACGTTGGGCGAGCCGCCCGGCGGCCTGGTCGGCAAGTCCCGCCGTGTCGCCGTCGATGACCACCAGTATCCGCTCGCCCAGCTGCGGGAACGCCCGCTGCAGCTCATGATCGACCTTGGTGAACGGCAGGTTGCGAAAGAGGACTTCGGACGTATCCGTGTTGATCGCGATCCGGGTAACGGCGACGTAGCCTGAGGCGGCGGTCAGCACGGCTGCGGCAGCGAAGACCACCCAGGCGTGGCGCCGTGAAAGGTCCACGAGAGCGCATATGAGGCGCAGATAGGCACGGCCCAGCAGGGCCCACAGGCTCGTGTCTGAGGCGGAAGAAGGCACGAAAGGCTATCCTGTCCGTTTTGGGGTGATGCTGCTGATGATTCTTCTTCTTCGCCCAGACGGGTGCAGAGCGGCCAGGCGCGCGAAGCGTCGTTTCAGTTGGTTTTAAGCCATTGCTTGGCGACAAGCTGAAGGTCAACTTCATGATGCTCCATCGCATACCCAACGGATCGGGCACGATAGGCGTCAGCTGTATTGCACCGCATGTCGCCATCGATCCACATTCCGTGCCCCGTACCCAGGCAGATCGCCTGTACGGGTTGTCGGTAATGGCGACTCCAGGCCGCTACTTTCCGTTCTCCTCCCGAAAGAGCGCGGGCTCGAGGTGGTGGCGGTTGAGGAGCTTGTAAAACTCCGTCCGGTTGCGCTTGGCGAGACGCGCGGCCTGGGCCACATTGCCGCGGGTGACCTGCATGATGCGAACCAGGTAGTCCTTCTCAAACTGGTTCTGGGCCTGGGAGAAAGGCAGGATTTCGCCGGTCTTACCGCGCAGGGCGCGCTGGACCAGGGACGCCGTTATGAGGGGAGATGTGGTGAGGACCGCGACCTGCTCGACGGTATTCAGGACCTGGCGGACATTACCGGGCCAGGGCGCGGTCAGCAGCATCTCCATTGCCTCCTTCGAGAAGCCGGTCAGGGTCTTCTTGAGGCGTTTGCGTGCGGCGGCGAGAAAATGGTTTGCCAGGAGGGGGATATCCTCCCGCCGCTGGGATAACGGCGGGACCTCCAGGCTCACCACGTTCAGTCGGTAGTAAAGGTCCTCGCGAAAGCCCCCCTCTGTGATCGCAAGGTCCAGGTCCCGGTGCGTCGCCGATATGATCCGAACATCCACCGGCATCGTGTGGCTGGACCCGACCGGTCTGATCTCCTTCTCCTGCAGCACCCGCAGCAGCTTCGCCTGAAGCTCCATCGGCATGTCGCCGATCTCGTCCAGGAAGAGGGTACCCCCGTTGGCGGTCTGAAAAAGCCCGACATGGTCGTGGAGGGCGCCCGTAAAGGCCCCCTTGCGGTGGCCGAACAGCTCCGATTCCAACAGGGGCTCGGGGATGGCAGCGCAGTTGACGGGCACGAAGCGTTGCTCGCTCCGTGTGCTCGCCCGGTGAATCGCCTGGGCCAGCAGCTCCTTTCCGGTTCCGCTCTCGCTCTGCAGCAAGATGCTGACGTCGCTCCCGGCGATCGCCTTCGCCTCCCGGAGAAGGGCCTCCATCACGGGGCTGCAGGTAATGATCTCCGTACGCCATACGTCCTCCGCCTGGCCGGTGCCGGCACTCCCCGCGGAAGGGCTGTGCTTGAGGGCTTCGTTGACGCAGTCGAGGAGGGCGTTGCTGTCGAACGGCTTCGTCAGATAGCCGTAGACCCCCTTGCGAGTTGCATCCACCGCGTCCGGGATATTCCCGTGTGCAGTGAGGATGATGACGGGCAGAGACGGGTGCCGGTCATGAATGCCCGCGAACAGCTCCATGCCGTCCATGCCGTCCATCCGCAGATCGCTGATGACCACGTCCGGCTGGCGCGCGAGCAGCCGCCCGAGGGCTTCCTCCCCGCTCTTCGCGGTGGCCACATCGAATCCGGCACCACGAAGTCTCATGGACAAGAGCTTCAGAAGGCCGACGTCGTCATCGACCAGAAGGATGCTCTTCTTTCCGTTCATGCTCGACCGGGGCTGGGCTTGGGGCAGGGACGTTGACGGACTGCTCCGTGTGGCTGATGTCCTTTTCGATTTCCTGCAGCTGCTGCAGCTTGGTACCGAGCCGCTCGAGCTCGGTCTTGCTCTTGTCCACCTCAGCGAGCAGCACCCGCAGGAGCTGTGCAAGCCCGATGTCGTCCTTGTCCTGCCCGCGCTGCGAGCTGATGAAATCCGAGACGAGGGTACGCGCCCGGGGGTAATCAACGAAGGGTGTTTCCGGCACACACAACAGGAGGGCCAGCACCAGCTTCGCTCTCGGGGTCGGTTGGTCCGCGACCTGGGCACGGACCAGATCGTACTGGGCCTTCCTCTGCGCGGCCGAAGTCTGCAGGAGCCAATTGAAATAGCCCAGCAAATCCGTCCGGGCAGCCGCGTCCACCGACGGCGGGGGGCAGAAGGGTCGCGTTTCAGCGCTCGCCGAGGCGCCGAGCAAACCGCAACCAATAACGGAGCCCCACCCGATAAACAGGACCCGTATTGCAAGCCATCTATGCATCAGAATATTCCGCAAGCGTGCCCTCTGTTGAGTGTCAATGTCGGATTGCGCGAGGGCGAGCTGAATCTAGACGTCATCGATGCGTTTGGACGCGGTCGGCGCGTCCGCCCTGCGGCCATCGAAGGCACGGGCGCTGGAAAGCCAGCGCCCCGGCGAGATGACGGGCAGTCTGGACGGCGGGGAGACGCGACGGACTCCATCTTCCGGTTCCTCGCCGGGGCGCCCGACGGGCAAGGCCAGTCGAAAGTGCGCCCCTCGCTGCGAGCTTAGAATCTCGAGCTTGCCCCGATGGAGCGATACATACCGCTCGCCGAGCGCAAGCCCCAGACCCGTGCCCTTGACCGGCCCCTTGCGCTGGCCTTTCCCCTGGTAAAAGGCTTCAAACACGCGCTCGCGCTCAGCGGGCGGGATGCCCGGCCCCTGGTCGAGGACATCGAGGATGACGATGCCCTTGCTCCGCTCCAGGCGCACTATGATCTTACCGCCGTCGGGTGAGTAATTGATGGCGTTGGAGATCAAGTTGTCGATCACGGTGCGGATCTGGTCCTCGTCGCCCACAATCTCCGCGTCCGCCAGTCGCAGGTCGAAGGCGAGTCCTCGCGATCGGACCACGAGCCGATGATCCTCGATCGCGCGCTCCACCAGCCTCCGCAAGGGGATGGGCGAGCGCCGAGCCAGAGACACCTGAGACAGGGCCATGTTGAACTTCAAAAGGTCTTCGATCTGCTTCTGAAGGCGCTTGCTGTTCGTCCGCAGGATCGACGCAACCTCTGCCTGGTCCTCGGTGAGCTCGCCGACAACCCCGTCGTTCAGAAGCTCGACCCCTTCGCGGATTGCGGTCAAGGGCGTCTTGAGCTCATGCGAGACGTGTTGTAGGAACATGAGCTTTTGGGCGTCCAGCTCATTGATGCGGCTCCTCAGCCACTCCAGTCCTTCGCTGATGGCCCGGATATCCTCCGGGCCCCTGACACGGATCGGCCGGGCAAAGTCGCCCGCACCAAGGCCACGGATCGCCACCCCAATTTCCCTCAGGGGACGGGTCACCAGGATACTGAAGGTGACCCCCACAAGCAGCGCGAACGGAATCAGGGCGATGGCCTGGAGCAAGAGAAGGCGCTGGACCGTATAGGCCCTGTCCTCGATCTTCTGTACCTGCTTGGCGACCATTTGGCTGATCTCGAAGGGGAGCGGCTGGGCCAGCTCGGCAAAAGGGGGGAGCTCGCGGGGGTCGCCCAGCTCGGCGTCCTTGGCCGGAGGCTCCCTGAGGAGATCGTCATAGATCTCTTTCTCCCGCGCAACAAGCTCGTTTAGGCGGTCATCGATGGCACCCGCCAAGGGCAGCGACCGCAGGGCCGCAACTGTCTCGCCGAACTTGATCCGCTGATCTTTGTACCGGTCTAGCACGCTGCGGTCTCGAAGCACAAGGAACTGTGCCCCGCTGCGTTCGAGCGCCAACGCGTTCGACAGAAGGATTCGGCTCGACTGCACCGCCTGGTCCGTGGTCGCAATGCTCGTTCCGATCCGTTCCGATAGATCGTTCACCCGAAACATGGTGTGTAGCAGCGCAACGACAAGCGGCACAACGGCCAACGAGAAGCCGACCAGCGTCAGCTGCAGGATCGAGGTGGGTGGGTTGAGCCTCATGTAAGGCTTGGTGCCAAGTATTTCTGAAACGGGGAAGCAGAGCAGAGCATCAACCTTCCTGATTACCAAGAAGACTCAGCCAAGCGCCCGCCACAGCGAAACAGATGGTTACGGCTAGGCTTCCAGCGCGACCTGGCTGAGTCTCGTAGGCAATCAAGTCAACCTTTGCGGCTATCGCGAGTCCAGGGCAATACCGCACGCCCTCCTTAGGCCAGTGAACCACGCCGACCCCAGGCGGAGAGACCGGTTGCTGGGAAGAGGCAGTGGGCACATTAGGCTACCTCCGCCCCGAGCGCCGAAACCCAATGCACGTTGCCGTCAGGTTCAGCGGGGACGGGAGCTTCTCCGGTTGGAGTTGGCCGCAAGCCGCAGGGCTGGCTGCGCACAAGGCGCGGGCGCTCGCCTCAGAACCCGGATGGCTCTTCAGCACTCTTTATTTTAACTGAAAACAAGTCCCGAGTTTCGGTTCAGTGGCGCGCGGCCATTGGCGGCGGAGTCAAGCCAGCGGGTCTTTGCCCGGGCTGCACCCCTGCCTTCGCGGGCTCCTGGAATCTGATGGCGTCTTGCCCTCTGTTAAGCCATAATTCGGTGGACAAGTGGTTCTATCTCATCCCAAGTCTGACGACCAGGGTAGCTTCTGAGCGCCATCAGTTGCTTTCCGGAGAGTCCGGGGAACTCTCGCGTCGGCTTCACGACGGAAGCTGATGCCGCTCAGGAAACCTAACCGCTCCGCCTTGCGGGTGGGCGGCTTCAGGAGTCGATTGATGTCCAAGTCTTCTGCGCTCGCGCGCATACTCGTCAGCGGCCTTTGCTTTCTTGCACCTGCTCTCGCAGGAGCCTGGACTCCTTACGGCGCGGGCGGCTATGGGCCCGGTGCTGAGCCGGACTATCCGTACCTCGGCCCGCAGGCCCAAACACCCGGCACCTTCAGGGGTCAGCCCGGCGCTGCAGGGAAGGCGTCGCCCTATCCACCGGAATATTCGTATCCTGCCTACGGACCTCCGCCAGGGATGGGGCCAGGCTTTCCGGGAAGGGCAGGGCCTGGTATGGGACGGTCGGGCGGCATGCAGATCTCCCGGGAGGCAACGCCGGAGGCTTACGTGCTCACTATCCACCTCCGCGGCATTAAGCCCGAGCAGGTGCAGATTCAGACACAGGGACAGTGGATGCGAATCAGCGAGGTCGGGTCTCAACAGCAGATTCAGGAGGACACCTTCGACCAGGGCCGAGGTTACATGCACAGCTACAGCTACTCCTCAGGCAGCGCGAGCCGGCAATTCTCGGTCCCGGGGGACGGCGACCTGAGCGCGATGAAAAGGGAGGACAGCGCGGACACCATCCGCGTGACCATTCCGCGCAAGAAGCGGTGACCATCGAGCCCATGCACCAGGAGGAATTCGCCACACCCCAGGCGGCGGAAGACGCGTTCTACGACGCCCTCGACGACGCTGATGCCGAAAAGATGCACCGCGTCTGGGACGATTCTTCCGAGATCGCATGCCTGTTGCCCATGCAGGCGTTCGTCCATGGCCCGGATGTCCACAAGGTTTGGGAGCCATTGACCAGGGGCGAAGTATCCGTGGATATCCAGGTCCGGCACGTCCGGTGGCTGGAGCTGGGCGACGTCGCCATCCACTATGTGGAGGAGCTGGTGACCGTGCCCGAGAGGGGGCAGCAGCCCCCCGTGTACGCCACCAATGTCTTCCGCAAAGGCGACGGCGGCTGGCGGATGATCCTGCACCAGAACTCCCCTGCCCCGCCGCCTCCCGGGCCGATGCCGCCGGGCACGGGGGCGACGCGCGGCGGGCGTTGATTCGCTTCTCCAGCCTCGGCTGATTCGACTCAGACGAGACACTGTCCCGGATGCGCGTCCAGCTGCAGACCCTCGGCTGCCGCCTCAACGAGGCGGAGCTGGAGGGCTGGGCCCGCCAGTTCCTGGAGCGGGGATTTCGCATCACTGCTGCGGGGCAGCCCGCCGACCTGATCGTCGTCAATACCTGCGCGGTAACCCGGGAGGCTGTCCGCAAATCCCGCAAGCTCTTGCGGCGGGCCCAGCGCGAAAACCCTCGGGCCAAGCTGATCGTCAGCGGCTGCTTCGCATCCCTCGAGGGCGAGCTGCCGGCGCAGGAGCATGGCATCGACCTCCTGGTTCCGAACCGGGAGAAGGACCGCCTGGTGGAGATCGCCGCGCGGGAGCTCGGCATCGAGCAGATGCCGCTCACGGCGATGGATCTGGAGACGAACCCCTTGTTTGCCCGCGGACGTCAGCGGGCCTTCGTTAAGGTCCAGGATGGCTGCCGCTACCGCTGCACATTCTGCATCGTCACCCGTGCGAGGGGGGAAGAGCGCAGCCGTCCGCTTGCCGAGATCGTCGCCGACGTCAACGGCCTCGTGTCGGAGCGTATCCAAGAGGTGGTCCTGACGGGGGTTCACCTCGGCGGCTACGGAAGTGACATCCGCAGCAGTCTGGGCGAGCTGATTCGCACCGTGCTCGCGGACACCGACATCCCTCGGCTCAGGCTGGGCTCCCTCGAGCCCTGGGACCTGCCGGAGGATATGTGGGAGCTGTTCGGCAGCTCCCGCTTCATGCCCCACCTGCACCTGCCCTTGCAGAGCGGCTCGGACGCTGTTCTGCGCCGCATGGGCCGGCGATGCAAGAGCGCCGACTTCGCGCGTCTCGCAGCCGAGGCATGGGATCAGGTGCCGGACCTGAATCTGACGACCGACATCATCGTTGGGTTCCCCGGGGAGACGGACAGCGAATGGCGGGAGACGATGGCGTTCGTGGAGTCCGTGGGATTCGGGCATCTGCACATCTTCGCCTACTCCCCGCGTACCGGAACGCGGGCGGCGACCCTGCCGGACCAGGTCCCCCCCGAAATCAAGCGGGCGCGCAGCCGAGGGCTGCACGAGTTGGGGAAGCGGCTGGAGAAGAGGGTCCAAGAGCGCTTCGTCGGCCGGTGCCTCCCTGTGCTGGTCGAAGGGCGGTATCACGCCGAACGCGACGGCGACTGGTTTGGGTACACGCCAAACTATCTGCCGGTGCGAATTGCAGCCCGAGACGCCGAGACGCCGGTGAACCGTATCGTTGAGGTCTCTCTGGAGTCCGTCTACGCGGATGGGACGAGCTTGGTTGGGCGGATCGGCCAAGCTCATACGCGCCAACTGGCGCCTTCGTCTTGTCGCCTTCCCGCTGCCAAGGGAAGGTATGACTTTGACACGCCATAATCCCGCGAAGCCTGGCGTCGGACGGAATATCGCCATCGCAGGGGCGGTCGTCGATATGCGGCGACCTCCAGCTGGAGATGCCAACCTACCGCTACCGGCGGGGGCAGCGCGGCTGGCATCAGCTGTCTTTGGGCCGTTGTTCAGGGTGTGACCGCTCGGACCCCGAACGGATCTCATGTTCCGTGCCCGCAGCAGTCATCTGATCAACAAAGTGACTCAGCCGGTCGTAGTGACTACCCTGCCAATAGATGCGGCCGCAGTCGGAGCAGCGCCAGAAGTCGTCGAAAACGGCTCGCACCCGCGACGGGACCCCGTCACCCAGGGTGCGTTCGTCCGCCACTGCGAGGGGACCATTACAAATCGTGCAGCGGCTGAACGGCCGCAACAGTCGAAAGAGGTCGAGCCGTTCGAGGACATAGCGGAGCTGCTCCCGTGGCCGAATCGCCGGCACCCAGAGTCCGTGGGTGACCGCGCGGCGGCGCAGAAGCGCCCGGTCGCGGCTCAGGAGAACACGGCCCTCCTCCGCAGAGGTGCGCGCCAGCGCCTCGTCCCCGGGGTCGTTCTCGAACAGGGTGTCGAATCCCAGGAGCCTGAGGTAGCGGGCGAGGCGGCCGAGGTGCGCGTCGGCAACAAAGGCGATCCGGCGCAGGGGCGCATCCCGAAGCTGCAGCAGGGGGGTGACGTCGAAGGCCTCGAAGGTGGGGTACAGGCTGACACGGTCCCCGTCCCGCACGGGGTGATGGAGGCTGCAAGAGGTGCCGTTCACGAGGATCAGATCCACCGCATCCGGCGCCACACCGAGCTTCGTCAGCAGAGTCCGAGCATCGAGTGGGGCTGGCAGTGGGATCTCCAGATCGCGCTGGCGTTGGGCCGCAGGCAGGCAGTCGTTGAGCTCCGCGTAGAGGCGCACGACGGCCGTGTCAACCGTCACGGCGCACCGGACCTATGCTCGATCTTCCGTGGGGCGGCAACCCTTTGCCAGCGCAAGCACCACCCGCCAGCCCGGCTCTACTTGAAGCCAGCGAAGCGGTGCGCAGAGCGCACCCTTTTACCCGTTTTCCTCGCTCCGCGTCGCCCTTCGCCATTCACACTCACAAATCAAATGTCGCCCACACCGGGCAGTGATCGGAAGGGCGATCCATGGCGCGGATTTCGTAATCGATGTCGGCGTCCAGGAGGCGTTTCCCGAGCGGCGGCGTCACCAGCACCAGGTCGATGCGCAGCCCCCGCTTCGGCTCCCGCTCGAAGCCTCGGCTGCGATAGTCGAACCAGCTGAAGCGGTCGGCCACCTCGGGGTGGAGCCTCCGATAGGTGTCCTCCAGACCCCAATCGGTGAGTGCCTGTAGCCATTCCCGCTCCTCCGGCAGGAAGCTGCACTTACCTGAGCGCAGCCAGCGCTTCGCGTTGTCTTCCCCGATGCCGATGTCGAGATCGACCGGAGCCACGTTCATGTCCCCCAGCAGGACAAGCTGCTGATCGGGAGAGAATCGTTCCCGCAGGTAGACCAACATGTCTCGGTAGAACCGCTCCTTGCTCGGGAACTTCACAGGGTGCCCTCGGCTCTCCCCTTGGGGGAAATACCCGTCGATGACGGTAATCGGCTCAGCCGAGGTCTCGAAGGTTGCCGTGATCACCCGCCGCTGGGCGTCATCCTCGTCTGTAGGCAGCCACTTGACCACGGAGATCGGCTGCTTCTTGCTGAGGAGGGCCACGCCGTAGTGGGACTTTTGCCCGAAATAGTGAGGGACATAGGCCAGCCCTTCCAACATCTCCTGCGGGAAGGCATCGTCGTCGACCTTGCTCTCCTGGATCCCCACGATATCCGGGTCGTGACGCGCCTTCAGCGCCTCCAACTGATGAGGGCGACT
>Ga0307441_1000839_pt1 | contig 10843 bp, 10 predicted proteins | sample SalMarWE160420MG_FD_202149 | JGI IMG/M metagenome (GOLD analysis project Ga0307441, IMG submission 202149) | Salt marsh sediment microbial communities from the Plum Island Ecosystem LTER, Massachusetts, United States - WE1604-20 | ecosystem: Environmental > Aquatic > Marine > Intertidal zone >... | reverse complement strand
TGAAACCCTGCCCCAGCCATACAAGTAAATGCACCCTTCAATGGATTATGATCTTTCTAACTTGCTGATTCCGTGGTCGCCTTTCTCTCGTGAATGCAATGAGTTTCTTGTGTCGCTTTGATAAAGGCTTTAGTGAAATCCTTCGATGGGATAAGAGATGATGGTAGACCAGGAATTCAACCTTCAGAGCTTTCCAGGTTCTTTACTCATACCCGATCCTCACGGAGAACGACACGGAACTTATAGTGTTTACGGGCAGATTGATCTGTCAGTATTACCCTACAGGAAACTGGTTTCTTCCAGCTGCAACATATTGATCACGGAATTGATCGGTAGTCTACTGAATCCCGAGACGTACAGCCTCCTCAGGTTCCTGCTGTCTGAGGAGTTCATAGTCGGAATACTGAGTGAGAATGTTCATCTGTGAAATTTCATTTGCCAGAGAGTTGTCCTGATCTCTGTAGAAAGTGATCGCATCGTTAACTGAATTGAATACATCCATATCAAGATTGTAGAGCCTGCTGTTGATGGTAAGGTTAATGGTTTGTTTCTGTCCTTCGGTCATTCCTTCCCTGATAGCTCCCAACTCCACGAACTGACTGATGTAGTCTTCCTTCATGGCCGTGAGTTCAGGCCAGACTTCTTCGGCAGACAATCCCTGGCTTACCAGGTCGTTCAAATCGGCATACATCTCTTCATAAATATCCACGACCCTGTTTCCAAGAGCCTCAGGATCTGTTATTACCTCAACCCGATTAGAAGTCTCATCAGTTCCGTCAGCCGCTTCCCCGCCACAGCCTGCTGCAAGCAGAATTGACAGAAAGATAATAGATATTAATGACCATTTCATCTGTGTCCCCCTTTTGATAAGTGTAATTCTAAATGCTTCAGTATTTAGTAAATATAAATATCTCCATGGTGTATCGGGGTCAAGACCGAATTAATATGCAAATTCATAAGCCCCTTTCACGGGGACTTTTAATTTTGTGCTGATGTTCACGTTTCGGACCTTTGATCGAAGATCAAAACGGTTAGTTTATTCAGATAGCAGTCAAAGAGTTTCTTTCGCTATCAGGTGGCCCAGCCGGTTCCTTTGCATCCTGAGCACTTCCCTGTTTGCTGACTGAAACTATCTTTCGTTTTTCCGGTACCGTTGCATCTGCCGCATTTTGTAGGAGGATCTGGAACATCGATGTATCCATCACCGCCACATACTTCGCAGGGGGAATTGAGCTTAAAATCATCAATTCCCTTTCCGTCACACCAGGAGCACTTTACAAGTGACATATTTAATCCTCTCTGATCCGTTTACATAATTTTGCAGAGAATTTCTATCTGAATGAAGATATGACAAATACCGTTCGATGCAAAGCAATGCATTTGCTGTTTGTGGAATGGTCCACCTGCAGTTGCAGACCACAGACAAACTTTTCCCGGCAGAAGTCTGTAAATCAAGTAAACACTTCACGATTAATGGTTTTCATGTAATGCAACTCGGTTCTTTCAGAAATACGATCCGGCCCTTTTCAGGTTCACAAGGATATGACCGGCAAGACGCAGTCTAACCAGTACTTTTCTTATCGCGTTTTTAAATCGGGAATGCTTATCATCGAACTTAAGTTCGTAAGTCATGTACTGTGCCTTATCCTTCCCGACTGCGCGTAAAATACCGAGGGGGTCCGAAATTACCATATGCCCGTTCCAGAAGCGATCGTTTTCGTAACCATACCTGTTTGCAGTAATTATCCACGCATCGTACATTCGTGAGTTGCATCTTGCCATAAACAGTTTTTCATCACGATCATCGGCAAGACTGAGAATAATAAGATCCAGATGGCTTCTTATCATATGCCAGATATTCCCAGGGGCTGCAGCATCAGAGCAAATTACGACACCGGTTCGAATTCCCTTTATATCAGTTATTGTAACCGGCACCGACCCTGGCTTGTAACCAGCCTGTTTTTCATGAGATTTCAGATTACTCTTACGGTGAACAGCCTGAATTTCCCCCTGCGGGTTCAGCAGCACCTGAGTGTTGTGCAAATTTCCATCTTTTATCTCCGAGATTCCAAAGCAAAGATAGATTCTGTGCCGAATCGAAAGTGATACGAATTCCTTAAGGGATGCTCGTGAAATACTCTCAGAAATGCTGCGATGGTATTCCGGCATCTCGCCGGGATTGTACCACCCGAGAATCATCTCTCCAAATATCACAAGCTCAGTCTCGGGATGTTCTTTTATAACGGTGTTAACCGAACTTACTATTGCAGAACGGTTGACGGAAGGATCACGATCACATGATATGGATACACTCGCAACATTTAGATGCCTGTCTGCTTTCTGTTCGTTGTACAGGAAAGTCCTGAATCTGGATGTCATTATTAAATCCTCGTGTTCTGCAATCTTTCACATATGTATTGTTGATCATCGTCCGGTATTAACTGAACGTTCAGCAGACCTGTCGGTTACCAATAAACCTCATTAACGCTTGCACATTTATAATGATATTCTGAGTTCTTCTGCAAATTCATGTATCATAACTGACAATTATTTATCCACATCTTCAATGGCTGTCGGGAGTTAGATTCAGCAGGGTCCTGTACGTTCGAGTCTGATCATCTGCTTTCCGCGCAATCTTCCTGATTTATGTGAATCTGCTGCTGATGATGAGGTTATATCATCATGGACGGAGCACTTATCACTTAGTATTGTCTTTTCCGGCAGAAAATGCACATAGAAGGGGGATATTAAATGCTTCTGAAGACCTGGAGCATGACATGAACGGAAAGGGCGTTTTCGGATTCAGGGTAGAGTTCAGTATACAATGCCCCAGATGTGAGTATGCGGATGAAGAATAAAGATAACGAATCTCTCCTGCACATGGATGATACGGAGAAACCGCGTCTGGTTTACAGGTACAGCCCGGTGAGATCGGTCGTAGTGATGATGATCTTCCTGACCATCTGCGTAGTGACTGGGCTTGTCATTCTGCCTCGCGTTAAGGAAGTTGCTATTGTTCTTGCTATCTTCTCTGCAATCCTGCTTTTCAAAATGTTGAAGACCTGTTCGGTCAGGATCCTGCTTGACTGGCCTAACCTCATCTACATGTACCGGTCATTATTCAGGAATATCGATGAAACGATACCTTCATGGGAAGTTTCAGGCATCTCGCCCGAAATCACTTCGATGTGGCGCGGAATCATCTCGGAACGCCTTGTCCTGGAGGCTGGTAATAGAAAATTAGTAATTACACCGTTCTACTCATCCAGCGATCTAAGAATTTCCAGGCTCATGGAAATTGTTCACAGCCTTCCGGCGACCAGGAAACAGGCGTTGTACGAAATCGAGCTTCAAAGGCGTGTGCAGGAAGGGGAAACGAACTTCAGTGATTGCAGCCCCGAACTGGTTCGATAAGGTCTTCGAGGGAGCGGTTTACATTACAGGTGCTGCACTGGAAAGGGGATCAGCTCAACCAGGGCAGGAAAAACCTGCTTCTCAGGTGGCATTCACATGCTCACAGTGCGGAGCTTCGATTCTCGCGGATGGAGAGAACAGAACCGTTAAGTGTGAACATTGCGATGCATCGATATACCTGCCGGATGATCTCTGGAGCCATCTCCATCCCGCTCCAAAGAAACAGCGATGGTTCGCAGGTTTCAAAGCTGAGATGATCGAGGATGATGAGTGATAGAATTTTACGTAATCAGTATGGTACATTATCCTTCGTTCCCAGCAGATCAATACGCTTCCATTTGCCGGTCCGAAAGCGGAGAAAGAACACCAGCCCGAAGACAGCCACATAAAAGCTTGTGAAAAGCCAGAGAAGAACAATATCCGCATTGCAGACAAGATAGAGGTATAGAACTCCAGGTATCCAGAAAAACCATGCCAGCAGTCCGGAAACCCATACAACGAATTTAGTGTCACCGGCTCCTCTGAGCGCTCCGCTGTACATCAGATTCACCGCATCGAACACACCCCAGGCGGCTACAATTGTCAGCAACTTGCCGGTCGTTGAGGCAAGTTCTTCCAGAGAGCAGGCTGAATCCGGACTGAAGAAAAGACGTGTATAGAAATCGGGAAACAGAACAAAGGTAGCCGCAAGTGGTACAAAATAGCAAAGAGATAGTAACAGAGTTCTCCTTGTAGCTCTGATAACCATATCATTCCTCTGCATACCGATACTTCTTCCCACTATTACAGTTGTGGCAAAGCTGAAACCAAGCAGAGGATTGAAAGCGAGGTTGTTTACACTGAAGGCAAGATTGTTGGATGTAAAATCTACCGCACCGAGCCTGCCTGCAATGAAGATAAATACAGTAAAACTGGCGACGTCCATAAATATCTGAAGGCCTGCAGGAAAACCGAATTTGATTATTCTCCCAAACAGTCGTTTCGAGAATCTGAAATTCTCCCTTGTTCTGTATTCTTCGGCAGTTTTCCCGGTGAAAGCAGCCACCGTAAGTATCGTGCCTGGAATAAAAGAGGCTATTGCGGTCGCGATGGCAGCTCCTCTGATACCCATTTCAGGAAAACCGAATTTGCCGAATATCAGGAGGTAATCAAGAATGACATTGATCCCGGCACCGGTTATAACGGCAAGCATCGTTGGAACAGTCTTGCCGCGTCCGTTCCAGAAGGATGAGGAAGCTGCAGTGAATATTGGCCCCGCCGCAGAGAACATGAGTATCCGGAAGTATATTTTTTCGAGTTCTATCACATCGCTCGAGTGGCCTGAAAGATCGAACAGCAGACTTCCAGGTACTGCAAGAGCCGCGAGAATCGGTGCTGACAGCATTGCAAGGAACAGACCCTGCGCAAAGGATTTCGAGCATCCCTCTTTATCTTCAGCTCCAAAGTACTGTGAAATAAAAGTCGCGGAATAGGAAACCGTTCCGTAGAAGATGCACAACATAGTAAAACTGAGAATTCCTGCTGGAAGCGCAGCTTGAAGCTCAATCTGACTGTGCTGAGCAAGAAAAAGCCTGTCACAGAACATCATTATTGTTCTGCCAGCCATTGCTGCAATAATGGGAAATGAAACGGCTATGATTTCCCTGTAGGAATCCGGAGATCGCTCAGACATGCGGGTCCGCCTTATAAATACTCTAATGCTGGCAGCTCATCAAACAGGTAACGATTTGAATAATGAACGCTCGAACATATATGAAATGGTTCGAACAGACTACATGTCAGCTCGTTTTTGTTAAAGCTGCGAACACCGTATTTCAGAAAATACTGCTACCGTTTATCAGTCTTCAGGACCAGCGTATGAAACCGGTCCGTCCTTCCATTCGGTCGCATCAAGCCATATCTGCGGATAGCCAACTTCGTGAGCCATGTGCCCGGGGCTGTTTACGTAACCGTCATCGTATTTGACAATCATATCATCCGAGAAGTCCCACCAGGCTGTTACAACACTGTCAGCGTTGGAACTGCACCACTCCGTGATCAACTGGATTACTTCTTCGTCTTCCATGCCGTCCGCAAGGCTGTCAATATGCTCAATTGAATGGATTTCCCTAATCTCTATTTCATCCTGCATATCCATTATGTCCCTGCGCATGAAGGAATATTTGATGGCTGCCCAGTCTGCTACGAAATTCATTGCCCACCAGGCGCTTTCCCTGCTGAATTCAGCAGTGTTGCATACCTGGTAGCTCTGAGGTAAATCGTTTACACCACAGTAGAATGGCACAAAACAGGTTTCACTGGGTTTATCAGGGCCGAACCAGCAGATCCCTCCCACCGGATCCGGCAGCCAGAACCTTCCCTGATTCACGTAAACAAATCCACAGTAATCAACAGAAAGCGGGCGTTCCCAGGCACCTTGAAGCGTACGGTGAGGGTCCCCGACATCTCCCTGGCCATCGTATGGACCGTAATAACGGTAAGGATAACCGAATGGCCCCGCGGCTACTCCCATTGTCATATCAAATGGAGTTCCTTCGTAATGGTCTCTGTGGAGTGCCATTACATCTCTGGTTGTAAGCGGAGTATCCGGTTCTATTGAGAATGGATACTGCCTGGTGAAACCATCCTCCACCCAGGGAGATAGTTCCCGGGACGGGGCTGCCATGGACATTACCCTCCAGACACGCCTGAGGCTGTAATAAGGATGATTGTATTCTCCAAGGCTGACAGCTTTCAGCCAGTCCAGAGTGCCGTCTTCCGGACTCCACCAACCTCTTGCCTCACAAGTTTCAAACAGGTTATCGCTGTAGATAATATCGGAATCGTCGGGATCTATATCTCGAATTCGGAATTCGTTGGCTGCCACGAACAGGTGCCCATCCGGCACTTTCCTGGCTACCCAGAGACCACCTGTGCTATCCATTGTCCCGCAGCACATCTCCATTACCCAGACTTCTCGGGGATCACCTATCAGCAAAGTTTCACCTGTGCCGTAGTAACCGTATTCATCTATGAGACTTCCCATTAGATGGACAGCATCAACGGACGTGGAGCAGCGTTCAAGGGCGACTCTTGACAGTTCGGAGGAATAGAATATCCTTTTGCCCTCCTCCGGCCCAAGCTGAATTTTCACACCGCAGGTACACTCTCCAATCATCAGCTGATGTTCATTGATAATGCCGTAACTGCCATCGAAGTAAGCATAGGTGTGCTCAACCTGCGGTATCGTACCCAGTGGGATCGAGTAGGGATATTCAGGGGTGTTGTATCCTGATCCTCTCTCTGTTGAAACCAGTCGCGGATACATAAAACTGTTGTATTGATCGTATTCACCCAGCGCGCACGCGGAGCAGTATACATCCCGAACTTCTCCCCGGCTGTAATCCATTGCAGGAACGTATATCAGACGCTGATCCATCAGCTCGTTGTCATCCGAATGTGTCACATACATGGATCCATCCACCGATGCTCCGGGTGTAACTGCAATCGTAGTGCATGCGATACCAGAGCCAGCCAACGCCAGCATAACTATCAGTATTGATCTCATGATTTACCCCCTCTGATAATCCACCTCTTAACAACCTGATTCTGCATCTGTTAAGTTAAATAACGCAACTCTTTGGAATATGCAATCTTCTACAGGCTCTGCTTGAATGACGTACAGGAAACAACTAAAAAAAAGACCGCGGCACAAAACCGCGGTCTCTAAGCAAAAGGAAACGAATCAGTTATCTATCTTTATATCGCCCGATACGGTGCTGATTTCTATCAAAAACTCACCCGCACCGAATTCCGATGAGCTTCCAACGATATTTTCAGTGATGTACGCATTAAAATAATCGGCGATTTCAATTTCACCTGAAATGGTTTCTATTTCGACTTCGGCATCCGTTCCGAGATCAAGATAAATAGTCCCGTTGACAGCCGCCAGTTCAAGATCATCCTCAAGCGCGTTGATATTACAATCGATATTACCATTTACAAGTTCAGCGATTATTATGCCGGGAGATTCGCTTACTTCGATATCCCCATTAACACAATGAACGCTAAGTTCTCCTGCGAAGTTATCTGCTATGATATTACCGTTCACAGCCTCAAGGACAGCCTCACCTTTTCCACCGGATAGAATTACGTCACCGTTTACTGAAGCGAGTTCAATTTCAACGAAAATCTCCGAGGGAATTTTAACCTCAAAATCAACAGTGCCGCTGTGCGAGCCTTCCCAGTCATTATCGTAGTCAACTTCACAGATAATACCGCTGGATGTATTACATTCCACATTAATGAAATCCAGTTCCTCTTCACTGTCGCATGTTATTATATAAGTAACTTCTACCTGATCGGAACTCCACTCTTCAGCAACAATATCCCCGTTAACGGTGTATATTTCAACGGGATCTCCGGAAGAGACTTCCACCGAAATACTCTCCTCCTTAACTGCATCCTCTGCATAGACAGCTGCAGACAGTATCAGACAGACACTCAAACAGGATACAATAATCTTCATGACTGGCTCCTTTCAAAGAATTGCTTTCTCTGAAACAAGATATAAAGGTAAATTTTTAAATTGTCAAATAAATCTTGACATAACAATATATATGATTATGTTATTTGGTTTTTTTAAATAGTGAAAAAAATTCAACCTTTCTATTCTTGCAGCCATTTTTCTGACACTTCTAACTCGCTTCGAGCGAAATGCTCACTAAACGATAAGCAACCATCGAATTGACAGGCAGGAACGTTAGCTTTATTGTGTAAAAGGTATCTGCGGGTAATCCTTTGAAATTTTCTGTCTGGAAGTTCAGGAGTCATCTGATATCGAAAGAATCGCGTCATTCTACGAGCAGGCAATCACGTTTGTTCGAAGCGGGGAAGATGACAATGCTCTTCTTACTGACTGGGAAATCGGTGAGATACTTGAGCAGCTCAGATAACAAGTATATTGCGCACTTAAGTCTATGCAAGAATAGTTTCCGTAAGTAACTATGTCACATATTGTTGTTAGGGAGATTCTTTGAAGCTGGCGACATGGAATGTAAATTCCATTAGGGCTCGGGAAAGTACAGTTCTGCGATGGCTGCGCGAGGAGTCTCCGGATATACTCTGCATCCAGGAAATCAAAGTTCAGAATGAACTGTTTCCCCGTGAACCCTTCATAGAAGAGGGTTACTTCGTATCTTTGAACGGACAGAAAACCTGGAACGGGGTTGCTGTACTATCCAGAAAAGAACCTGAAGAAGTTACGCTCGACCTGCCCTCCGGTTTTCTTATCCAGCAGAAAAGGGTTATCACTCTCAGGTTTCCCGGCCTTACAGTTGTCAACGTTTACGTTCCCAATGGAGGAGATGTTACGCTCGACCGATTCAGAGATAAGCTGGAATTTCTGGACGAATTGAAAAAGTATATTGACCTGCTCTCAGGTAGAGGTTCTCTCGTTGTGATGGGCGACTTCAACGTTGCCCCGGAAGCCGATGATGTTTACGATCCGGAAACCCTTGAAGGACAGGTCTGCTTCCATCCCGAAGAAAGAAAAAAATATATTGAGATAATTTCATCGGGAATGGTGGATATTTACAGAAAGTTCAACCCGGATGGTAAAGCTTACAGCTGGTGGGACTACAGGGCTGCAGCGTTCAGAAGAAACAGAGGGATGAGACTTGATCTTATACTCCTGAATGCAGCTGCAGCAAAAAAGGCAGTTTCCTGCGATATACAGATAGAGCCAAGAAAATGGGAAAAACCTTCGGATCACACACCGGTTGTCCTCAATATCGAGGATATCTGAACATATTTAGGCCTGTCTTGACCCTCTTTGTCAGCACCAGGATCCATCAGCGTATCAGACTGAAGGATCCATTACCCTTCCCATGAAGACTATGGAGCCGGTTCCATTATCAATAATGAAGAACATGAACGGACGGTTTATGGTCATTTCAACAGGCTGCAGCGGCATTGCGGTGATGCCCATAATCAATGCTGTGGCGGCCGCGGCTTCCGTTCCGGTTTCGTCAACTTTCACGAATGCCTTGTGCAGTACATCCGAGATGAAAAGATCCTGGCTTCCGGTGATACCGCTGAAATCGGCGCTCTCCATGAAGGCTGATCCCATTCCCATTGCACTCAGAACCGGCCGGAGCTGGATGCTTTCCGTAAATTCGAACCTGGGCATTGAAAGTGATACATTACATGAAGAGAGCCTTCTTCTGACAGTCTCCAGTTTGTCAGCATCGAACGTCTGCTGAAAATCTGTAATACTCCCGTCTGGAAGAATTATGAGCATACTCGCGTTACCCGCGGCATAATCAAGTTCTACAGCACTGCATCCCTCGGTGGAAGCGTATCTGAAATAATCCGTCCGTTTCATCATGGGGACATCTACTGTGGATCTGTCTGCGTGTTCAAAGGGGGCATCGGTTGTGGCGCGCTCGTCGAAAGGTTTCAGCCATGCAGCATTAAAATATACAGCATTTGTAAGCACAACTCTTGTCTCTTCGTTTAACGTTCCGGGAGAGATCAAATCCTTTATTCTGTCTCGTGTACTCTCGGCTATCCATTCGTTTATGGTTTCGCTTGAACCCTCGGGATCATTGATGAAATCCAGGTTTCTGACTGCGGCGCTGTAATACCTTGTTACCTCCGAAACGTAATCATCAAGCAGGTTGATACCATCTTGAACCCAGAGACCGTTAACGATTGTGAGAGTAAATGGTTCTCCCTCTTCAGCACCGGAAAAGTCTTCCGAATTCAGTTCTTCTGTCAGTGAATAGAAAGCTCGGTTGAGAACCTCAACAGGAAACCTGAAATGAAGTGCTTCTGCCATATCAGCAGCCGTCTGCCCTCTCGCTCCCGCATAGGCCATTCCAAGCGCGGAGGAAATGCTGTAAGGAGAGAAAAAGATGTTGTCAGACTGCAAACTGCCGCACAGTTCCTGATAAAGATCCATTGCAAATTCATTGTTACCGAGTACTTGCTCTTGAATCACCTGTGTTTGCGAAATTGACAATTCTTCGGGTACTGACAGATTTTCTTCCGCTGAACAGCATGCGGTAAGAGTAAGCAGTATGACGGTTACAATCGGCAGATACGGTGTGTATTTCATTTCCTCCTCCAATTCTTTTCTGATTATACCATGCATGCTATAGAATATTCCCTTGAGCATGCTTTGTCACCTCCATTTAACGGAGCGCTGATCGAGAGTTTATTGAAACATAAATACAACGGATCAAGGGATTTGCCTAGTATCCTGGAAACCAGCATGCCAGAAGCTTGTGGTTCCGAGGAAATCCTGGAAACCAGCATGCCAGAAGCTTGTGGTTCCGAGGAAATCCTGGAAACCAGCATACCAGAAGCTTGTGGTTCCGAGGAAATCCTGGAAACCAGCATACCAGAAGCTTGTGGTTCCGAGGAAATCCTGGAAACCAGCATGCCA
>Ga0307441_1000837_pt1 | contig 10851 bp, 13 predicted proteins | sample SalMarWE160420MG_FD_202149 | JGI IMG/M metagenome (GOLD analysis project Ga0307441, IMG submission 202149) | Salt marsh sediment microbial communities from the Plum Island Ecosystem LTER, Massachusetts, United States - WE1604-20 | ecosystem: Environmental > Aquatic > Marine > Intertidal zone >... | reverse complement strand
ATGGGCCGGCTGGTAGCCGAGGGCCCACGTTGCGTGTTGCGGGGCACGACCAACAACCCCGCCATGGTGGCAGGCGAGTGGCTGGCCGCCATTCCGTTCCCCTTCAGGGTCCTCGGCGGCCCCGAGCTGCGCCACGCGGTGGCGGAGCTCGCCGGGCGCATGCGCGCGGCCGTCACGGATCACGCCGTGACGAAGGCGCCCGGGCCGCAGTGAAGCGCTGAGGCCCGACTCGAGCGCAGCCACGAGGGCGGGGCTGGATACGCCGAGAGAGATCGCGCAGCGTCGCAACTTGCCGGACGCCCGCTTCGCGCCGGCCGGCCGCGAGGTCAGAACTCGTGCCCTCGGACCTTGGCGTAGACCCGGGAATCCGTGAGCCGCCCATCGACGCCGGTCCTGGCGGCACGCAGGGTCCCTTCCAGGGTGAACCCGGCCCGCTCCGCAACGCGGCTGCTGCGCGTGTTGCGAGCGTCACAACGGATCTCGATGCGGTTGGCACGCAGCCGTTCGACAGCGAAACGCGTGATGCCCTCCACCGCCTCGGTCACGTACCCCATTCCGCTGAACCCCGTGCGCACCCAGTAGCCGAGCTCGAACGTTCGCGCGTTCCAGTCGATTCGGTGCAGCCCACTGCTGCCGACGAACGCCCCGTTCTCCTTGAGCGTCAGGTAGAACTGCAGGTCGGTCCGCTCCAGGAAGCGGAGCCGCTGCTGCCGGCAGATCGTCTCGTTCTCCTCCAGCGAGGAAGCGCTCTGCGCCCAGGGGATCCACGGTCTCAGCTCGTCCAGGCTCTCGCCCAACGCCGCCGTCACCGCCGCGCCGTCCCCCCAGCGCGGAGCCCGCACGATCAGGCGCTCGGTCTCCAGAGCCTCGGGGACGTCAAGCAGGATCGGCGACTGCGCCACAGTCATCCACGCCCGCCTGCGAGCTACCGCCCCATGCCGCAAGACACGGAACCTCCTTGAGCGCGTGGCCCGGTGCTCCCCAGCCCGACGCCACGCGCCGCTGCCCGGCGCGGACCGCTCGCCTGGGCCCCTTGCCACCACGGGCCCGGCCGGCCCCGACCACTCACGAAAGCGCGTCCATGACGGACTTAATCACGCATGTCAGCAGTCCGCGCCGTTCCGTGGCGCCGCCGCGGACGTCTCCCTCCGAGCCAAGCCCGGCTCGGGCGGTAAGGCGCCGACGGCTACTCGGGACCGCCTCGCAGCGCCGCCTCGATCGACCTCTTGTAGCCCTCGGGCATGGGCAGATCCGCGACGGCGCCGGCGTCGAACCACGCCAGTCGACTGTGCTCGTGGCTCAGCCGGGGGACGCGCGAGGGGGCGAGGTCAAGCCGACCCGAGGCCGTGAGCAGCAAGGGCAAGCGGGTCCTCCGCCCGATGCGGGCTTCCTGCGGACGTCCGCCCCGCTCGCTCTTGGAGACCCCCTCGCGATCGGCGACAGGAAAGCCTACGACCGTCCGGCAGCGCTGTCGGCACCAAGCCCGACGTAGACGTCACCGTGCGGCATGACAAACGCCCGGCCGAGGGGCATCCTTTGATAACGTCATAGCCATGATCACGGCGTTCCTCGGCAAGGGCGGCGTGGGGAAGTCGAGCGTCGCTTCGGCGTTCGCCATGGGCTGCGCCAGCATGGGCAGGACGGCGCTCGTGTCCAGTGACTTCATGCCTTCGCTCAGCCACATCTTCACGGAAGGCCATGACGACCTCACGGTCATCGAGCTCACCGCGAGGGAGGTATCGCAGCTCTGGAAGGAGCGCTACGGAGACCAGGCCAAGTCGCTGCTGAACGAAGTCGTGGAGGTCGAAGACTGGATGGTGCAGCACATCGCCGAGAGCCCCGGCGTGGCCGAGGAGTTCATGATCTCCAACATCGTCGACCTGGACGCTTCCGGAGAGTTCGACTTCGTGGTCTGGGACACGGCTGCCTCATCGTCGACCATGCACCTGCTGCTGCTTCAGAAGGAGTTCTACGGCCACCTCGATCGCGACGTGAGGATCTACCTGCGGCTCAAGGACCGGCTGCGGCATTCCGGAGCGCTCGACATCCTGGAGGAGTGGAAGACTCTGGCGAACAGGGTGTGGAGCGCGCTGCAGGTGACCAGGTTCTACCTGGTCACGACCATGGACGATCTCAGCCTGATCCAGGCTGACGAGATCCGCGACGACATCGAGACTCTCGGGCTCTCCATCGCGGGGAGGATCTACAACCGCTGTCGACCCGAGCGGCCGCAGGGCGAGGCCGGCGTCGCGTCGATACCCGAGCTGGAAGGCTCCGCGCTGGAAGTCGTCGAGAAGATGACGGCATACACCTCCGGGCTGCTTCGGCCGGCCGGGCGATGAGAAAGCGGCCGCGGCCCTCACGCGGGGCGCACTCAGGACGACCCGGCCTGGCGGGTCAAGCGCCCGCCGCCGCCGCGTCGAGGAACCCCTCGAGGGCGCTCAGGTACCTCCCCATGGCCTCGAGCGTCGCTTTCACGTTCCCCGGCACCACCAGGCCGTGGTCCGCCTCGGGAACGACGACGCTCCGGGCCCCGGGCAGGGCGCCAAGCTCGTCGAGCACGCTCGCGTCGTAGAAGGGGTCGGCCGTGCCGATCACGAACAGCGAGGGAGGCCGCCGCTCGCGCACCGCGCTCAACAGCGCCTCGTCGTTGAGCAGCGGCGTCAGCCACACGCACCTCGGCGCAGCCGGCGCGTCCCCTCCCTGCAGGATGTCCGTGAGCGCCCACGTGCCGAGAGACTTGCCGACGAGCACGACGTGCGGGTAGTCGCGCTGGGAGCTCGCCGCGCCGAACGCCCGCAGCGCGTCGTCCCGGATCCACGCGCGCCGCTCGGCCGGCGCGGCGCGCCCGAAGTCGGGGTCGAGATCGTAGGCGAGGTCGAGCCGAAGCACGTCCGCGCCGCGCTCCAGCAGCGCGAGCTGCGTGTAGTACAGAAGCGGCATACTCGCGCGGTAGCCGCGGCCCGGGAACAACAAGGCGAGCGTGTCGCTGCCCGCCTCCTGGCGCAGGAAACCGTTGGGTAGGGGCGCGCCGCGCGCGTTGGTCACTCGGAGAACGCTGCTGTCGAGCATGGTCTCTCCAATCAGCGGACGTGTTCGTTGGGGCGTGCCGGTACCCTCACCGCGACCGGCGCCGCGTGCATCTCAGGCGGTGATCACCCGCGGCCGGCCAGGGGTGACGATCAGCGTGTGCTCGAAGTGCGCCGCCAGGCTGCCGTCCGCCGTGCGCAGGGTCCAGCCGTCCGGGGCCGCGACGACCCGGGAGTCGCCGGCGGAGATGATCGGCTCGATCGTGAACACCAGGCCAGCGGTGAGCGGCTGCGGGAAGCGGCGGTCGAAGTAGTTCAACACCGTGGGCTCTTCGTGGATGCTGCGGCCCACGCCGTGGCCGCCGAGCTCGTGCAGCACGGCGAACCCCTGGCGCCGCACCTCCCGCTCCACCGCCGCGCCAACCGCGTTGACGGGCAGCCCCGGCGCCACCACCGCGATCGCCCGCTCGAGCGCCTGCTCCGCGCAGCGCGCCAGCCGCCGCGCCTCCGCCGGCGCCCCGGGCATCGCCACGGTGACGGCCGCATCGGCGACGTAGCCGTCCAGCTCGGGCGTGACGTCGAGCTTCACCAGGTCTCCGGCCCGGATCACGCGCTCGCCGGGGACGCCGTGCACGGCCTCGTCGTTCACGCTGATGAGCACCGTCCCCGGGAAGCCGTACTCCAGCGCCGGTGCCGAGCGCGCCCCGTGCCGCGCGAACACACGGCGCGCCACGCGGTCGAGCTCGAGCGTGGAAACGCCGGCGCGCAGCGCGGACCTGAGCGCGCGCAGTGTCTCTCGCGCCACGTCCCCGACGCGCTCGAGCGCCGCGACATCCGCGGGTGAGTCGATGGACAAGGGTCGCCTCCCGCCGGGAGTATACGCGCGCGACCGCCTCCGGTCGGTGCCGGCCGCAGCTCGTTCCGCCCGCAGCTCGGCGTCGAGCCCAGGCCTTCGACGTCGCCGGCCCCGCTCGCCCGGCACATGTGAAGGACATGCGACGGAGTCGATTGTGGCTCAACTTCCAATGGTCGTCCCATAGGGCGACGCCTCGAAGGAGGGAGTCATGGAGAGCTTCAACCCGTTCGTCTTCCAGGGCAGGCTCGGCAGGATGCAGTACTTCGGCTACGGGATCATCTGGGGCGTGATCCTGCTCGTCATCGCCTTCATCAGTGGTGAGTCCCGCGGCGCCGTGGGCCTCTACATCGTGGCGATGATCGTCTTCGCGATCGCCACGCTCAGCTACGGCATCCGCCGGCTGCACGACTTCGACAAGAGCGGCTGGTGGTACCTGCTGATGTTCATCCCCTACGTGAACGTCGTGTTCGGGTTGGTGCTGCTGTTCGCGCCGGGCACCCAGGGCTCGAACAGTTACGGCGTGCGCACGAGTTAGTGCCCGTCTCAGGGGCCGCGCACCTCGCGGCCGGGGCAGGCGTCAGCTCGCCTGCTCGACGTCGGGGGAGGCCCGGCTTGCGTCCGGCGCGGCGTCGCCCTCGCGAACCACGACCACCGGCACGCGCACCTCGAGCCGGAAGCCGCCACCCGGCGCCGGTCCGCTGTCGAGTTCGCCACCCGCCGCCGACGCGCGTTCGGCAAGGCCCGTCAGCCCGCTGCCGCGGCCGGCATCGCCCGGGCCCACCCCGTCGTCCACGACGTCCAGCCGGGCAGCCCCCTCGCCTGCGCTCACGCGGATCTCGCAGTGGCGGGCGCGGGCGTGACGCACCACGTTGGTGACGGCCTCACGCACGGCCCAGGCGAAGAGCTCGTCGACGTCCACCGGCAGCGACGCCCCGCCCGTGTCGACCGCCACCTCCACACCGGCGGCCTCAAGCACCCGTCGAGCCTCGTTCAACTCGACCGCCAGGCCCTGGTTGCGGTAGCCGGCAACCGCTTGCCGCACCTGAGCGAGGGCTTCGCGGGCCACCCCCTCGACGTCCCCGATCTCGCGCGCGGCGGCCTTGGGATCGGCTTCGGACAGGCGCCGGGCGAGCTCGCTCTTGAGCGCAACCAGCGACAGGGTATGGCCGAGCAGGTCGTGCAGGTCGCGAGCGATGCGCAGGCGCTCGTCGGCCGCGGCCAGGCGCGCGACCTCGCCTTGGGCCTGCTGCAACTGCAGCACCAGCTTGCGGCTGTTGAAGAAGCCGAGCATCAGGCCGCCTACGGCGGCCGCCGCGATGGCGTTCATGGCGGCGTTCGGCGCCGTCGCCCCGAGCAGCAGTGCCTGGACGAACAGGAACACCACGACCAACGCGATCCCCACGACGGCGGCGCGCCGTGGCAGCACGACGGTGAGCAGGATGGCGACGTAGAACGACAGCACGATCCAGTTGCCGCCGTAGACGAACGGCAGCGCCGCTGCGAGCGCCGCCATCGCCACCACGCATGCGGCGGCCTGCCAGCGTCGCCGCGGGCCGCGGGCCATGCCGGCGGCGAAGGCGCCGAAGTAGGCGACCACGAACATCGCCAGCAGGCCGCTCGCCAGCGCGGCGGCGGCCCCGTGGAGATGGGTGACGATGTCGCTGACGGGGTAGGCGAGGAAGAAGAGCCCCGCCGCGGACCCGAGAAGGCGTCCGCGGCGGCTCGGCGGCCGCATGGTGTTGCCCGGCCGGTAGGGCGTGGGCCGACTCATGCCCTCACGGTAGCCCGCCGGTAGGCCAGGGCGCCCGAGGCGCACAGCACCGCCGTCCAGGCCACCAGCACCGCGACGGCGACGAGCGCAGGAGCGTGGCCGGCGACGATGTCCCGGCCGATCTCGGCGTAGCGGGTCGACGGCAGCAGGCCGGCCAGCCTCGCCATGGCCCTGGGGAAGACGTCCAGCGGGATGAAGATGCCGCCGAAGATGGCGAGGAAGAACATGACGCCGGTGACGAGCGGCTGGGAGGTGTCGACGTTGGCCGCGGAACCGATGAGCACGCCGAGCGCCGCGAAGGGCAGCGAGCCCACCCAGCCGACCGCGACCAGGGCCGCCCACTGCCACGCCGGCATGGCGACGCCCTGGGTCAGTGCCGCCACCAGGTACACCAGCGCCGTGGCCGGCAGCGTGAGCGTCATGGCGGCCAGCGTCTTCGCGCCGACGACCGACCAGGCCGAGAGCGGCGTCACGTCGAGCTGCCTCAGCCAGCCGTTGTGGCGCTCCTGCGCGAGGCGGGCGCCGGTGGCGCTGAGCGCGGCGGAGATGGCGCCGTAGGCGGCCATGCTGATCATCAGGTAGCCGGCGACGCTGATGCCGCCGAGGCCGTTCATGCTCTTGAAGATGCCGGCATCGACCAGGAACAGCGCCAGCGGGATGACCACGGTGAAGATGGCGAAGCGCGGCTCGCGCAGCATACGGCGGATCTCGAGGGTGGTGTAACGAAGCATGGGACGTCCTTTCGGGCGGCGGGCGGCCGGCGTCAGCCGGCGCTGCCGGTGAGGTTGAGGAAGGCCTCTTCGAGGTTGGCGCCGCTGACGGCCAGGTCGCGGATGCGCAGGTCGGTGGCGTAGAGCGCGTGCAGCGTCTCGTCCTGGTCGTCGGTGCGCAGGGTGGCGACGTCGCCGCGGACGTCGAGCCCGGTCACGCCGGGCAGCGCGTCGAGGCCGGCGGGGGGTTGTGTGCCGAGCGTGAAGCGGATGGTGCGGCTCGCCGTCGTCGCCTTGATCTGGGCGGCGGTGCCGTCGGCGGTGACCCGTCCGCGGTCGATGACCACGATACGGTCGGCGTTGCCGTCGGCCTCCTCGAGGTAGTGCGTGGCGAACAGGATCGTGCGGCCCTGCGCGGCGTAGCTGCGCATGCTGGCCCAGAAGGCACGCCGCGACGCCACGTCCATGGCGGCGGTGGGCTCGTCGAGGAGGAGCAGGCGCGGCTGGCCGGCGATTGCCAGCGCGAAGCGAACGCGCTGCGCCTGCCCGCCGGACAGCTTGTCGGTGCGTCGCGCGGCGATCTCGCTCAGGTCGGCGAGGCGCATCACCTCGTCGAGCGTCAGCGGCTCCGGGTACAGGCCCCGGACGAAGTCGACGAGCTCCTGCACGGTGAGCCCCGGGATGAGCTCACCCTCCTGGAGCATGGCGCCGACGACACCGTCCTTGACGGCCACCAGGGGCGGCCGCCCCAACACGTCGATGCCGCCGGCGTCGGGCAGGGCGAGTCCCAGCAGCATGTTGATGGTGGTGCTCTTGCCCGCCCCGTTGGGGCCGAGCAGCGCGACGGTCTCACCGACTGGGATGTGTAGGTTTAGGCCGTGGACGGCGCGCACGGCGCCGTAGCTCTTGGACACGGTGGCGAACTCGATGGCGTTCATGGCCACACTCTGGCGCTGCGGCGAGGCTCGGACCAGTGGGATCTGTCATGGGCCGCGGATGACAGTTGTCATGGCGCGCGGGCGAGGCCGCGTGGCGGCGGGCGGCCCCTTCGGTTCCGCGTTCACGGGCCGACGCAAAGCGCCCGCTGCGCCGCCGCGGCGACCGGTCTGCTTCACGGCCGCGGGCCGACGCAGAGCGCCGCCCGCGCTGATGCGTCGACGCAGGCATGCGCGCCGGGTTCGGCGCGTCGGGAGTTCTCTTACGGACCCGTCGGGTGAACCCCCATGGCGGTCCGAGGATCCGGCCTACTCACACTGGAGCCGTGGAGCGGCAGCCTTGGGAGGTTCCAGGCATGAACTCGTCACGATCCGCCTTCGGCGGCGCGACCCGCGCGCGTTCGCGCACGGCCGTGCGCGCCTTCGCCCTGCTGCTGGGCGCCCTGCTGCTGGGCGCAGCCTACGCCGCCAGCGAGACACGCGCCCTCGATCTCCATGCCGTGCGCAACGTCGACGCCAGCACCGTCAACGGACGCATCGCCGTCACAGTGGATCCCTCGGCGACCGGCGTGAGCATCGAGCACCGCGGCAACGTCGACTACGAGGTGTCGGTGCAGGGCGACACGCTGCGCATCCGCGGTCGAAACCGCGTGTTCTGGTGCATCAACTGCGAGGTCAGCTTCGACGTGCGGCTGCCGGGCCCCGCGGCCGTGCGGCTGCGCACCACCAACGGCAGCCTCAGCGTGAGCGGCGCGATGGAGCGCGTGGACGCGGCCACCACCAACGGCAACGTGACGACGCGCGGCACCGGCGACGCGCCGCTCGACCTGCGCACCACCAACGGCCGTGTCGCGGTGGCGGGAGCGCGGGGCGAGGTGCGCGCGCGCAACACCAACGGCAGCGTCGAGCTCAACGGCGTGAGGCTACCGGCGGGAAGCGAAAGCAGCGTCCGGACGGTCAACGGCTCCGTCACCGTGACAGGGCTCACCACCACGGCCGCGCTGGACATCAGCGGGCACGTCTCCAACGGCGGGATCCACGTCTCGCTGAACCGCTTCGACGTCTCCTATCCAGACAGCCGCAGCTTCCGCGCCAGCACCGTCGGCGAGGGTCACGCCTCGCTCGAGCTCACCACCGTCAACGGCAGCCTCAGCATCCGGCCCTGAGGGCGCAGCGAAGGACGGGCCACATGGCGGGCCAGGCCGCACACCCGGAGCCGCCCCCAGGATGCGGCACCTGGCCGCGCCACCACCCGCCCGGCAGCGGGTTGCGGGGGCGTCCGGACGGCCACGATGTCAGATACTCGTGACGCGGGGCGTGCTAGAAGACCTTGTGGCAAGCTCTGAGCTTCGTACGAGGCCGGCACGCCTGGTGCGCGTCGCGCGCATTCCGGCGCTGGTGCTGGTGCCGCCTGCGGTGCTGGCGCTGGGCTGGGCGCTCGGAGCGGTGACGCCGGGACTGCCGTTCGTGGCGGCGTTCGCGGTGTCGGCGGCGGGGCTGTGGTTCGGCCCGGCGGCTGGCACGCTCGAGGGCGTCTACATGGCGGCCTTGCTGGCACCGAGGTTCAGCGCGCTCGGCCTGGACCCGCTCGGCGCCGCCCACATACGCTGGTGGACGGCCGCGCTGTTCTTCATCCTGCTGGGGCTCGCGGCCGGGCTCGGGAGCCGCAGCCTGCGCCGCAGGCTCGCCGCCGAGCGCGCCCAGCGCGAGGAGCTCGTGCGCATCCACGCCCGCTCGCTGACGACCTTCGCGGGTTTGGTCGCCGAGCGCGACCAGCCCACCGCGCACCACTGCGAACGCGTGGCGGCGAACGCCCGCACCCTTGCGCGGCACCACGGCCTCACCGGCCACCGCCTGGACGCCCTGTACTGGGCGGGCCTGCTGCACGACCTCGGCAAGATCTCCACGCCGGCCAGCATCCTGTTGAAGGAGGGGCCGCTCACCGACGAGGAGTACGACGTCATCAAGCGCCACGCCGACAAGGGCGCGGAGGTGTTGCTGGACATCAGCGACCGCTTCCACCAGATCGCTGAAGGCGTGCGCAGCCATCACGAGAAGTGGGACGGCAGCGGCTACCCCGCCGGATTGGCAGGCGCCGACATCCCCCTGTTCGGCCGGCTGCTGGCCGTGGCAGACGTCTTCGAGGCCATGACGGCGCCGCGGCCGTACCGCCGGGCGCTGAACCCCGAGGCGGTCCTGCGCCACCTGCGCGCGGAGTCGGGAACGCACTTCGACCCGGAGCTCGTCGCGCTGTTCGAGACGCTCTACCGGCGGGGGCTCATCCGCACCCACGACGACGGCCTGCCGCTGCCTGCGGACGTGGACGCGGGCATCGCCACTACGGGCTTCTGGCGCGACCAGGGGCGCGGCCCACGCGCGAGAGCGCCCGTCCGGGCGCTGGCGGGAACCGACTGAGCGGCCCCTGGGCGCCCTCTCGGAGGCCCGGCGGCGACGGTCGCGCCGGCGGCGAGGCAGCAGCGGCGCAGGCACGCCCGCCAACGCCTCAGGCCAGTCCCGACAGCACCGCATCGAGCACCCGGTAGCTCTGCGCCATGCCGTCCTCCATGCCCGACGCCAGCATGCCGTTGCGCTCGTCGCGGCTCCGGAAGACCGCGAGCGTGATCAGCCGCGTGCGGCCGTCGCCGAGGTCCTCGAGCGTCAGGGTCTCCTCCACCACGTGCTCCGGCATGCCGTCCCAGGCGAAGGTCTGCACGATCCGTCGCGGCGGCGTGACCTCGAGGTAACGCCCCTCGAAGCCCTCCACGCCGCCGGGCGCGTGCTCGACGAAGCGCCAGCGGCCGCCGGGCTCGACCTCCATGTGCTCGATGTCGAGCCGGTTGCCGCGTCCCCACCACTGCGCCACCAGCTCGGGCTCGGTCAGCGCCCGCCACAGCCGCTCCGGCGTGGCGCTGAAGATCCTTTCCACGCGCACGTCGCGCTCGGCCGGCAACGTGAGGACGAGCTCGCAGGGACCGAGGCTCTCGCGGTCGGTCATGGCTCGCTCCCTTGCGTGCGCTCGAGGAAGTCATCGAGCCGGGCGAGCCGCGCCTCGAGCAGACGGCGGTAGCCGGCGATCCAGCCGGAGGCCTCTTCCAAGTGCCGCGGGCCGAGCATGCAGTGTCGCACCCTGCCCACCTTCTCGGTCCTCACCAACCCCGCGTCCTCCAGCACCTGCACGTGCTTTCGCACGCCCGTCAGGCTCATGCCGAAGGCCTCGGCCAGCTGGCCGATGGAGGCGTCGTCGCGGGCGAGCCGCTCCAGGATGCCCCGGCGGGTGGCGTCGGAGACGGCACCGAAGGCGGCGTCGAGGCGCTGTGCATACTGAACCATGTGGTTGACTTTAATCCCGCAACTCGCCCCCGTCAAGCCCCGGCCTGCTTGAGCGCGCCCGAGCGGAGCCCCAGCGCGTGGGTCTCCCCGCCCACGACGGCGCCTTCGGGTGTGAGGAAACGGTGCCCGACCGGCGGCTCCGGCGCAGCGCGCCGGGCACCGAACGGCTCAACCCAGCAGTCGGGCGTCGAGCGTGATCTCGACGCCGGTCAGCGCCGCC
>Ga0307441_1000834_pt1 | contig 10862 bp, 13 predicted proteins | sample SalMarWE160420MG_FD_202149 | JGI IMG/M metagenome (GOLD analysis project Ga0307441, IMG submission 202149) | Salt marsh sediment microbial communities from the Plum Island Ecosystem LTER, Massachusetts, United States - WE1604-20 | ecosystem: Environmental > Aquatic > Marine > Intertidal zone >... | reverse complement strand
GTCGGCATGTTGATGCTGTTGCATCAAATGACCGAAGAGCAGGCGTTCGAGCTGCTGCGACGTCACTCCCAGGCCCTGAACATCAAACTGGCCGACGTGGCGCGAGAGGTCATCGAACGGCGGGGTCAGCTGCCCGTCTCCGACGACCGGCAGCTGCCGCCGACCACGTAGGGCTTTCCGGGCACTATTCCGGCAGCCGCAGTTCCGGCTTCTCGACCTCTTCGATGTTGACGTCCTTGAAGGTGATCACTCGCACCTGCTTGACAAACCGCGCCGGCCGATACATGTCCCACACCCAGGCGTCGGACAGTCGCAGCTCGAAGTAGACCTCGCCGTCGGCGTTGCGCGGCATCATCTCCACGCTGTTGGCCAGGTAGAAGCGCCGCTCGGTTTCCACCACGTAGTTGAACTGGCCGACGATGTCCTTGTATTCGCGGTACAGCGAGAGCTCCATCTCGGTTTCATACTTTTCGAGATCTTCTGCACTCATCTGCCACTCATCTGCTCAGACGTCCTTCTCCCTGACAACTTCCCCGGCGTCCCGCTCGGGCCTGTGCGCCACTGGCAACCCGCATCGGCGCCGGGCGGGAACCCTGGCCCCATCTTTCCTCACCGATATCCAGCACGCTCGAGCGGTGGGTCGGAGTTTGGCATTCCGCCACCACCCGGGCGTCCGCTCCAGTGGCCACGCGCCGGACGTTGATGAACGAATACCGGTGCTCGGGGCAGGGACCCAGGTGCGTCAGCGCCGCGCTGTGCGCAGGTGTGCTGTAGCCCTTGTGCTCGGCGAAGCCGTAACCGGGGTGGTGGGCGTCCATCGCAACCATCAACCGGTCCCGACTGACCTTCGCCAGCACACTGGCCGCGGCGATACATGCCGCCACCGCATCGCCACCGATTACCGGCAGCGACGGCACCGGCAGCCCGGGCACCCGGAAGCCGTCGCTCAGCACATAACCGGGCCGTAGGGACAGGCCGGCCACGGCACGGCGCATGCCTTCGATATTGGCCGCATGCACGCCCCGGCGGTCTACCTCGGCCGGCGGTATGAACACCACGTGGTAGGCCAGCGCATGACGGCGAATCACCGGGAACAACTTCTCCCGGGCGGCTTCGGTGAGCTTTTTTGAATCATCAAGCGCAGCAAGACTTGCCAGCTTCCCCGGCCCGAGCACACAGGCCGCGACCACCAGCGGACCCGCGCAGGCTCCCCGGCCGACCTCGTCGACCCCGGCCACCGGTCCCAAACCGCCGCGGTACAGCGCAGACTCCAGGGTGCGCAACCCCGACGATTTGCGGATCACCGTCCGCGGCGGCCACGTCCGGGTCATATTCGAGCCATGGCTACTGACTCTGCTGCGGGTTGACCGAACTCACTCCGCCCCAGCGCGACGGCGGCCACACGATGAACCTGGCCTTGCCGATGACATTGGATACCGGCACCGTCCCCGACATCGGGTCGCCGGTGCACAGGATGCCCTTGATCGCCTCGGCCGGGACGCTGGTGCAGTGGGCGCGTGAGTCTGCCGAATGGGTCCGGTTGTCACCCATCACCCACAGCCGTCCCGGCGGAACCTTCACCGGGCCGAACTCACTGCCCAGGCACGGATACACGGACGGATCGGCCATCATGGTGGCCGGACTCAGATAAGGCTCGTTGAGCGGCTTCCCGTTGACCGTCAACCCGGTGTCGGCCCGGCACTGCACGGTCTGGCCGCCGACCGCGATGACCCGCTTCACCAGGTCGTTCTCATCCGGCGGCACGAAACCGATGAATGACAGCGCGTTTTGTGCCCAGCGCAACGCGGTGTTGTTCGACCGGATCGACTTGTATCCGAGGTTCCAGGACGGCGGCCCCCTGAAGACGATCACGTCACCGGGATGCGGTGAACCGAACCGATAGGTGAGCTTGTCCACCATGATCCGGTCACCGACGCAGCCCGTGCAGCCATGCAGCGTGGGTTCCATGGATTCCGACGGGATCAGGTAGGGCCGCGCCACGAACGTCAACATGACGTAGTAGAGCACCACCGCGATCAGCGCCAGAATCGCGAATTCGCGCAGCGCGGATCGCTTCGTGCGCTCCGGTTCGGCCGCTTCGGACCCGTCTTTCGATTCGGGTCCCTGCTCGGGCACCTCCGTGGTCTCGCCGGGTGCCGCGACCGGGTTGCGGGTAGAGACCTTCGGCTCTGATTGACCAGCGCCGGGCCGGGGCTCGGGTGAGTCCGTGGTATCGGTCACGAGATCAGGGTAGCCAGCACGGCGTGTGGCGCCGTAAGGCGGCGAGGCCATCCGGTCGCGCCGCCGACGCGGCGCAGCTCAGCGCTTCTCCTTGATCTTGGCCTTCTTGCCGCGAAGTTCGCGCAGGTAGTAGAGCTTGGCGCGGCGGACATCACCACGGGTAACCACCTCGATATGGTCGATGTTCGGCGAATGCACCGGAAAGGTGCGCTCGACGCCGACGCCGTAGCTCTCCTTGCGCACGGTGAATGTCTCGCGGACGCCCCCGCCCGACCGGCGGATCACCGCGCCCTTGAACACCTGGATACGCTCCTTGGCGCCCTCAATGACCTTGACGTGCACGTTGACGGTGTCGCCCGGGCCGAAAACCGGGATGTCGTCGCGCAGCGACGCTTGGTCGACGAAGTCCAGCCGGTTCATGTGAGAAGACACTTCCTTGAGTTCGCGGCTCTGCGGCAGCTGCCCACAGGCACGTGGGGGCGGTCACCAGCCGATGGTTTCGGGCTTCCTGGCGTATCTCGCAGCAGCGGGAAGCGGCCCGGCCGGCCGAGAACCGCTGGAGACAACTGATCAATTGTGCCAGACAGTCCCGGCGCCGTGAAAATCACAGCATGACGCCGCGGTTCGCGACGAGCCGAAGACGCTGCTGAATGGTACATATGACTGAGGTCAAAACTCCCGCTCATGCACGCTTTCAACGCGGAGGAGAGGAATGCCGGTAAGGTCGCGCACGCTGATCACCGCCATCGCGACGGTGGTGTTGGTGGCCGCCGGCTGCGAAACGGACGTACAGGCAAAGGTGCACGGCATCCCGGTGAGTCCCGCACCCGGTCCGGCTTCCCCCCAACGTCAGCCACAGCTGGCTGAATTGATGCTCGAGACGATCACGCCGCCGCTGGCGCCTCAGACATCGCCGAGCTTGGGTTTCGAGGAACTGCACGCCCGCGTCCAGCATGCGACCGACGAGGCCGCCGCCGGCGGAGCCACCCTGTCGGTAGCCATCCTGGACCGCGCCACCCATCAGCTGGTCTCGAACGGCAACAGCCAGATCGTCGGCACCGCGTCGGTGGCCAAGCTGTTCATCGCCGACGACCTGCTGCTGCACCAGTCGGAGGGAAAGACCGCGTTGACCGCCGATGACCGCCACGCGCTGGACGCCATGTTGCAGTCATCGGACGACGGCGCAGCCGAGAAATTCTGGGGTGAGGGCGGCGGGGACGCGATCATCACCGAGGTCGCGAACCGATACGGACTCAGGTCGACCACGCCGCCCGGCGACGGGCGCTGGTGGAACACCATGAGCTCGGTGACCGACCTGATCCGCTACTACGAGATGCTGCTGGACGGATCGGGAGGGCTGCCCGCCGACCAGGCCAGGATCATCGTCAACGACCTGGCCCAGTCGACCCCGAACGGAGTCGACGGTTACCCGCAACGGTTCGGCATTCCCGAGGGCCTGTATGCCGAACCGGTGGCGGTCAAGCAGGGCTGGATGTGCTGCATCGGCAGCGACTGGATGCATCTATCGACCGGGGTGATCGGCGCGGACCGTCGCTACATCATGGTGGTCCAGTCGCTGCAGCCCTCCGACGACGCCACTGCCCGGGAAACGATCACCCGGGCTGTCAGGACGATATTCCCCGACGGCCGGATCTGACCCTCAGGCGATCTAGCCGAGTAGTTCCGGGCGGCGTTCGCGCGTGCGCTGCAGGGCGACCTCCCGGCGCCATGCGGCGATTCGCGCATGGTCACCGGACAACAACACCTCGGGCACATCCAGCCCGCGCCAGCTCGGCGGCCGGGTGTAGCTGGGCCCCTCGAGCAGCCGGCCCATCGTCGGCGAGTGTGAATCTTCGCGATGCGACGCGGGATTGCCCAGAACTCCGTCGAGCAGTCGCAACACGGCTTCGATCATCACCACAGCCGCCGACTCTCCACCCGGTAAGACATAGTCGCCGATCGAGACTTCTTCGACCCGCATTCGCCGCGCGGCATCCTCGATGACCCGTTGGTCGATGCCCTCGTAGCGACCGCAGGCGAACACCAGGTTGGCCTCGGCGCTCCAGCGCGCAGCGGTAGCTTGCGTGAATAACGCACCGGCGGGGGTGGGAACAACCAGAAGTGTTTTGCCGGAACATATCTCATCCAGCGCTTCCCCCCACACCGGCGCCTTCATCACCATGCCCGGGCCGCCGCCATAGGGTGCATCGTCGACCGAGCGATGCACATCGTGCGTCCACCGCCGCAGGTCGTGCACCCGAAGGTCGACCAGACCCGACTGAATCGCCCTGCCCGGCAACGATTGCCGCAGCGGATCGAGGTAGGCCGGGAAAATTGTGACGACGTCGATTCTCATGCCAGATCCAGCAGACCTTCGGGCGGATCGATCTCGATGACGCGATCGTCCAACGAGACGGACGTGACGATCGCGCTGACGAACGGCACCAATGCTTCCCCACCGTCGCCACGGCGCACCGCCAGTAGTTCGCCGGCCGCGGTGTGCAAAACCTCGGCAACGACACCGACCTGATGGCCCGTCGTCGTGCGTACTTCGAGGCCTTCGAGCTGGTGGTCGTAGTAGGTGTCCGGCTCGTCGATCGGCGGCAAGTCCTCGGAATCGACGACGAACACACTGCCCCGCAACGCATCGGCGGCGTCACGGTCGGCCACCCCGGCCAATCGCACCAGCAGCCGGCCACCGTGTTCGCGCGCCGCCTCGACGACATAGCTGCACTCCCCGGCACCGCGGGATCGCTTGGCACGCAGGACGCTACCCGGCGCGAACCGGTCAGCGGGATCGTCGGTGCGGATTTCCACCACCACCTCGCCGCTGACCCCGTGCGCCTTCACCACGCGCCCGACTGTCAACTCCGAATGGAGTTCCATGCGCAGCGCCCCGCTACTGGTCGGTGTCCACCACGTCGACGCGGATGCCGCGGCCACCGATCCCGGCGACCAACGTGCGCAAGGCGGTCGCCGTGCGTCCCCCGCGGCCGATCACCTTGCCCAGGTCGTCGGGATGGACATGTACTTCCACAGTGCGTCCACGCCGGCTGGTCACCATGTCCACCCGGACGTCGTCGGGATTGTCGACAATCCCGCGGACCAGATGCTCGACAGCGTCGACGACGACGGTACCCACCTGAGTCAGCTTTCGGTCGTCGGCTCGGCCTGCTCGCCGCCCTCGGCCGGGGCGGCCTCGGCGGCGGGCTCTGCAGCGGCGGCCGAATCGGCCGCTGACTCGGCTGCCGCGGCGGTTTCGGCGGTCTTCGCGGCCTTCTTGGCCGGGGCCTTCTTCTTCGGCTTCGTCGCCTCCGTGGTGGGACCGCCCTCAGCCTCGGCCAACGCGGCGTTGAACAGCTCCAGCTTGCTGGGTTTGGCCGGGGCGACCTTCAAATGGCCCTCGCCGCCCGGGAGACCTTTGAACTTCTGCCAGTCTCCGGTGATCTTGAGCAGCTTGAGGACGGGCTCGGTGGGCTGAGCCCCCACCGAGAGCCAGTACTGGGCGCGCTCGGAGTCGATCTCGATCAGGCTCGGGTCTTCCTTCGGGTGGTACCGGCCGATGACCTCGATCGAGCGGCCGTCGCGCCGGGTCCGTGCATCGGCGACAGCGATGCGGTACTGGGGATTGCGGATTTTGCCAAGCCGAGCGAGCTTGATCTTCACAGCCATGGTTACGCGACTTCTCCTGTATGTGTCACGCTGCAATTCAGCGACCAGGACGGGATGTCCGGATCCGGTTTTGCCTCGCGTGTGTGACCCCCGAGCAAGCACCCCATGAGGTGGGTCGCGCGGGCGACAGCCGCCCATTGTGCCAGAGCCGGGGCCCGCAAAAGAAATGCGCCGGCAATTTCGCCTGAGCGGCTCACATCACTTTCTGGAAGACCTTCGTTTCGACCCGGCGGGTCATTCGCCAGCCGCCGGGGGTGCGGACGAATTCGTCGTCGTACCACAACCCGCAGAACAGCACCTGATCCCGATCGCCGCCGAGCACCATCGGGTTGAAGCAGATCACCCGCGACGACGCCTTGTCCCCCTCGATATGCACGGAGAAGTTGCCCAGCATGTGCGCATACACCGGGAAGCCCGGGAGCACCTCCGAGAGCCACTTCTTGACTTCCGGATACCGTCCTTCGATGCCGCCCAGGGCCGTGTAATCGATGTACGCGTCTTCGGTGAACACCTTGTCCAGGTCGTCGAAACGCCGCTGGTCGATGGCGGTGGAGTAGTCGACCAGCAACTGCTGGATCTCCAGGCGGTCGGATATCTCGGCCAGGCTCAACATGCATCGGACAGTACTGAACATCCGCCTGAAATATCTCGAAGCCAGAACCCGGAAGTTAGACTTTGCGGCCATGCGGAAGCTGATGGCCGCGGTCGCCGCCCTGCTTGCGGTCGGTGCAGCCCCCACTGCCCGGGCCGACAAGATGCAGCCCGTCGGCTCGGTGCCGATCCCCGACGGCCCTGCCCGGACGTGGATCGTGGCCGACATGGACAGCGGTGAGGTGCTGGCCGGCCGCGACCAGAATGTGGCCCATCCGCCCGCGAGCACCATCAAGGTGCTCCTGGCGTTGGTGGCGCTTGACCAGGTCAGCCTGGACTCCACCGTCGTCGCCGATGCCGCGGACACCCAGGTCGAGTGCAACTGTGTCGGCATCAAACCCGGCCGTACCTATACCGCGCGCCAGCTGCTCGACGCCATCTTGCTGGTCTCGGGTAACGACGCCGCCAATACGCTGGCGCACCTAATGGGTGGCGCCGACGTCACGGTCGCCAAGATGAACGCCAAAGCCGCGTCCCTGGGGGCCACCAACACCCACGCGGCGACGCCGTCCGGTCTGGATGGGCCCGGCGGCTCCGGGTGGTCGACGGCGCACGATCTGGCCGTCATCTTCCGCGCCGCGATGGCCAATCCGATGTTCGCCCACATCACCGCCGAGCGGTCGGCGATGTTCCCCGGCGGCTCGGCCGATGGGGGCGAACACCCCATCGTCAACCAGGACGAACTGCTACAGCTTTACCCGGGCGCGATCGGCGGCAAGACGGGCTACACGGATGCGGCCCGAAAGACCTTCGTCGGCGCCGCCGCCCGCGGTGGCCGGCGACTGGTGATCGCCATGATGTACGGGCTGTTGAAGGAGGGCGGACCGACGTATTGGGACCAGGCCGCCACCTTGTTCGACTGGGGCTTTGCCCTTAATCCGGAGTCCGGCATCGGCTCGCTGTAACCGCTTGTCAGGAGCCCGGATTCGGTAGCGCCGCAGTCAGCAGCGCCATCAGGACCGGAATCCGTTGTGCCGCAATCTCCGGCTGGGGCAGCACCCCTTCCACCACCGCGGCCCCGTCGAACACGTTCGTCATCAATGCCACGAGCACCGGAAGCGTATCCTCCGGGAAGCTCTCGGCACCGGGCAGGGCCCGCGCGGCGTCGCGAATCTTCGCGGCGTACTGGCCGAGCTCGTGTTGCAAAGTCTCCCTGAGCTTTTCGTCGGTGCGGGCGGCGATCATCAATTCATACAGCACCGCGTTGGTGGGGCTGCCGGTGATGTCCCGCAGGATCGACAGCGCCGCTTCCAGCGCCGGCCGGTCGGGCGGTATCTCGGCGACTTGCTTGGTGAATGACTCCAACTGGCGGCGCAGCACCTCGGATGCGGTCGCCGCCATGAAGTCGCCCATCGTCTCGAAGTGGCGGAACAAGGCGCCCACCGAAACCCCCGCCCGTTTGGCGATCACGGCGGCGGACGCCCGCGCGTAGCCGATCTCGACGATGGTGGCGATGCAGGCATCGAGGAGCCGTCCGACGGTCTCTTCCCGGCGCTGCTGCTGGGTTCTGGCCATCTCAGACTCCGACTTCCAAGGCGCGCAGCCCCCGGTGCCGCGTGCCCGCCCGCAAGTAGCGGCCAGACTTCACGGTCTGGCCGTAGCCGTCGCGGAACCGGCCGCCGAATTGGCCCCCGAATTGGTTCCTGGAAAACACCACGGCGCCTCCCACTCCGGTCGCCACCACGGCTTCGTCGTTGCGGTTGACCATGCGTCGCAAGCCACCGTAGAACGGAACCTCCTCCTCGTGGTAGCCGTCGACCGACGCGTTGAGGCCCGCCGGGTCGATCACCACGAAATCGGCGCGGTCGCCTTCTCGCAACGTGCCAGCGTCGATGCCGAACCACTCCGCCAACTCGCCGGTCAGGCGGTGCACCGCCCGTTGGGTGGACAGGAATGGCGTGCCGGCCCGGCAGGCATCCCGGGTGCGCTTGAGCAACCGCAACGGAAAGTTGTAGAAGGCCATGTTGCGCAGGTGGGCGCCGGCATCGGAGAAGCCCATGTGGATGCTCGGGTCGGCGGCGAGTTTGTTGAGCTGCTTGGGCCGGTGGTTTGCCACGGTGGTGGTCCACCGGACGTTGCGCTCACCGTTTTCCACGAGCACGTCGAGAAACGCGTCGAGCGGATGCAGTCCGCGCTCGTCGGCGATCGCGCCGAAGGTCTTGCCGAGCAACGACTCGTCGGGGCACTCGACGATGACCGCGTCGTGAAAGTCGCGGTGCCACAACGACGGCCCGAGCTTGCGCCGGTCGAACTCTCGCCGGAACCACCGGCGGTATTCCTTGTCGGCCAGCAGCTGGTTGCGCTCCAGCTGATCGCGCAAGTGCAACGCCGCTGTTCCCGCGCCGAACTCCTCGAACACCGGCAGGTCGACGCCATCGGAGTACAGCTCGAACGGCACCGGCAGATGCTGGAACCGCACGCTCGAGCCCAGGAGCTTGTTCAGTATGCGGGTGCCGAGGCCGAACGTGTGCACGGCGACAGGCATCGACTTGGCGTCGGCCGACACCAGCATGCTCATCCGTACTCCCCCGCGGCCGTTGAGAATCCGGCTGCTCGCCAAGAAAAACAGCATTGCCGACGCGGGATTGGCGACGTCGGGCGCGCTCTGCAGCAGCCGGCCGTGCCTACGCAACACGTTGATCAGCCTGCGCCGCTCCCGCCAGGCGGCGAACGTGGACGGCAGCGCACGCGAACGGAATCGGTCGCCGTCGAGCTTGTCGATCGCTGCGTCCATGCCGGACATGCCGAGCATGCCGGCGTCGAGCGCCTCCTCGAGCAGGCCCGCCATGTTCTCCAGCTCGGTGTCGGTGGGCTTGACGGTGGGGTCGGTGGCCCGCTCGAGTCCCAGCACCGCAGTCCGCAGGTCCGAATGACCAAGCAGGGAGCCGATGTTGGGCCCCAGCGGCAGCGCCTCGATGGCCTCGACATATTCGGCCGCCGTCGACCATGTCTTTTTGGCCTGCAGGGCACCGTGGACGTATTCGCGCGGCACCGCCTCCACCCGGCTGAACAGATCGGCGGCGTCCTCCGAACTTGCGTAGACGGTCGACAACGAGCAGTTGCCCAACAGCACCGTGGTGACACCGTGTCGCACCGACTCACGCAACCCGGGGTCCAACAGCACTTCGGCGTCGTAATGGGTGTGCACATCGATGAAGCCGGGCACGATCCACTTGCCGGCCGCGTCGATCACCTCGGGGCAACCGGCCTCGTCCAGCGGCCCGTCGGACCGGTCGGCCACCGTGACCACTATGCCGTCGCGGATTCCGAGCGTACGAGTTCGCGGTGCGGCGCCAGTGCCGTCGAACCACAATCCGTCGCGAATGATCACGTCGTAGGTCATGGCATCCTCCAAGCCGTTGGGTGTCATGACCGTAGCATAGATAGCAAGTGCTCGCAATCTTTTTGCCCGGCGCGCCGGTTTCAGTAAAAGGCCAGCTCAGCGTGGTCTCTGTCGGTCAGCGGTGGTGGGGTCCCGGCGGCGCGGTCGTCGACCCGGTGGTCGGCGGCGCGGGGTTCTCCGGGCCCGTTTCCGGGTCCGGCACCGTCACCGCCGGCGGCACCTCGCCCCGGCGTTCGGCCACCGCGGGAATCCGGATGACGGCCGACCGCTGGCCGCATTCGTCGGTTCGCACGGTGAGGACCTGTTCCCCGATGAAGCCGCCATCCGGCTGCGGCCGCAGCGACAGGACCAACGTCGCGGCCTGAGTCGCGGCCGAACCATTCGGTCCGATGCACGGGAAATCGACGTGTTCCGGCCGGGACTGCCATTGGCCGTCGGCGAACCGCATGAAGAACGAACTGCCACCCGGTGCCATCGCGTGCATGTGGTCGTTGTCGTCGAGCCGGGTGGCTGCGGCGGTGCAACCCGCAGGCGTGCACGACGAACGGAACGCCCACCAGGTTTTGACATCCGGTGGCTGCGGGTCGGCAATGTAGTTGTATGTCTGCTTGGTGCGCTCCACCGCGATGCGGTACGTGCCATCGAGCGGGGCGGGCGCCCGGGCCGGGGCGGTGGTCGTTGGTGGGCCGTTCGCCGCCGACGAGGCCTGGGCCGGATCGGCGAGTCGGCTCGTCGTCATGACGGTTCCGCGCCCGATGACGATGCCCAAGGCCAGCGCCCCGGCCACGAGCACCGCTCCTCCGGCATATAACACGACCTTTCGGGGCCTGCGTCGCAGCGCCAAGGCCACCCGGGCTTCTTCGGCCAGTGCCGTCGGCGCCGGGCCGGCTGTGGAGAAGGTGTCCAGGCGTCGCGCCAACGAAGCCAGCCTCGTTCCCGCCGGCCGGCGTTTCGC
>Ga0307441_1000833_pt1 | contig 10870 bp, 12 predicted proteins | sample SalMarWE160420MG_FD_202149 | JGI IMG/M metagenome (GOLD analysis project Ga0307441, IMG submission 202149) | Salt marsh sediment microbial communities from the Plum Island Ecosystem LTER, Massachusetts, United States - WE1604-20 | ecosystem: Environmental > Aquatic > Marine > Intertidal zone >... | reverse complement strand
CTCAATTTCATATTCATTTAAGTCATGTATTTTACAAGCATATTCTCCAAGCGGGTTCCAGTCGTTTAATACATGTTTTACTTTTTTCAGTATCTCATCTTCCATCGATTGCCATTTATTTAAATTCTTCGAGTGAATTTATTTCGTCAAGTTTTTTCTCGACCCACTCAATTAAGCATTGGTTTTTAAAGTTAAACCATTTCTGACGATATGGTCCGGAATTGTCCACAACCCATTTGAAGTTTTGGAAAGGATGCTTTTTATTTAATGCATTGATAAGGCTATTCCTCAATTCTCTGCTGTCAGCACTATTAGCGAAGTCAGCCATTATCTCAAATGATTCATGAGATTCCATTCTTTCTATCTCAATGTATTTATCCCAGTGTTCTTCTAATTCATTCAGAACATCTTCCCAGGGCTCTCTGTCATCGGTTTGCCAGCTCTCAAAATTTAAAACAGATATAATTTCTCCTGTTTCTTTGTTAATGTAGCATCTCATCCCGCAGTCAAGTTGTTCGGCAATCTCTTTGATCTGATCGTTTGTTAGATTAATCATAATGCTAAAATAAACTTTTTCCGAATTTTGAGAAGCATTTTGTCTCGATAAATCGGCAGCTAATATTCATGGTGAAAAATCAAGAAAAAGCCGTTATGTTGCGTAGCATCTTTGAAGTCCCGGTAAATGGAACTGAACTAGGTTTGCGAAGGGTAGGCAAAACTTGCAAATTGTGCTCATGGACCGGTTTTGTGAATTTAACAATACAAAACCGTGAATTGCAATTTGCAAGGAGTGTTGGGGAAAACCGGTCGTGTCAAGATAATTTTTATAAATGGTATGGTCCCGATAAATGTGCAGAATTTCTGTGTCACGATAAATTATCTAAATAGCTGACACCTTGTTTTTTCGACTTGTTATGCCACATAACGGCCCGGCAATAAAATTTAGTAGGTGTTCTCGAGTACTCGGGGTAGCGCATTTTTTGCCTATCGGGACGGCACAGGCCTGCCCTGACTGAGCGCAGCGAACGTCATGAGGTACAAATTTTATTGAGTGCTGGTGTGATCGCGATACAATTTTTCAAAGTGGACGAGTTTTTATCCCGGTAGATGAACATTGTAAGGGGTACTGGCGCAGTGTCGTGATACAAGTTTGATCGAAGGCTGAACAACATACCTTTATTGTCCGTGTTAGCAATAGATATTTCTCTCAATAATCAGTCTAGCCTATCTTTTTTGTGATATTAGTATTGATTTTTAACGTGTTCCTAACTGGAAAATTAAATTCTCATGTAAAATATTTGCTTACAATTACTCATCTTTCAAACATTGTACTGGATTGGTATTCGTCGCTTTTATCGTCTGCATTCCAATTGTAGTCCAAGCGATGAAAAGTGTCATAAGCCCTGCAGCAACAAAAAACCAACATTCTAATTCTATCCGATAGGCAAAACTGTCAAGCCAGTGCATCGCTATTAAATAACTTATAGTTAAGGCAATTGAAATAGATACAAGTAGTTGTTTTGAAAAATCAATCGATAAAAGTGAGATGATATCTAATTTATTCGAACCAAATACTTTACGAATACCGATTTCCTTACGTCTCCTTTCTACAGTGAAGGTCGTCAATCCGAACAAGCCAAGACATGAAATAATGATGGCAATGCCAGCAAAGTAGCGGGAAAGAATGGCAACTCGATTTTCTGACTCATATAACATTTGATAGTCGTCATCCATAAATTTGAAGTCGAAAGGAAGTCCTATATTGAATTTCTGATAGGATTTCCGGAGTCGTTCAATAGTCTCTCTCTCTGTATCAGTTTTGATTTTCACAATTATGTTATCCATATCCTCAGTTGAAGAATATAAAAGAAAGCAAGGCTTCAGATTCTCATAAAGTGATTCAAAATTGAAGTCCTTGACAACACCTACAATTTGCTTATTTTCTCCCCAGAGAGTGATGGTTTTTCCAACAGGATCCTGTATCCCCATACTTTTAATAGCAGTTTCATAAAAAATAATCTTAGAATCATTTATACTGTATTCTTTAGAGAAAGATTGCCCCTTCTCTACTTCTATTCCAATTGTTTCGATAAAATTATCCCCAACCCATAAATACTTAAAATTGACTTTATCATTCAGGCTTTTACCTTCCCAATTTACACCATCTGTACTAGTAGGATTGACGATTAAATCACCATGATAAATTGAAGCATTAACTATGCCGGGAATATTTTCCAACTCAGACAGGAAAGGTTTTATTCCTTCTTCCAGTTTTCCTTCCTTTTTAAAACAAATGATGTTATTTCTGTCAAATCCAAGATTCTTAGATTGTATGAATGCTATTTGTTTTTGAACTACAAATACCAGTACGATCAAAATAATTGATATTGTAAACTGAAAAATGACCAATCCCTTTCTTGCCCAAAGTTCTCCTATCGATCTATTAAACTTTCCCTTTAAGACAATTGCCGGATTGAAATGGGAGAGGAATAATGCCGGATAGATGCCTGCCATTAACCCAGTAAAAAAGGTAACACCCAAAAAAAACAATGTAACTTTTGTGTCATAATTAAAGTTTAGATGCTTTCCTGTAATTGCATTAAATTGAGGAAGAAGGATCACGATAAGCACAACAGCAACAATCAAAGATAAATAAGCTATCAAAAGTGATTCTCCCAAGTGCTGAACAATCAGCCACTTTCTGCTAGCGCCCATCGCTTTTTTTACTCCTATTTCTTTGATCCGCTTTGAAGCTTTTGCAGTGGATAGATTCATAAAATTAATACATGCAATAACCAAAATGAACAGGGCAATAATGGAGAACAACCTGACATATTCTATCCTGCCTCCTGATTGTACACCATTATCATATTTGCCGTATAGATATTTATCCGAATAACGTCTTAAAAACAATGAATGAGAATCCTCATTTGATTTCTTTTGAAGAAAATTGACAATTTTTCTATTGAATCGATCAATATTTACACCTCTTTTTAATAATAGATATGTACTAGGCTCATTATAGGTCCATTTATCTAAATTTGGATTTTTCCCTCGATACAAATCAAAGGTGAACACAAGATCAAATTGAACGGTAGCGTTTGAAGGAGGAGGAGTAAAAATACCAGTAATAACGAATTTTCCAGAAATTTCTTTTTGATTCCATTCTATTGTTTTTCCAATAATATTTTCGGTGGTATGAAATATTTTAGTTGCAAGTTCCTCAGAAATAACAACTGAATATTTATCTATTAACACTTTGTTTCTACCTCCCTGAATTAAATGATAAGAGAAAACATTGAAAAAGTCCTTACTTACGTACAGTTCTTTCGCTTTGAAATAATTATCATCATACTAAAGAGTACCCCTGTTAGATTCCCTTTCCTGAACGGTTACGGCATATTTTACATCAGGCATTTCTTCAGCCAAAGTCCTTGCCAAAGGACCAGGAGTCCACTCAAAAGTCATGATTTTACCATCTGGCCCCTGAGAGTTTTTCATTACCGGATAAAGCTGATTATCCTTTTGATTAAATTTATCAACATGAAGTTCATCTTTTACCCACAGGTAAATCATTAGCGCACAGGCCAACCCGGTTGATAAACCAATTAAATTTATGAAAAAAGAAGTTTTATTTCGTTTGCAGTTTCTGAAGATAATTATAAGGTTGTGTCGGAACATAATTATTCAAGGTTTGGATAATGACGGCAGATCATTAAAAATGATGCAAGAATTTCAGTATTTAATGGTACTTATTGTTGACTCTTGATGGCTGATAGATCGTAATCTCAATTCGAGTTGTTCAGTCATTCTTCATATCTCGAAACTTGTTGCTGACGGCCCGCTAATATAACAAGTTACCGTTCCGCTTTAGCGGAATGGCACGGTATTTGCCGTCCAGGTACAAAGTTGGTTGAGCATTACGCGTGTCGCGTTACAAGTTTTTGGGCGAGCAGGTTGTGAGTTAAGGCACACTAATTTTTATAGAAAGCAGTGGAGCGTGCTTGCCCTGAGCGGAGCGAAGGGTCTGGATTTGTCTTGTTTTACAAAGCTGTTTAAGTGATTGAAAATGAATGCCCGTCCGACCGGCATTGACCGTGTTAGCTTTAGTGATTTATTTTATTCGAGTCAAGGATGTTTGCCTAAGTCTTCTTGCAGAATGATGAACTGTAAGGATATGTACACTTTGTGAGCTGGTGATTTTATAAATGATCCGATAGTTGCCCAAAATGATTTCTCTGATTTTATAATTTTTCCCAACTTCTGGAACCATCCTGCCTATTCGAGGATTAATTTCTAAGTATTTGGTTACGTCCAGAATTCTTTGGAGAGTCAAAGAAGCGTATTTTACGGAGTCCTTAGAAATATACTCAGCAATAGATTTTAAGTCGGTTAGGGATCGCTGAGTCCAGATTATTTTAACCATGTTTTAAGTTCTTGATTTACTTGGTCAGTCGTAAATACTCTCCCTTCCTCAATATCTTTTAGACCCTCTTCAATCTTATTGAGAACTACAAGTTTTTCAATAACCTGATCAACAGTAAAATTGTCAGGCATTCTCTCAATGGTCTTTTTTACTTTTTCTTTCGTTAACATGATAAAAATATTTATACAAATATAATAAAAAGCAGGATCAATAAGAAGCTGTCATATTGTGCAGATAGCCACCTCATTAAAGCTAACGGCTCGGCAATAGGGCCGAGCGTAAATAAATTGCCCGGTGGGCAATTTTAGCGAGGAGCCAGCTTGCAGGGTAGTAGGTGTTACCTGACGCAGTACCGGGCAGGGCCTTCAATCTTTAGCCAAAATGTTGTCCGGGTACAATTTGCCGGGCGTATACGAGCTTTGAGCCCTGACCGAACAGTGTGAGCGTCAGGGTGTCGCGTTACAAGTTTTTGGGTGAGCAGGTTGTGAGTCAAGTTACACTATTTTTATAGAAAGCAGTGGAGCGTGCTTGCCCTGAGCGGAGCGAAAGGTCTGGATTTGTCTTGTTTTACATAGCTATCTAAGTGATTGAAAATGAATGCCCGTCCGACCGGCGTCAACCGGGCGGGCAAAAACCGTGACAGCCTGTCCCGCGCAGCGGGGAGCCTATTAATTTTATTGTCCGTGTTATGGTTAGTTGTTTATTTTTTTATCCTTGAATCTATTATTTTGTCTCCAGGGTCCCTACGACAATCCCAGATCATTGAAATATAGATTTTGTTGTCAAGGATTTCATAAATTATCTGATAATCACCTGTTATCAAGGCTCTGACAGTTTCAATTCCTGTTTGAGTACCAATGTATGGTTGTTTAGCGATAAGCTTAGTACTCTTATGAATTTTTGAATAGAGTTTCTTGCTATAGGCAGAAGATTTATTCCTGGCAATATAGAAGTCTAGAATATCAAGAAGGTCCAGTCTGGCCTCAATCGACCATTCTATTTTGAATTTAACCATTGTAGAACTTCTTTATTAAGTGCTTCATTTGAAATTGTCTGCCCCTTTTTTACCTGCTCTCGGCTTGCTTCAATTCTTTTCTTTTGAAAATCTGAAAGTTGGTAGACTTTTTCATCAGCCTTTGATTCTACAATAGTCTTGATGGCCTTAAGGAAAGAGATATCATCGATATATGATAGCTTCTCAATAATATAATGTCTTAGTTCAACAGTGCTCATTTGCAAATGTTTTTACAAAATTAGTCTTTTTATCACAGATTTGATATATAAAAATCAAGGATTTGTTCTATTAATCCTTACTAAAGCTTGACTCGTTATGGTTAGTTGGTTTTCATTATTCTAGTGTGCAGGAAGTCAGTCAATTCTGCATAACGGCAAATCTGCAAAAGGTTAATCAACTAATAAACAGCGGATTATGATTAATTTGAAAATTGTCTCGGTGCTAATTTGCCGTTATCGTTAGAAGTCTACGGAACTATCTCAGTTAAAATGAATTAACCATAACGGCAGTCTGTCTAATAACCTCCTTTTAAATAACGACTGAATTTTTAAAATATTAATATCCAATATATTACAAAAGACAAATTAGCATAAAATCAGGTTATTAGACAGTCTGACGGCCCGGCAATAAAGGGCGTTTGTGTTATCCGACGCCCTTCCGGGCAGTGTCCATCATCTTCAGCCAGGAAAAAGTCCCGGTGGGCGAGAGGGTATGGAGCGGTTTTTGCCGTCTGGATACAGATTACCGGTAGTATACGAGCTTTGAGCCCTGACCGAACAGTGTGAGCGTCAGGGTGTCGCGGTACAATTTTAATAGGTTATTGATATTGAAATATATTGTAGGTTTTTTCAAAAGATTACATGCGCAGTGTCGCGATACAATTATAGACGAAGCCAAGTAATGAGTCAAAGTACACAGGTTTGATTGAGAGTAGTTGCGCGTATCTGGGTTTAACTGTTTGCACAATATGAGATAAGAGCAGAACCGGTTAGCAAAAACCGTGACAAACAAATGACCTTTGTCCGTGTTATACGTTCGTGCTTATTTTTATTCTCTTTCTACGCTTATTCTTTTGCTTATCAGCTTTAATATAATCGCTAATCATTTTCTGTTCTTTAGCCGTCAAGGGTCTTGGATCAACGTAGAAATCAATGTCTTTTGGTTCTTTAATTAGTCCCATTTTATTTATCAAAATATTTGTTAATTAGTTTTAAAGCCGAAATAGTATTAATAATCATTAAGTTGCCACCGACATGGAATGCGCCTAGTGTTTTTTCGTAATGATTAATCAGATTAGTTTTAGAGAGGAATGATAGGTAACCTTCAAATCCTCTCTGGAAAGATAGTCTACAAGCGAAGGCAACAAGGTTACCAGGAACCCCTGCATAAACTTTTTTCTTGCCCTTATTAAAGGGTGCAGATTCGATTAAATGCATATAAACATGATCAGTTTTAACAGAAAGACTAATCAATCCTTGAATCACAGATTGATTGTTAACAATTGTGAGTTTATATACATCCCTATCAGGTTTCTTAAATTCAGCTTTCCAATTAAAAAGCCAACCCTCTTTTTTTGTTATAGTCTTAAAGTCGTTAAGTTCGGTTATAACAATATCAGTAGGAAAGCTATCACCAGAAATTACATTCTCTAGCGAGTTTGTTAATTTATCAATCTCGATATCAATATATTGCGATTTTTCAACCATGCTCAAATTTACGAAATTTTATCGAGGTTTCCAATGAAATGCTCATTATTCATAAGATGGCTCTGCATGACGCATAACGGGAGTCTATCTAATAACTTTGTTTAATTCCGGGTAATTAAGCTTTTACATGAGGATTTCAGCCACCTGCCGGTTTATTACATTCAGATATATTTTACAGTAATAAGTTTGTCAGGACTCGTTAAAATGGCTTTAAAGAGGTCAAAAACCATCCGTAATAAAGAAACAAGCATCCTCAGATACTCTTTCAGCACCTCAGGTGTCAGAATATTGGCAATCCGTCGCAGGTTGTATGCTATGAACATAAATCCAACATCTGAACTGGCCCGGTTAATTCCTTTTTTTGTAAGAATATAACTGAAGCCCCATTGTCGTTTAATCGTTCCATATGGATGTTCAACAATAGCCTGACGACGTTTATACAGATGCTCTTTCTCAAGTGTGTTGATCCTGTTTCTTTCATAATACTCTGCATACTCGCTTCTTTGGATCAGTCTGCCCTTTTTGGATCTGGTACATTCTGACCGGAAGGGGCATTGTCTGCATGCTCTTGTTTTATACTGTTTGAACCATATGATATTACCGGTGCTTGTACGCTGCTTGTACCATGAACCGTTAGTTAGAAGAATCTGTCCCTGCGGACATGTGTATGTATCTTCTTCTTTGTAGTAAATGAAATTTTCATAATTAAAGAGAGGATTCGGGGCCTGGCTGGTGGAAGGAACACCCGGTATTGCAACAATAGTTTCCACTCCCAAATCCTGAGCTGTTTTTAGTTCGGAACCTGTATGAAAACCTTTGTCATAAAGAACTGAGAACTCGTTTGTCCTGAGAATGCTTTTTGCTCTTTGCACCATATTTCCCATCGCTTTGCTGTCATTCTCGTTTGTAACCTTGTAGTCTATGGGAATATTATTTTTTGCATCAACAGTTGACTGGACATTATAAGCTACCTCGGTGATGTTGTTACGAAGCATTATCTGACGGCTTTCGGGATCTGAAACGGAGATCTGCGGGTCACCTGATTCTTTCAGTTTTTTTTCAAGGTCCTTGTACCCGGCTTTTCTTTCCTCTTGCTTTCTGATCTCTTCCCTGATAATCTGTTTATTATCTTCATCGCTTTGGGCAAGAGCCTTTGTGTATTCATCAAGCTTACTGTCAATGTAAGCCAGATGCCGGTCTATTTTAGCCTGGTTGAAGTTGTTCTTCTTGCTGTTCTGAGCTCTCAGCTTTGTGCTGTCACCGGCAATGAGCTTCCCGCCTATCAGATTGAAATGTTTAGCAATCTGAACAGTTGCCCTGAAGACTTTGCGAATGGCTTTTTCATTATCCCTTCGGAAATTGGCAATAGTGTTATGATCAGGTCTGAGGCACTTTAAAAGCCACATTACTTCTATGTTTCGTCTGCATTCTTTTTCCAAATCCCTTGTGGATCGGATCTTATTCATATACCCGTAAATGAAAAGCTTGAGTAAATCAGCAGGATGATAAGCCGGACGACCGTTTTCGATAAAGTCCATTCTGAATCCATAATCTTTTATAGAAAGGCTATCTACAAAAAGGTCAATTATCCTCACTTCATTGTCCGGGTCTATGGATTGGTCCAGTGAAACCGGGAAAAGATTAATCTGTGTTCTGTTATGTCCCTGTATGAATTTCATGCAATTAAGGTACAAAACTCCTGTTTCCTGCTAAACTCCATATAACCAGAGTTATCAACAATAAGGATGGGTTTTTAGACAGTCTGACGGCCCGGCAATAAAGAGGGCCGACCGTGAAGAAATTGCCCTGTGGGCAATTTTAGGGAGGAGCCTGATTGCAGGGGTGGAATGTTACCCGACGCAAGCACCGGGCAGTCCCGAGTACTCGGGACTAGCCAGATAGCTGTCACGGTGTAAGCCCGCCCGTACCGAACGATACGTTCGGGCGGGGAGGGGATGGCGCACTTTTTGCTCCGACCGTACGACCCTGCCCGAATGAATTCGTTCAGGCGGGCGTACGTTCGGGCGGGCAAAAAATGTGACGAACCTATTAATTTTATTGTACGTGTTATGGGCCAGGCCTTATTTTTTGTATTGGTACCCCAAAATTGTATTAGAATGAATTTTTGAGTTTATTATAATCAAATATGACATACTTGGCAATGTACTTGCTAATTGTAACCTTTGGAAATATTTTTTATTTAAATAGTCTGATTTTGACCATTTTTACCAGTTATTTCTATTTTGCACCGGCTTTTTTCAATATATTTATAATCTCATTATATTCTAATGCGGTAGCTCTCAGGAGCGGAGTTTCTCCATCAGTAGTTTTTGAATTAACATCCGCCTTGGCATCAATAAGATTTTTTACACTCTCAACATCTCCACGCATTGTGGCAAACATTAAAGCAGTCCAATCCAAAGATGCAGATGCTTTCATTTTTACATCCGCTCCCAAATCGATTAATAATTTCGCCAATTCAGGATGTCCTGCATATATTGCAGTCATTAATGGGTTTTTCCCTTCCTCATCTTGAGAATTGAGATCTGCCTTTTTCTCAATTAGGTAAGAAGTGATTTCTTTATCTCCTACCGCCGCCGCCGCAATCAATGAACTACCAAATCGTGGTGTATTCAGATTAACATCAGCGCCATTTTCCACTAATAATTTAACAATCTCAATATTTTTTCCCAGTACTGCCTGAACAAGAGGGCTGATACCAATCTTTGTTAATTCATTCACACTGATGCCATTTTTTACTAACCTCACCACCTCTTCTGTCCTATTTTCACGGATAGCCTGAACTAATTGATTAGCAGAATCTTGTGTAAAACTAACCTGAGTCAGGCAGAAGAGCGGAATAATAAGCCGAATAATTAATAGTTGAGTTCTCATTTTGCTTTACTTTATTTGTTATCAAACCGGATTATTATTTGGGTATCTCCTATATTTCTGTTATTGATTCCATATAAGGTTACCTTATTTTAATTTTGTTACTACTTCAAATTTTAATAAATACCTGCAACATGTCTATGTTTAATAAAAAACTTTCAAATATAAATTTTACTCTTAGAATCAGTCTTATTGCAAATTTACAATATATTAGTTAGCTGGTCGAAAATTTTTTCAATAAGAAGTATCATTTGTAGTACATAAATCAGGACAAACATGACTAAAATGATATGAAACATATTTTTCGACAAGTGCCATCTTTTGAAGTACATATATTTTAATTTTTTTGTGCGAGGGCAAAGTCCCGATAGAAAGCACCAAGTTTTTTCATCAAGGTTAAACTGTCAAGGAGCCAGGATTATTTTTTATCGTTATGCACTTAACTGTCATGTTATGTCGGATAGGTCGGGCGGGTTACCCCGCCTTTCCCTCCTAAGAACCGTACGTGCGACTTTCACCGCATACGGCTCAAGCACTCTAAAGGTATGTATGTAACCCGGCAATTCCAAAGTCAGGCGGCTTTTCTCAGGGCGTATCTACGGCGGAAGTAATTGTCCCAAAGTACGCAGTAGGGATTAGCTTTGCCATTGATAAGGACATGTCTTTTGATGAAGGTATCAGAGGCATGTACTAATAAGATCTCAGTACCATTTCCAAAGGTAGAACCAAATAAACCTATCGAGGTCACGGAAGTATTTGTAAGCAGCGATATGTCTATGAAAGTTTGTCCATCCGGTAATTACAGAGTTAAGTCTGCGAATGAGAATAACA
>Ga0307441_1000832_pt1 | contig 10884 bp, 11 predicted proteins | sample SalMarWE160420MG_FD_202149 | JGI IMG/M metagenome (GOLD analysis project Ga0307441, IMG submission 202149) | Salt marsh sediment microbial communities from the Plum Island Ecosystem LTER, Massachusetts, United States - WE1604-20 | ecosystem: Environmental > Aquatic > Marine > Intertidal zone >... | reverse complement strand
CGAAAAAGGGAACCTGGGTGACGTGCTCCACTTTGTTGTTTCCCTGGCAGCGGAACTGACCGGCGCGAAAGGGAGCACAATCCGTGTCCTGGAGCGGGGAAGCTTCAATCTGAAAGTGGTGGCGAGTTACGGACTCAGCCAGCGCTACATCAATTCCGGGGCTATTGATTTTGGAAAGAGCATAACCGAGATCATGCAGGGAGATGTCATCATTATTAACGATTTCGAGAACGACAACCGGATTCAGAATCTTGAAGCGGCCAGACAGGAAGGCGTTAGCTCTGTGATAGGAATTCCGTTTACAGTGAATGAATCTACTTACTGTATCCTGCGGCTCTATTTTTCGGGAAAAAAAATCCCGACTCACGATGAAATGCAGCTTTTGAACACCCTTGGAAAGCTCGGATGTCTCGCTATTGAGCGGGCCGCGATCAACGACATGGGCAATTAACCCGCATTTCTCACGGGCAATCTACTGTGGTGGCGGATAGCCCCCTGTCTCCTGCGTTGCGCTAGAAAAATGACTTCGACGTACTGATAGTACGCCTTCATCCATTTTTCTTCGTGCGCTCCCGATAGCAGGATTTCGCAAGCTCAACTTGCCATCCACCGGACTCTCTACCACCTCGCTACGAAGACCCGTGAGAAATGTGGGTTGGAGCATGGTGCATGCCTTTCAATGACAGAAAAGAGATCCGTCACAGGAGCATTCAAGACCCACCTCTTCATATCGTTTTGTTCCGACCGGAAATTCCTTCAAACACTGGTAATATAGCGAGGCTTTGCGGAGCGGCGGAGCTCAGGCTCCACCTTATCCATCCCCTGGGATTCAGGGTGGACGACCGGCATCTGAGGCGGGCCGGTCTTGATTACTGGGGCGAAATCGACATCCATCATCACAAGAGCTTTGAGGCCTTCTGTGCGAAAAGGGCCCCTGGTTCGGCGCTTTTCGCATTCAGCACCCACGCGCAGGAAATATATACAAACGCTCACCCCGAAAAGGGTGACTACCTGGTCTTCGGGCAGGAAACACGGGGGCTTCCGAAGGAGATCCTGGATGCATGTCCTTCCTATAGGGTGCCCATATGGGGCAAGGTGCGAAGTTTGAATCTCGCCACCACGGTCGGGATCGTCGCTTACCATTTTCTGCATCAATTAGGAAGGTTTTAGCCAAAGATATTCGAAATACTTACAAACGAATATCGATTATCGAATCATGAAGTTTTCCTTCGTGAGGATAACGAAGGCTATTGCATTCATCCTTACACGATATGGGTCAAAATTGGGGAGTCGGCGCACCTTGTGGACAGGTCGGAGAGCAGGGACAGGACGGCTTTTGCCGCTTCCGAAGTCAAGGTCCCCATTCCGCACGACGGAGTCAGAATAGAACTTTTCGCGACTGTTTCGGCAGGAAGGCCCCATGATTCCAATGTTTCAAAGCCTTTCTTCAGGAGGGAGAGAAGCTCCACCACAGTTTCGTTCCCGGTAAATTCCGAGGTGGGGACCACCCCCCACGCTATGAGGCCGCCCCTGTTTATGAAAGCGGTAATTTCATCAGGGTAAAGAAGAAAATAGTCAAGAAAGGAAAAAGTATCAAAGTTGATAATATCCGTGCCTGCTTCCAGGAGCATTCCCCAATCGGTATTTCCACAGCAGTGGATCCCGATAAGAAGGTCGGCACGTTCCTTGAGATAGTCGATAACCATACGCAAGATGCGAATCACTTCGTCACGTTCAAGGGAAGAGAAGGCAGATCCAAAACCGGAAAGGGACGGCTCATCCAGAAAGAGGATTGGTTTTCTCCCGGTTTCGGCAAGCTTTCTTGTCTGCCAGAGCGACTTGATGGCAAGGCCCTGGGTACAAGCTTCCAGGAGTTCCAGGGAGTGAATCAGCGGCTTGCCGTCAGTGCCAAAGATGGCGGAAGCAAAGGTAATGGGGCCGGTGCATTGTCCCTTGATGAAAGCATTTCCTTTTTCGGGATCCTCCTCCATAATCTCCAAGAGGGTGTAAAGACCAGGGGCAAATTCTCTGCTTAGGGCAAAGAAATCCACGTCGTCGGCGAGAAATCGATCATAGAAAGAGAGGAGTTGCGCATCTCTATCAGAGGTTTGGTTTACAGTGAGGGAACGTTTTTCATGGTCAATTTGAAGAAAGGGAAGGCCTTCACTGAATTGGATGTTCATATCTTCCCGAAAACTTCTGCGGACGAACTGGGGCCAGAAGGGAATTTGAGGGAGGAGCCGGTAGATAGTCCGACAGGTTTCCTGGATATCGAGGAAGGGGACACTTCCGATGCCGGTGGCCAACCAGTGAAAAGGGGCGGCGCGGTCAGACACTCCCCATCTCCTGTATCTTGGTGAGCCACCCCTCAAGGACTCCGATCATACGCTCTGTTCCGTTCTGCCTTCTCTCCGGGGGCAACACTATTTCTTCTTCTCCATGGATTTCGGTTTCCAGTTCTTGCAGGCGCTCCCGCGCCCGTAGGTCTCCAGGGTTCTGTTCCATCAGCTTTTTGTACGTCTCAACGGCGGCTTGGAGCTGTCCCTGGCTTTCGTAGATCTCCGCGAGGGTATGGGTGGCTATTTCCGGGACTATCTCTTCCAGAGAGGGGACTTCTGTTGGAGAGATTTTTTCCTCGGGTTTCAGGCTGCGCAGACGCTCCATCGCTTCTGTGTCACCGGAAAAGTGGGCGAGGTATTTTTCAAGTGCCAGAGATGCTTCTTCCCGTCTTCCCTGTCGTTCAAAAAGATCGGCCTGGACCTTGAAAACGGGAGCGAGTCTTTCAACCTGTTCAGCGACGACAGCGATTTCATTTTCGGCCAGCGAAAAAAAACCCATTTCCAGGTAACATTCTGACAGGAGCCATCGGATGCGAATATCGTCAGGATACAGGAGGAGCCCTTTTGTGCACGCACGGACCGCCTGGTTGACGCGTCCTTCCTCTTTCATGTTCCGGCAAATGATAAGCAGTGTTGAAGGAGAAGGCCCATCGGCCAGGATTTCGTTGTAAAGGTCATTTGCTTTTTCCATGGTTTTCCGCCTTTCTGTATTAGTGACTGGGAGACAATGTCACTCTTCTTCCTTTCCGCGACTGCAGGGGAATCTCCCCGGCGTCGTCTCAGAACAACTACTTCTTGTGGGCTGTTATCCCTTTCCGGGATGTTTTTCCACTTATGTCTTTATCAGTTTCTGCGTCAGGCTTTTCTTCGTCCTGGAAGCGGTAAATGATTTCATTTTCCTTGACGAGTCCCAGCTCTTTTCTGGCAACTCGTTCCACATATTTGGAATCTGATCTGAGACGCTGAATTTCGTCAAAAAGGGCCTGATTTTTCGCTGACAGTTTCTTGATCCTTTGTTCGCAGGCCTGGCGTTCTTTGCCGACACGGTAGAGATGAATGAATCCGTGCTGGCCGAAGCCGAGCCACGCGACCACCGGACCGATCACGCAGAGTAGCGCGAGGGAGATTCTCATGAATTTTCTTTTCCCTGGGCTCAACTTAGCGGCCTCCAACCGGCATGCGGGCAGCAATAATGATGGAACGAATACCCGCGCTTTTTGCCAGATCCATAATCTGGACGACCCTGCCGTGTCTTGCGTCCTTATCGGCCTGAAGGACAAGATGGATCATATCTTTTTTTTCAACCAGGAGGTGAATTTTTTTCTTAAGCTCGTTGTCCTCGATTTTTTTCCCTTTCAGGTAGATCATGCCATTGCTGTCCATAACCAGGGTGATGTTTTCTTTTTCCTGCTGGAGGACCCTGTGCGCCGCCTTTGGCAAACTGATGCGGATGCCTGACGCAATGTCAAAATGGGATGTCAGCATGAAGAATATCAGGAGCAGGAAGACAATGTCAACCAGGGGGGCTATTCCAAGACCCGGCTCATCTTCCTTGTTTCTCTTGAAACGCATTGCCGATTTAGCTCCAAATTGAAAACAGTGAGGTTGATTAGGCTGTAAGCTGTTAGCCGGTTAGAAGCCGACAAGTCTACAGCATATTCACCTTCAGTCTAAATGCCTACAACCTAGTCACCTCAATACTATGAAAGCGTCAACTCCTGGTTTTGCTCTTCCATGATTTGGACAAGCTTTATAGAATTTTCTTCCATCTCAAAGATCAGTTTTCCGGCCCTGTCTCGCAAGAAGCGGTGACAGACGAGCGTGGGAATAGCGACGCAAAGGCCGGCCGCAGTGGTGAGGAGCGCCTCAGCAATCCCTCCTGCAAGGGGAGCGGGATTTCCAATTCCCTGTATTGAAATGGCGTTAAAAGTCTTGATCATGCCTGAGACCGTACCGAGAAGTCCCAGAAGAGTGGCCACGTTTGCCAGTGTTGCCAGGAGATTGACATTTCTCTCAAGGATAGTCGCTTCCCTACTGCCTCGCTCTTCTATTGCCTCTTTTACCAGCCACAACCCTTTTCGGGTATTCTTGAGACCGGCCAGGAAGATCTTGGCTATTGATGAAACATCACTCTGGCAGAGAAACGTGGCGTCCCCGATCTTGCCTTTCCTGAGAAGGTCCTCCACCTTCTGGACAAAGTCTTCCGGAATGATATTCTTCCGCCTCAGGAACCAGAGCCTCTCGAAGAATATGGCAAGCGCAACCACGGAGCAGAATATGATGGGGTACATGAATACCCCGCCTTTTACGATGAACTCAACCATCTTTCTCTTGTCTCCAATCGCGAAATGGAAAAAGCTCTGTTTTTGTCTGGACAAGGAGCCAAGGCATACATAACATAACATCCGAGGAAAACAAAAGGCAAAAATTATAGTATGCGGAAATCCATGGGCCGAGAATCGGGACCAGAAAAAGACAAGAACACGACCCTGGAGAGGATCGGCGGGAAGGCTGTTGCAACCCTTTCTTCTCTCTCTGGGAGTGAGATCATCAATCGTATCGTTGATGCAGCAAACCCGCGCGCACTGGTACAAGGTATGGCCCAGGGAGACTTCTACTGGCTTGTAAAAAAGGTCGGTGAAGATGATTGCCTGCCCATTCTCGAGTATGCTTCAGAGGAGCAATGGCAATATCTCCTGGACATGGAGCTGTGGAGCAGGGACCGTCTGGACCTGGATCAGACAGCCACCTGGTTGTCGCGGCTGCAGATGGCTGACCCTCAGCGGCTCGCAAAATGGCTTCTTTCAGAAGGACAGGCCAACGCCTACTATTTTCTCTATCGTTCCGTGCAAGTGGAGATACAGCAGGATGAAGAGCCGAAAGACTTTTCCGATGGGTTTTTCACCCTTGACGGGACCTACTATATCCGTGCCTTGAATCCTGAAAAGCGGCCTTTGATCGAAGATCTGTTGCGATTTCTTGCGAAAGAAAACCTCATAGCCTACCAATCTCTCCTTCTGGGGCTTGCAGGGGTATTGCCTGCGGAGGCTGAAGAACAGTTGTTTAGGATGAGGAGCGTACGGCTCGAGGAGCACGGCTTTCTGCCTTTTGAAGAAGCGATCTCGATTTACAGCCCCCTGGATCCAGGGATTCTCGATGCTGGAGAAGTGCACGCGGAAGCCGAGACCATCTATACAGAGGAAGTGCCCCGGGAATTGGTGCCGCTCTCTCCTTTTTCGTACCTTCATGAGGACGACATGCTTGTCAGTGCGGTCAGGGGATTCCCCGATTCCCTTTTTCAGGATGGGATTCACCTCGAATTTGCGGGACTTTGCAACCAGATTCTGTCCGCGGATGGAGTCATTGTAAACGACATGAGTATGCTGGTGAAAACCTGCCGCAAGGCCGCGGGATATGTGAACCTGTCTCTTGGGAAGGCCTGTTCCGGGGATGCCCGTAAAGCGGCTCTCATCCTGAAAAAGCATTCCCTGGTTTCCCTTTTCCGCATGGGTTTCGGCTTTGTGCTCCGGCTCAAGTGGGACCTTACCCGCTGGATGGAGAATGCCTGGTTCACGAAACACGGTTTGGATCCCGATTTCTGGGGTGATGAGTGGGGAGAGACTATTGGCGGACTGCTCTTTGAGAAACCTCTCTTTTACTGCGGCGGCAGTGAAGACGAGCAGTATCGTGACTTCAGCGGTCTCGCTGATTTTGAGAAATGTAGGGAGACCGTCGACAACGTGATGACGCTCGATTCTATTTTCTCAAGACTTAGTGAGCGCATCCCCTTTCCAGATTGGAAGGAAAAGGATTTCACCTTTTATCCTTTACTCTTCAATGTGTGGGCACGAGATATCTTGGGTTCTCGGCCTTCTTTTGAGGGTATTTTAATTGTTCAGGCACAGGAGCTTTTCCGCCGTCTCAGGGCGGGCGAAGAGAAGCCCCCCTACCTGATGGTCGGGTTTGAAGACGTATTTGTGGAGGATATGCTTCGTCTCGGCCCTGTCCGGGATGAGAACAAGAAAAAAAAGGTGACAAAGGTCCTTTCGGTCCTCTGGCACCATTTTTGTGCAGAATACGAGCAGGTTGCCGTGGAAGACATTGATCAGCGATTCTCCCGGTACCTCACCATCAAGCCCTCTCAAGAAGCTGATCTTCCGTAAAACATTCCGTGCAGGATTTTTCCCAGAAAGAAAAGGTCTTATTTTCTTATGCCCTGGTTTCCTGCAGCATAAACAGGATAAAGGAGTATCAGGCTGACGGTGACCATACCGGCGAGGAATTTTCCATTTGAAATTGTTTCCCCGGTCTTTGGTTTTACGGTGACAGTTACCTCGCTGGAAGACGTGAGGCGATTATCCAAGGTCCGGGCCTGCACTGGAAAACGGTACGTGCCGGGACCGACTTTCGGGCCGGTTCAGCCCGCAATGTGAGATTCTTGGTCTTGTCACTTTCCACGTGGATGCCTGTTATGCCGATTAATCATTGCTAGCATGTTTATCGAGGGTGCGGGCATCATACCCCGCTTTCTTGTAGTCATCGAGAGCGCGGGTCTTCAGTGCCTTGTCCTTGGTTTTTTCAGCGTGAGTATCGGCAAGTTCTGCCGCATGGCTCCACATACCTTCCTTTTCATACTGTTTGATCTTGCCTTCAACCTTCGAAGATTCTTCCGGCGTTTCGACGATGGCTGCCCGGCACCATGAAATCACCTTTTTTAGCGGTCCTCCACAGACCGGGCATTTTGCGAGGGGCTCTTCGCTCATTTGCTGGAATATCTCAAACCGGGTTCGGCATTTTCCACATCCCTTTTCTGGATCTTTTGATTCATACTCATAAATGGGCATGCCATGGCCTTTCGTAGCAAGCAAGTCTGATTCACGAACCGGATAACAGTATCAATCTCGGCGCTCCTCAGTTCTCTTTCAGTCTTCAACAAAAATCAGGCTTTGTAAAGGGGTGGGAAAGAAAAAAGAGCTAGGAATCAGGGATACGGTTCCAGTTTTTCATTAAGTCCGCCAGCCATTCCTCAAAGGATACGTATTTTCCGGCGCGATAGTCATAGGCCGGTTCAATGGATTTCATGTCACCGCGACTGCACTTCATTTTGAGGAACTCTTTCCCAAAAGCTGGAATGGCACCTATTTTGCATTCAATACTTTGAGTCTTTTTGAACCAGCGAAAATGACCGCTTGTTTCGTAAAATACAAGGACGAAAAAGCGAAATTCCCGCTAACAACAAAGGTAACATATTAATATTATTTATATTAATAAATTCGGTTAATAAAAAAATATTTCTCCGCTTGTCAAAGGGATGGTCGAGCAGTTTTTCAAAATGTATACAGTATTGTTCTCACCTGAAGCGGGTGCTGGGGCAGGAACTCGGGAAAGGAAGGAACAAAAGGCCTTGACAAAGATCGGCCAACATCGTAACTTTTCAAAAATTTTGGAGATAAGAGCAACTTTCAAAAAGGGGCAGGGTCGTGACTAGAACAAGAAAAATCTCTTTGTGTGTCTTTGTGGTAATGCTTTGTCTCGGGATTTTCCAGGTGGATATCCGTCCGTCAGGAGCGCAACCGCTGACGTACACGATTCAGGAAGGGGATACCCTTTGGGGTATTTGCGGCAAGGTGTATGGCGATACTGATCTCTGGCCAAAATTGTGGGAGATGAATCCCTTTATTACCAACCCGCATCTGCTGAAGCCGGGAGATGTCATTACGCTTTTGGAAGGTGTCCCTGTTTTGAAATCAGCACCGGTGACAATGGCGAAGAAGCCCGCGGCTCCAGCGATTTCTACACCCGCCATTGCGCCGCCTGGAGCATATGATTTATCTTCATTGAAGAACATGGACGGGCTGGGATATCTCTCCACCAGCGAGGTTGTCTCAGATGGTATTATCGTGTCCGGGGAGACTGATAAGATCATGCTTGGAGTTGGAGATAGCCTTTTTGTGAAGGTGAATGGCTCGGCTGCTCCTGGAGACCGTTTTACCGTTTGTAATATATCACCTCTCCTGAAGGACCCCATCTTCCCTGAAGATCTTGGCTACTTGGTTACGTTCCTAGGAAAGCTGCGCATCCTGGAGCAAATCAAGCCGAACCTTTTCAAGGCTGTTATCGAGAAATCCTTTATGACCATCCGGAAGGGTGACCCTCTATTGAAATATGTTCCTGTTTCCAAATGTATTGCACTTGCAAAGGGCCCTCATGGGCTATCCACATACATTGCTGCCATTGAGGAACAGAAGGTGATGGTGGGACAGTATACCACCGTGTACTTTCCCAAAGGATCAGCGCAGGGTATTCGGCAAGGACAGATTTTTCAGGTATTGCAAAAAAGGGTGGTGGAATTTCCCGGCAAGGAGGAGGGCTCTACGGAAACCAGCTCGCTTCCAGACGCTGTTCTGGGCTATTGTCTCGTCGTGAGCACCACCGCAGACACGGGAACCGGGGTCGTCATGTCTGCAAAAAGAGATATCCCAAACGGTGCGCCCATGCAAATTTTTGACTGGACGACACCTCCGTCATTCTTTTCTGTCATTCCACCATGCCGGGCAGAATAAAAGTATCCTCCGAGGATGAACAAGAAAATTCTTGACTAACTGCCGGCATTCTGTTTTATATACGCGCCGTCCCTTCACCCAGATTCATGCACGCTCAACAACATGACGGGGGACGGTCTCGTCCCCTTTTCGTTTTGAAATGACTACTGAGAATTCATCCCGAGATATCTTCCCATGGCTCTGCTTATACCTGGTCTCCGGTGTGGGAAATGTTGCCTGTCGGAAACTGATCGAAAATTTCGGGAGTCCTGAAGAAATTTTCAAGAGTTCTGTTTCCGAACTTATGGAGGCAGGAGAAATTCGTGAGGCTGTGGCCAGGAAAATAACCGGGAAGGTCTTTTCAATTGATCCCGAACAGGAAATGAAGCGGGCTGAAAAAGTCGGTGCGAGAATCATTCCATTTCCTGACTCTTCATACCCCAGTCTTCTGAGGGAAATTCACGATCCCCCGGTTCTTCTTTATACCCGGGGAAAGGCAATCCCTCCCCGACAGGACTTTATCGCGATTGTGGGATCACGGAATGCGACTGAATATGGAAGGAGGGCGGCCCAGAAGATAGGTCTTGTTCTTGCGCAGAATGGGATCGGGATCAGCAGTGGCCTTGCTCGCGGGGTCGATGCGGCCGCGCATTGGGGATGTGTCCGAGGCCGGGGTTTTACCATTGCGGTCCTGGGAACCGGGGTTGATATACGGTATCCCCGTTCAAACGAGAAACTTTTTGACAAGGTGCTTGAGCAAGGTGCTGTTGTGTCGGATTTTCCCCTGGGAACGGCGCCGGAACCAAAGAATTTTCCCATGCGAAACAGGATAATCAGCGGGGTCAGCAAGGGGATTGTGGTTGTGGAGGCCACGAGACGGAGCGGGTCCCTGATAACAGCCGGCCTGGCGCTTGAGCAGGGTCGAGACGTGTTTGCGGTCCCGGGGAGTATTGATTCATTTAAGAGCCGCGGCCCTCATTTTCTTATCAAGCAAGGGGCGAAACTTGTTGAGCAAGCTAAAGATATTCTGAGTGAACTTGGCTCCTCGTATGTCCTGGAGGATCAGGAAGAGATTGGAGGCAGGGAAAGGCCCGGCGTCCGCCTGGAGCCTGAAGAAGAACGGGTTTTTCATTGTCTGGAACCATATCCCATGCACATTGATGAAGTTATTCGGTCCACCGGATTCGAGCCGGGGGAAACATCGAGCATACTGACAAGGCTGGAATTGATGGGGCTGGTTATCCAGACGCCCGGCATGATGTTTGTCAGAGCCATAAGATCATGAGGCGTAAGACATAAGGTATAAAACGAAAAGCTTTGCGGTCTGGACCGAATCTTTGTTGAGTTGTTAGGAAAAGAGGGATGCTTTGAACGAGCCACTGAAACAGAATCTCCTTATCGTTGAATCGCCGGCCAAGGCAAAAACCATCCAGAAATACCTGGGACCGAGTTTCCAGATCCTGGCGTCGGTGGGCCACGTGAAAGATCTGCCGGTGAACAAGCTAGGGGTAAACCTGGAAAAAAACTTTACCCCGCAATATGTGACTATAAAAGGGAAGGGCAAAATCCTCAGTGCCCTGAAAAAGGCCGGCAAAAATGCTGTTGCCGTCTACCTTGCACCGGACCCGGACCGTGAAGGGGAAGCTATCGCGTGGCATATTGCCCAGGAGTTGGGAAATGGGGATAAATCGATTTTTCGCGTTCTGTTTAATGAGTTGACGGATAGGGCCATTCGAGCGGCCGTTGCCTCGCCGGGAACCATCGACCAGGATAAATTCGAGTCCCAACAGGCCCGGAGAATCCTTGACCGTCTGGTTGGGTACCAGATTTCACCGCTCTTGTGGTCTCGGGTGAAGCGTGGACTGAGCGCCGGCCGGGTTCAGTCCGTGGCATTGCGATTAATCTGCGACCGGGAACGGGAGATTCAGAAATTTGAGCCGCGGGAATACTGGTCTCTTACGGTGCACCTCTCAGCGGATGAGCCGCCCCCGTTCAAGGCGCGA
>Ga0307441_1000829_pt1 | contig 10904 bp, 11 predicted proteins | sample SalMarWE160420MG_FD_202149 | JGI IMG/M metagenome (GOLD analysis project Ga0307441, IMG submission 202149) | Salt marsh sediment microbial communities from the Plum Island Ecosystem LTER, Massachusetts, United States - WE1604-20 | ecosystem: Environmental > Aquatic > Marine > Intertidal zone >... | reverse complement strand
GGCATCGAGGGCCGCGTGGGCGAGGAGCTGCCCCGCGAAGAGCGCCCCCTGGCCGCCGAAGCCGGAGATGACGATCTCGGTTTGCATCAACGGCCGCCTTTCGGCGCGCGGCCGTTGCCAGCGGCCGTGCTCACGCCCGCTTTCGCTGCCGACGGGCCGCGGGAACCGCCCGCCTCAGGCGCATCACCGGGCACCTTGAAATCGCCGAGCGGGAAGGCAGGGACCATGGTGTCGCGGATCCAGTCGAGCGACTGCTGTGCGGTGAGGCCCCAGTTGGTGGGGCAGCTGGACAGCAGCTCGACCATGGCGAAGCCCAGGCCCTGCTGCTGCACCTCGAACGCCTTGCGGATGGCCTTCTTGGCGCGGCGGATGTTCACCACGTCGTGCAGGCTGCGCCTCGCCACGTAGGCCGCGCCGTCGACCTGCGCCAGCAGCTCGCTCATACGCAGCGGGTGCCCCTGGGTGCGAACGTCGCGGCCCAGCGGCGACGAGGTGGTGCGCTGGCCGGGAAGCGTGGTGGGCGCCATCTGCCCGCCGGTCATGCCATAGATGGCGTTGTTGATGAAGATGACGGTGATGTTCTCGCCGCGCGCCGCGGCGTGCAAGATCTCCGCGGCGCCGATGGAGGCGAGGTCGCCATCGCCCTGGTAGGTGAACACCAGCTTGCCGGGGCTGACGCGCTTCAGGCCGGTGGCGAGTGCCGGCGCGCGTCCGTGGGGTGCCTGCGCGAAGTCGAGCGCGAAGTAGTTGTAGGCGAACACCGAGCACCCCACCGACGCCACGCCGATGGTGATGTCCTGCACCCCGAGCTCGTCGATGACCTCGGCCACCAGGCGGTGCGCGATGCCGTGGGTGCAGCCCGGGCAGTAGTGCGTCGGAACGGGTGTCAGCGACCTGGGGTAGCTGACGACCGGCGCAACGGCGGGAACGACGGCATCGACGCTCATGCCACCGCCTCCTCGAGCGCCAGCTGCAAGTGGAGATCCCGGATGGCGTCCAGGACTTCCTCGGGCATGGGCACGACCCCACCGGTGCGCCCGAAGAATGCCACCGGCACGTGCCCCTCGGTGGCGGCCCGTACGTCGTGCAGCATCTGACCGGCGTTCATCTCGACGACCAGCACGGCGTCGACTTCCTCTGCGAGGCGTCTCAGGCGCGCGACCGGGAACGGGTACAGCGTCACCGGGCGGATCAGCCCCACCCGGATGCCCTCGGCGCGAGCCGTCTCGATGGCGGTCAGCGACAGCCTGCCGGAGGTGCCGAAGGCGACCACGGCGATGCGGGCGTCGGCCATGTGCTCCTCGACGAAGCGGACCTCGTCTTGTTCAATGTGGCGGTAGCTGGCCTGGAGCTGCTGGTTGTAGGCCTCCTCCTCCTCGGGATCCAGGTAGATGGACGTGATGGCGTGCGGGTCGCGGCCGGCGGCGCCGGTCAGCGCCCACGCGGCGCGCTCGGCCGCCGGCCTCGGCTCGCGCATGGGTGGCAGCTCGGCCGGCTCCATCATCTGGCCGAGGCTGCCATCGGCGAGCACCACCGTGATGCAGCGGTAGCGCTCGGCCAGGTCGAAGGCCTCGACCGTCAGGTCGATGAGCTCTTGCACGGTGGCCGGCGCCAGCACGATCATGCGGGCGTCGCCGTGGGGGCCGCCCTTGACCATCTGGTTGTAGTCGCTCTGAGCGGGCGCGATGTTGCCCAGGCCGGGACCGCCCCGCATGATGTCGACCAGCACGACCGGCACCCGCGAGCCGGCGATGTAGGACAGGCCCTCCATCATCAGGCTCACGCCGGGGCTGGAGGACGAGCTCATCACGCGCGCACCGGCGGTGGCCGCGCCGTAGACCATGTTGATGGCAGCCACCTCGCTCTCGGCCTGCACGAAGGCGCGGCCGAGCTCAGGCATGCGCTTCGCCATGTGCTCGAGCGCCTCGGTCTGCGGCGTGATGGGGTAGCCGAAGTACGCCTCGCAACCGGCGCGGATCGCCGCCTCCGCGAAGGCGACGTTGCCCTTGAGCAGCTCGCGGGCCATCACGCGGCCGCCCGTTCCCGGTAGACCGTGAACGCAGCTTCGGGACAGATGACGGAGCACAGCTCGCAGCCCGTGCAGGCCTGTTCGGGATCGACCAGCTCCACCGGATGGTAGCCGTGAGCGCTGAAGCGCGTCGACATTGCCAGCACGCCCTTGGGACAGACCCCGGTGCAGAGTTCGCACCCCTTGCACAGCGCTTCATCGACGATGACGGAACCCTTCATGGGGCCTCCTCGCGGTTGTTTCCTAACGGTATCGCCGGTCCCGGGGGCCATTTGTCCCATTCTTGGTACAACGTTCGCGCGGGTCCCGGTTGCGCGGACGCGGCGCGTCGGGGCGGCGTGCGCCCGGCTGCGCACGGTCCACGGACGAGTCGCCGCCGCGTCGGCGCGGCGCCGACGGCAGCGCTCGGCGGCGCTCGGCCGGTCCGGCCGGCGGCCGGCCGTGGTATGTCGATAGAGCATGAGCGAGGCCACGCGCCAGGCGCAGGAGGCGGACTTGCAGCCGTGGTGGGGCGAGTCGCCGTTGCCGTTGGGGCGCCTGCGCGCCTGGCGCATCGGGCCGTACGCGCTGTGGGTTCGTGCCGAGGCTCGCGAGTGGCGCCTGTGGAGCGCCGCCCGCGGCGACAGCATGGCTGCCGATCTCGAGCTGGCGACGGAGCCGGCCGGGGACGCGCCGGCGGATGCCCGGCTGACGCGAATCGGTCTGGTGAGCGTCGATCCGCGTCTGAGCCTGCGCCCGGCGCTGGCCGATCGCGACGTGGTGGTGCGGCCGGACATCCCCGTGCTGGTGCCGCCCGGCGCGCGCATCGAGCTCTACGTCACCACGCCGGTGTGGGTCGTGGTGCGCGCCGGCGAGGGCGGGCCGCTGCTTCTGGACGAGCCCAGCCACCGGCTGTCGGATACCTGGTTCGGGCCGGACACACTGGTCGGCGAGCTGGCCTACGCCATCCGGACCGCGTCGCGCCTGGAGCTGGCGGAGGTGCCCCGCCGCCCCCACCGGGCGATCACCAAGCTCGAGGTCGTCAACGACGGTCGTGACGCGCTGCCGGTGGACAAGCTGAAGGTGCCGGTCACCGGACTGGCGGTCTACGCCGACGCCAGCGGCGGCCTGTGGAGCGACGCCGTGACCCTCGAGCGCAGGCCCCAGGCAGGCGAGGCCGTGGCATCGGTGAGCTCGGGGCCGGGCGTGAACGGCGTGGCGGCGCAGCGCGTCGCCGAGCCGCGCGTCGCCACCGGCTCGCGTTTCACGCTCAATGCCTTCGGGCGGCTGTTCGGGGCCTGAGGAGGGAGGTGTCGATGGGCTGGCTCGCATCCGTCCGGTCCGCGCTGCACCTGCAGATCAGCGGCGCGCAGCTCGCGGGTCTCATCCGTGCCGGCGTGTACGTGGTGCTGGGCATCGTTCTGGCGCGGTTCACGGCCGCGGCGGTGAACCGCGCCACGCGCCAGATGAGTGCGCAAGAGCGCGTCTTGCTCAGGCGGCTCGCCAGCTACCTGGTGGCGGGGCTGTTCTTCGCCTCGGCGCTGCGTGAGGCCGGGTTCCGCTTCGACGTGTTGCTGGGCGCCGCCGGCATCGTCACCGTCGCCGTCGGCTTCGCGTCCCAGACGTCGGCGTCGAACATGATCAGCGGCCTGTTCCTGATGTTGGAGCGCTCCATCGCCATCGGGGACATCATCAACGTCTCGGGTACGGTGGGGGAGGTGCTCTCGGTCGACCTGCTGTCGACGCGACTGCGCACCTTCGACAACCTGCTCGTGCGCATTCCGAACCAGACCATGGTCAGCACCATGATCACCAACTACAACCGTCTGCCGATCCGTCGCTTCGACCTGCAGGTGAGCGTGGCGTACAAGGAGGACCTGGCCGGGGTCGAGCAGGCGCTCCTGGAGATCGCGGACCGCAACCCGCTGTGCCTCGAGGATCCGGCGCCGCTGCTCATCGCCATGGGCTTCGGGGAGTCGTCGATCAACTACCAGCTGTCGGTGTGGGCCAAGAGGGAGAACTGGCTCGAGCTTCGCAACCGCATCACCCGCGAGGTGAAGGCGGGCTTCGACCAGCTGGGCATCGAGATCCCCTTCCCGCACGTCTCGCTCTATGCCGGCAGCGTCACCGACCCCTTCCCGGTGGCGCTCGCCAACCCGGCCGCCGGGCGGGCCGCGGCCGTGCCCGGCGGCGGGCCCACGCCCGCCGATGCCAGCGACCGGCCGCAGTCGCAGCAGGACCCGGCATGACGGCGCAGCGTGAGGAAGCGTTGCTCACGGCGCGACCGGCCACCGCCTACGTGACCTTCGCGACGCTCCACGCCGAGCCGTTGACGGTGGCGGCGCAGCTGCGAGTGCCCACGCCCCGCCAGGGGCCGGTACCGGCGGTGGTCATCGTGCACGGCTCGGCAGGCGTGGACGGGCGCGGCGAGGCGCTGGCCGCGGCGCTCAACGCCGGCGGCATGGCCACGCTCGAGATCGACATGTGGACGCCGCGGCGCGTGGCCCACCCACTCGCTCGCCCCGACCACGCCGCCGAGACGCTTCCCGATGCGTTCGGCGCGCTGCGCTTCCTGGCCACGCGGCCGGAGGTCGACGGTGCACGCGTCGGCATCGCCGGCTTCTCCTGGGGCGGGGTGGTGTCGCTGCTGAGCGCGACCACGAGGTACGCGTCCGAGATCGCCGGCGGCGACGGTGGGCGCTTCGCGGGGCACGTGGCGTTCTACCCGGTGTGCTGGGCCTACAACCGCCGTCCGGGCTACGAGTTCCGCGACCTGACGGGTGCACCGGTGCTCATCCAGGCGGGCGCCAACGACACCTACGACCGCCCGAGCGGCTGCCCGGACATGGTGGCGGCGTTGGGCGAGGCCGACCGCCGCCACGTCCGCGTGATCGTTCACCCGGGGGCCACCCACGCCTTCGATCGCATGCAGCCGGCGGTGACGGTCGAGGACCCTCACGCCAACGAGGGAGCGGGCGGCAGCGTACGCTTCGAGCCGAACCCGGAGGCCACGGTGCGCGCGCACCGGCAGACGGTGACGTTCTTCCGCGAGGCGCTGGCGCTGCGTGGCGGCGGTCGGTGATGGCGTCGGGGCGATGGGCGGTGTTCCTGCGGGGCGTCAACCTGGGCGGCCGCCGGTTGTCGATGCGGGACCTGGCGGCCTTCGTGGCGGAGCTCGGGGCGCGGGACGTGAGGACGTACCTTCAGTCGGGGAACGTGGCGTTCCGCGCGTCCGCCGCCGAAGCGCGCGTCGTGGCCGCGGAGCTCGAGGCGCGCGGCGAGGCGCGGTTCGGCTTCCCGCTGCGCGCGGTGCTCCGCGGAGGCGACGAGCTGCAGCGCGTGCTGGCGGAGAATCCCTTCCTCGCCGCCGGCGCCGACGACGGCACGCTGCACGTCGCCTTCCTGGCCGACGTGCCCGCGGCGGAGGCGCTGGCGCGGCTCGACCCGCAGCGCTCGCCGCCCGACGCCTTCGCGGTGCGGGGGCGTGAGATCTACCTCCAGTTGCCCGGCGGCGTGGCTCGCAGCAAGCTCAGCAACGCCTACTTCGACGGCGTGCTGGGAACCGTGAGCACGGCGCGGAACTGGCGCACGGTGCGGGCCATGGCCGAGCTGACCGCCGGTTGATCCGGCTGCCGTTCCGGACCCGCCTCAGGTGCTGTCGGCGTACGGCCGCAGCACGGTGCCGAACAGGGCCACATAGCCGAACTGCAGCCCTGCGGCGATGAAGAACGGAAGATCCAGGAGGCCCACTCCCATCAACCAGCCGGCCACGGCCGCCCCGGCGGCGGCGGGCAGCCGGAACGACAGCGCGTTCAGACTGCCGGCCAAGCCCCGTCGCTCGTTTCGGACCAGCCCCATGCTGAACGCCTGCCGCGCGCCGGCGGTGCCCCGGTTGAGGATGGAGCGCAGGGCGTAGAGCCCGGCCGCCCAGGCGTAGGCCGGCATCAGAGGCATGGCGACCAGCAGCACGGTGCCGGCGGTACGCGGTCCCACGATCGAGCGCACCACCCCGACGCGCGCGCCCACCTCGCCGGTCACCACCGAGGCGATAGCGGTCAGGAAGAACGTGAGGGCATACACCGTGCCGATGGCCTCGGGCCCCGCCCCGAAGCGCACCGCGAACCAGTAGGGCAGCAGCGGTCCGATCAGCCCGATTCCCAGCGCGTTCACCGAGTTCACGACGGTGAGGAGCGCGAGCGCGACGTTCTCCTTGCGCCGAACGCCGGTCTCGCCGAGCGTCTCCCGCTGCCCGGCGCGCCCAACCGGCGGCTCCGCAACCGTTGCCTCTCCGGTGGCGGGTGCCGGCACGCTGGCGGCCGTCGCCGCGGCATGCCCCCCGTCCGCCGCGCCCCGCGCGAGTGCGGCCGCCGCGCCGCCGTTCGCTGCCGGGCCGCCGGGCGCCAGGCTGCTGGCGGCCTCGGCGGGGGCCGCGGGCGTGCCCGTGACCGGGCGCGGCAGTTCGGGCTCGCTCAGGCGGGCGATGATCCAGGTGGTCAGCAGCGCCACCACGAGGTTGAGCACGAACAGCGGCTCGTAGGCCGCGGGTCCCGCCAGGAAGCGGGCGAACAGCGGGACCGCCGAGCCGATGACGGTTCCGACGCCCATGCCGAAGAAGCCGAGCGCGGCATTGAGGCTGAACGTCTGGTTGCGCGAGGCGTGCTGCACGCTGCCGGCGAGCCACGCCTGCTCGACCGGCGAGAACGGGCCCGCAGCGCCGTTGGCGCCTCGCCCGTAGCCGAGCAGGATAGCGGCGACGGCCAGCACCCAGGCCTTCGGGGACAGCACCACCGCCAGCGCGCCGATGGCGTTGGCGAGCTGGTAGCCGAGCAGGAAGGGACGGCGCCCGAAGCGGTCGCTGAGCACGCCGGCGGCGAGGAGCATCGCCGCGCCTACCATGCCGCTCGCCCCGACCAGTCCGCCTATGGCAGCGGCGCTCCAGCCCAGGGCCTTCAGGTACAGCACGAAATCCACCACCAGCGCGCCCTGCGCCACGCTGCGGAAGAAGCGCGCCGACATGAGGCCGCGCGCGACGGGATGGAGGCTGCGCCAGCCGCGCCGCGTGAACGGCGGCGCAGCGGGCTCGGCATGGGGAGCCCGCTGCGCGCTCTCTACGGGGGTGGGGTTGCGGTCGGGTGTCGTGGACTTGGCTCCTTCGGTTCAGCGGCCCTCAGCGGCCACTAGATCGTTCCATTATGAACGATATCGCGTGGCGTGAAGGGTGGGGTGTTGCACGGGAGTCCGCTGCCGATCTCCGCGAGGCGGAGCCGCCCACCTGCGGCGGCCGACCGGACGTCTAGCCAGTGGGCCCCTTGCCCTCGCGCGCCCAGGCGAGCAGGCGGGCCGCGGCCTGGCGGTAGCGTCCGTACGCACGGTCGTAGACGTTCGCCGCCTCGGTCCGCGGGGTGAAGTGCCGACCGGCCTGCGTTCTGACCACGGTGCTCACCACCCGGCGCAGCGCGTCGGGCTCGGGGCTCACACCGGCCATCGCGATCATGGCGGCGCCGAGCGCCGAGGCGTCGATCTCATGCATGGTCACCACCGGCTTCCTGAGCACGTCTGCGACGACCTGGCACCACGTGTCGCTGCGGCTCCCCCCTTCGCTGAGTCGGACCTCGCGAAGATCGCTGCCGAGCTCCTCGAAGAGCGTCACGCAGTCCCTGACGTTGTACGCAACCCCCTCGAGCACGGCTTGAACGAGATCTCCCTTGACATGGGACGATGCGACGTTGATGAAGGCGCCCCGCAGTGCGGGTTCCTGGAACGGGGTAGCCGCGCCCTCCAGAAAGGGCAGGAACAGAACCCCGCGAGCGCCCGGTTCGGAGGAGGCCGTGCGCGCGATGAGCAGCTCGTACGCGTCGCGACCCGAGACCGTCGCCTGGCGACGCTCCTCCGCGCCCAGCTCCCGTTCGAACCAGGCGAGGGAGAGGCCCCCACTCATGACCAGGCCCAGCCGGATGTACCGCTCAGGGACGGCATGACGCATCTGCCAAATACGCTCGTAGCCGGCCGGCGTCAGGTTGCGGCTGGCGACGACCACGTGCCCGGCTGTCCCGAGCGTGACGCTGACGACGTCTTCGTCGATCGCTCCGCTGCCCACGGACAGGGCGGTCACGTCGCCGGCACCCGCCATGACGGGCGTCCCGCGCGGGATGCCGGTGGCCTCCGCGGCAGCGGCGGTGACGCGCCCGATGACGTCGGTGGAATGGTGGAGGGGCGGAAGTCGTTCGAGCGGGACGTCTGCCGCCTCGAGCAGCTCGGGAAGCCAGTCGTCGCTGCGAAGGTCGTAGAGGAGCGTGCAGGAGGCGTCGGACGTGTCGGTCGCCAGCTCGCCGGTGAGGCGCAGGTTGATGTAGTCCTTGGCGAGAAGCAGGTGCCTGGCGCGCTCGAGGAGCTCGGGACGGTGCCGGTGCAGCCACAGCAGTTTGGCCCCGGCATAGATGGCACTGGCCGGGTTGACGACCGCGGCCCGCAGCAGCTCGGGATAGCGGGCGTTGAGATCGGCGGCTTCGGAAACGGCGCGCTGGTCGAGCCAGATGAGGGCGTCGGCGACCGGTTCGAAGCGGTCGTCGAGGAGGACCAGGCCATTGAGCTGGCCGGAGACCGCCACGCCCGACAACGGCGAATGCCCCGCGCGCGCGAGCGCCTGCCCGCTGGCGCTGGCGACGGCCTGCCACCAGTCGCCGGGGCTCTGCTCGGACCAGCCGACCTCCGGGTGGGCCAGGGGGTGGCCTGCACTGCCCTTCGCCAAGACGCGGCCGCTTTCGTCCAGGACGAGCGCCTTGACCGCGGAGGTTCCCAGGTCGATACCCAGGTACCGGTTCATGCCCGACGCGATGCGGCGGCCTCCTGCGCTCCGGCGGTCGGCACGTCCCCTGCCAGGAACCGTCGCGGGTTGTCGACGAGAAGCGCTTGGATCGTGGACGCGCCGAAGCCTTCCTTTCGCAGGCGAGGTATGAAGCGCGTGAGAACGTAGTCCAGGCCTGGACCGCCGCCGTAGGCCCGCCAGTAGGAGGGCCGGCCGATGTCGTTCCCGAGCAAGACCTGGTGCGCTCCGCCACCGTCGACCACGGCCCTCAGCAGCGCGACTAGGTCGCTGTCGGGGCCGTACTTGGCCTTGCCGAAGCAGTCGTAGCCCAGGTAGGCGCCGCTCGCCGCAACGCTCAGGTGGTAGCCGGGGTCCGGATTGCGGTCCATATGGCTCAGAGCGACGCGGTGCGGCTCGACGCCCTGGTCCGCCAGGAAGCTCACCTGCTCCAGGCCCATCGTTCCGGCCGTGGTGTGGGTGATGATCGGCGCTCCCGTTTCCAGGTGCGCGCGGGCGGCAACGCGGAAGAGCTTGCGGGCGGCGTCGTTGAAGTTGTTGTATTCGCTGCCGGCCTTGATGACGCCCGCCCGGATGGAGGTGCCGTCGATGCCTTGCGTGAGGTCGCGCACGGTGTCGCGCACCATGTCGTCCTCGGCGACCGCGTGGAGCCAGCGGCCCATGTAGTACGGCCGGTTGTACCCGGCGGTGACGATCACTTTGACGTCGGGCACACGGTCTGCCACCGCTGCGATGCTTCGTATGTCACGGCCGAAGTCGACGGCGGTCATCTCCACCAGTGTGCGTCCGCCGGCCCCCGCCCAGCTCGCCAGCTCCTCGGCCGACTTGTCGACATCGTCGAGCGCGAAGTCGGGATCGATGCGGTGTAGCCATCCCGGGGGCTCCACATAGAGGTGCTCGTGGTAGTCCACGGTCCCGAGGTCGTCCACCGGAACGGGGCCGCGGGTCGTCTGAACAGTCGAGGGCATGCGGGTCGCCTCCTTCGAGCGTGCCGCTACGGCGTTTCCGTCACGTCGTGCTCTGCCAGGAAGGCGCGCCACAAGCGCGCCGCCTCGTCGGTGCTGAGCTCGAGCCAGCGGTGGCCCTTGCCGGCATCGGCCACGGTCGGATCGCCGAAGATGCCGCTTCGCATCACATCGCCCATCGTCACCCGGGTCATGCCGTAGCTGGCGGGCGGCTCGGGGTAGTCCCGCACCGCGCGATCGACGTGCACGAGCTCCGGATGCGTGGCGAGTAGCATGGACGTCTCGATCTCGTCGGCGTGGAGGATGCCGTCGTGCCAAGCCGGCGACTCCGCTTCCGCCAGGATCTTCTCCATGCCGGGGTAGAACAGGTTCAGCACGTGGATGTCCAGGTGGTCGACGATCCGTTCGCGCAGTGCATACTTCAGCGGACCGCGATTGGCTTCGTGCCCCGACACCGTGCACAGGGCCCTGACGCCGCTGCGAGCGAGGCTCTCCGCGATGTCGCGCACTACGTCGAGAAGGGTGTCGAAGCGGAGGCTCACCGTTCCGGGGATGTCGCGCCACGTCCAGGAGTAGCCGACCGGCATGGCCGGCAGCACCAGGCCGCCGCTTTTCTCGGCCAGGCCGTCGCAGAATGCGTCGGCGAGGAGAGTATCGGTGGCGAGTGGCAGATGGGGCCCGTGTTGCTCGGTGGAGCCGATCGGCAGGATTGCGTACGGGTGGGCGCGCAGGAAGGCCTCGACTTCCGGAAGGGTCGCGTGTTCGGCATGCAGGTGGCTCATACGAGGATCCCCTCGAGCTCGCTGTGCAGGTCTGACAAGCTCTCCGCCAGGCGTGGCCCATCGGTCGGAGGCACGTGAATCAGGGGAGGGCGCGGCGGCCCGATATCGATCCCGCGCAGTCGGAGCGCTTCCCGGGTGGCCGCGAGGTAGGGGTAGCCTGCGAACATCCTCCTCACCTTGAGCAGCCGCTCACGCAGATGGCTGAGATCTGGCGACCGGCGGCCGAATGCGCGGTAGACGGCGACGACGAGGTCGGGATAGGTGTTGGCCAAGCCCGAAACCGCGCCGTTCGCTCCGGCTTCCAGCCCTTCCACCAGGGTGGTGTC
>Ga0307441_1000828_pt1 | contig 10912 bp, 10 predicted proteins | sample SalMarWE160420MG_FD_202149 | JGI IMG/M metagenome (GOLD analysis project Ga0307441, IMG submission 202149) | Salt marsh sediment microbial communities from the Plum Island Ecosystem LTER, Massachusetts, United States - WE1604-20 | ecosystem: Environmental > Aquatic > Marine > Intertidal zone >... | reverse complement strand
CCGCGCCATAGATTCCCCGCATCGCCGCGAGCGTGCTTGGGCATGCCGACTTCGGTAGCGCACCAAGTACATCGGCCTGCTCATGCCGCCAGCGTCGCTGTTCTCGGGTCGCCGGGAACACTTCGCGGACCGCTGTCCAAAACCTCCGCCGTCGTGGACGGTCCATACGCCGTACTGCCGTACTGCCGTCCACCGGCCTGAAAGATCCCTCGGGGTGGCGGTGGACACCATCGGCAACGCCTACGTCAGCGACGGCTTTCCGTATTCTTCCTCCCGTGGCCTACCGCTACGCTCTGCCCGGGTCGCCGCGCGAGGAAACCAGATGGGACGAAACACAATCCCGATGCGCCGCGTAATCGTCGTTCTCCTCGCGCTGATCTTCATCAGCACACCGCTGGCCGCACCCATTGAGGCGCGTGCGGCGCCGGAGAACAAGGTCACGCTGTACTTCTTCTGGGGAGAGGGCTGCCCACACTGCGCAGCAGCCAAGCCGATGCTCGCGCAGCTTCAGGCGCGGTATCCCCAGCTCGAGGTGCGTTCCTTCGAGGTGGCGAACAGTGCCGAGAACCGGCGACTGTTCGCCGACATGGCCGCAAAACTCGAGATCAAGCACACCAGCATGCCCACCTTCATCCTGGGCCGAAAGTATTGGGTGGGCTACGTTGAGTCGACGACTCCCCGCCAACTCGAGGCGGCTGTCGTGCAGTGTCTGGCCAGCGGGTGCCCGGACGCCGGTGCAGACGTGTTCGCCCCAGCTGTCGAACCCCCGCTGTCTGGCAGATCAGGAATCCCTGAAGCGCCGGCGCCTAACCGGGAGATGATCGACCTGCCGATCTTTGGCCAGGTCGACGCCGGTAGCCAGTCCCTCGCAGTGAGCACACTGCTGATCGCCATGGTTGATGGTGTCAATCCCTGCTCGCTGTGGGTGCTGTCGGTCCTCCTTGCGCTCACGCTGCGTACCGGCTCCCGGCGCGCGATTGCCATCATCGGGCTGGTCTTCATCTTCGTGACGGCATTGGTGTATGCGCTCTTCATTGCGGGACTCTTCTCGATCTTCTCGGTGGTGAGCTTCGCTCCCTGGGTGCGCATACTCGTCGCGCTGGTAGCCGCCGGCTTCGCCGCTATCAACATCAAGGACTACTTCTGGTTCAAGAAAGGCGTATCCCTTTCCATCCCGGAGGCCAGCAAGCCAGGCATCTACCAGCGAATGCGCCGAGTCCTCGTCGTCGCCGACTCCATGCCGGCGCTGGTGGCGGCCACGGCCGCGCTGGCGGCGGGGGTGTCGTTCGTCGAACTCGCATGCACGGCGGGATTCCCCGTCCTGTGGACGAACATCGTTGCAGCCAAGGGTGTCACCCCGACGATTTTCGCCCTGCTGCTCGGCCTATACATGCTCGTCTACCAGTTCGATGAACTGGTGATCTTCGGCGGGGTGGTCGTGACCATGCGCGCGACCAAACTTCAGGAGAAACACGGGCGCTTGCTGAAACTGATCGGCGGCATGCTGATGTTGAGCCTTGCGATCGTGATGCTGATCAACCCGTCGGTGATGAACAACGTCCGGACATCACTGCTCGTGTTCGCTGCGGCGGGGGCCGCGAGCCTGCTTGTCCTGCTGATACAACGCAGCATGCTGCCCCGACTGGGCATCCGGATCGGCGCAACTGACCACACGCTCGATAGCCGAAAGCGTTGAGCGTTAAGGGACGAGCAACCGATGCGGCTGGCGAACAGACGGCCCAGCGCGGCAAAGGCCGGAACTACCGTGAAGTGCGGCTCCAAAGTCGTGCTGACTCGATAGCCGTCGCCCTGGTAGACCCTGTTCATCGGTTCTCCGTGTCGAATTCCCTGACCAACGCCTGAGCTGCCGCGGGCTTCCCAGCGGCTTTCTACACGCCAACCAGATGCGATGGTATGTCACGCCGATCCGCTGACGTCGTTCGCGCTCCGTCGGTTAGATTGACTCGATTACTTGCGTAACTACGGCTTGAGCACGCAGGGAGACGGGCGTGGAACGGGGCGGTATGCGCTCTCACGCGAGCGGGCAAAAGGGGCAGCAAACATGACTGCGGATGCCTGGATCACCCTTGTGGTGGTCATCGCCGCGATAGTCCTGCTTGTGCGAGACCGGTTCAACCCGACTTTGGTCATCGGCGGCGCCGTGCTGACCCTCTATTTGATAGGGGTGATCGACCAAGGTCAGGTCCTGGGTGGCTTCGCCAATCAGTCGTTGGCCGTGGTGGCCGCGCTCTACGTCCTGGCCGGAGCGGCAGATGTCACCGGAGCCTTCGAGGGTGCCACCTCGCGATTGCTCGGCAAAGGGGCGCAAGTCCAACCCCGTCGAGAGCTCTTGCGGACGTGCGCACCGGCTGCGGCAGCATCCGCGTTCATCGCCAACACCCCGCTGGTGGCAATGCTCGCCCCTCGAGTGATTCGCTGGTGTCGACGCACCGGACGATCACCATCGCGCTATCTGATGCCATTGAGCTACGCGGTCATGCTGGGCGGTTCGATGACGATGATCGGCACCTCGGCCAACCTGTTCGTAAACGATCTGATCGACAAGGCAGGCCTTGACCGGTTGAGCTTGTTTTCGGTCACCGGAATCGGGTTGCCGCTCGCCATCGGCGGGGTCGTCCTCATCGTGGTGTTGGGACCGCTTCTGATCAGGCAGCGTCCTACACCCGGCGACAGCCTGGCCGGCACTGAACGCGAGTTCACCGTGGAAATGACGATTCCTCAGAGCAGTGAGCTGGCCGGCGCCACGGTCGCCGAAGCGGGCCTGCGCAACCTTGAAGGGGTTTTCCTCGTCGAAGTCGAGCGCCGGAACAGGGTTATCGCCGCGATTGGACCCGACGAGCTACTGGCTGTCGGGGACCGTCTGGTCTTCGTCGGAAACCTTGCGCGCGTGCTGGATTTGCAGCGGATGCCGGGACTTGTCTCATCCGAAGCACGCCACTTCGACCATCTGGCACGCAATCCGCAGCGACAGTTCGTCGAGGCAGTGATCGGTGCGGGATCGCCGCTGGTCGGATCAAGTCTGAAAGCCTCCGGGTTTCGCCGCCGCTACGGATCGGCAGTCGTTGCGATTCATCGGTCCAGTGAGCAGCTGAAGGGCAAACTCGGAGAGGTGCGTCTCCGAGCCGGAGACGTGCTTCTGGTATTGGCGGGACCTGACTTCAGCCAACGCTTTCAGCAGCACCACGACTTTGCCATAGTCGCCCCGCTGAATTGGGACAGACCGATTCGGCGCGAGCATGCGGGCGTCGTCGAGTTGAGCATCGTTGCGCTGGTCATCGTGGCCGGGACCGGACTCTTGAGCTTGTTGCAGGTATCCCTGCTGATCGCCTTCGGACTGGTCGTGGCCAGGATCGTGACGCTGGAAGACGCGCGCCGGTCCATCGATGTCAACGTCTTACTCCTGATGGCGACAAGCTTTGCACTTGGACGCGCGGTGGAAAGCAGCGGGCTCGCCCGCACGATGGCGCATACAGTCGTCGGCGCCGCAGCTCCGCTCGGCGACTATGGGTTGCTCGCGGCCGTCCTTGCAGCCACCATGCTTGTGACCGAGGTGATCTCCCATACTGCTGCGGCCGCGTTGATGTTTCCCATAGCCGTCGCCATCGCCGAGCAAGTGGGGTTGAATGCCCTGCCGTTCGCCGTGGTCGTCATGTTCGGGGCAACTCAGTCGTTTCTGACACCCATCGGTTACCAGACCAACACGATTGTGTGGGGGATGGGCGGCTATCGATATACCGATTTCGTGCGGCTAGGTGCGCCCCTGACCCTCTTGTTGCTGATTGCGACTCCGTTGCTGGTGCCAATTTTCTTCCCTTTCCATTGAGTTGTTTCAGCGCGGGATAAGACCAAACCGACATACATCGCGTAACGGCCCCGGATGACTTCGGTATGGATCGCGTGGTCTTGGCGGCGTGAGTCGAGGGCGAGCGAGCACATCGGTTCAGCGCACGACAAGGCCGAATTGGCCGCACCAGGAGCGGCCGGTGCGGTGTGGCATCCGCGCGAACGACACTTGCCGCGAACACAACCCGCTGGCATCGGCCACTGCGGCCAAAGCCGGCTGAACCGCCCCGCAAGCCGTTGGACGTCATATCCCTACGCAGCGGCGGTCTTCGGCTGTAGTTTCTTCCTCACACTGGCGCGAGCGCTGCCGACAAGCGTCCCTGAAACAAGCTGCGCGGAAGGAGCTGCAGTGGGGTTCATCCGTCCCAACCTGCCCGTAGTTGACGTGGCCGAGTGGAGCAAGGGCACACGGGCCGAGCGGATTGTGCCGATGGCGCGCCACATCGCCGAGAACGGGTTCGGCACCCCGCTGGTGATGCACCTGATGTATGGGATCAAGATCGCCCTGTACATCCTGGGCGCCTGTCTGTTCGCGTGGTCCACGAAGGGTATCGACGGCTTCACCAACGTCACCGCATGGTGGACGGAGCCGATTGTGTTCGAAAAGGCCGTCCTCTACACGATGCTGTTCGAAGTCGTCGGCCTCGGTTGCTGCTTCGGACCGCTTGCCGGACGCTACTTCCCGCCAATGGGGTCGATCCTGTATTGGCTGCGTCCCGGCACGATCCGGTTGCCACCCTGGCCCGATCGGATCCCACTGACCAAGGGCAGCAACAGAACCCCGGGGGACGCGGTGCTCTACGGCACCCTGCTCGTGTTGCTCGTGATCGCGCTGCTATCCGACGGCGCCGGGGCAATCCCCGCTCTGGACACGTCAATCGGCGTGCTGCCGTGGTGGCAGATCGTTGCGATCCTGGCGGTCCTGGCCCTGATCGGCTTGCGCGACAAGACAATTTTTCTGGCCGCGCGGGGCGAGGTGTACGCGCCCCTGACGCTGGTCTTCCTCTTCTCTCACGCCGACATCGTCGTGGGCGCCAAGGTGGTCTTCATGGTGATATGGCTGGGCGCTGCGACCTCGAAGCTCAACCGGCACTTCCCGTTCGTGATCTCAACCATGCTGGCCAACAACCCCTTCATCCCCGCGGGTGCGCTCAAGCGGGCCATGTTCAAGCGCTATCCCGAGGACCTGCGGCCCAGCGGCTTGGCGGGCTTCATCGCCCACTTCTCGACCGCCGTGGAAGGGCTGGTGCCACTGGTGCTCTTCTTCTCCCACGGTGGCTGGCCGACGGCCATCGCCGCGTTCGTCATGATCGTGTTCCACCTGAACATCCTGCTGGCCTTCCCGATGGGTGTGCCGCTGGAATGGAACGTGTTCATGATCTTCGGGGTGCTGTGGCTCTTCGTCGCGCATGCGCGTCTTGGTTTGTCGGATGTCACCAATCCACTGCCTATCGGTGTTCTGTTCGTGGTTATCGCCGGCATCGTGGTCCTCGGCAACCTCTCCCCGCGCAAGGTGTCCTTCTTGCCCGCCATGCGCTATTACGCCGGCAACTGGGACACCACGCTGTGGTGCGTCAAGCCATCGGCGGACGAGAAGTTCCGCATCGGCTCTCGCGCGCTCGGTCCGATGCAGCACCTGCAACTCGAACGCCTCTACGGCAGCCAGGAGGCAACCTTCGTCCCCATCCACCTCGCAATGGCGTTCCGGGGGATGAACACTCACGGGCGGGCCCTGTTCACCCTGGCGCACCGGGCGTTGGCCGGTTACGACGAGGACGACTACAACCTGTGCGAAGGCGAGATTCTCTGCTCAATGGTGCTTGGGTGGAATTTCGGCGACGGACATTTGCACAACGAGTGCCTCGTAGAGGCGCTACAGCGGCGATGCGGATTCGAGCCCGGCGAGGTACGAGTGGTGATTCTCGACGCGCAACCCATTCACAAACAGACGCAGCAGTACCGGCTCGTCGACGCGGCGACGGGCGAATTCGAGCGCGGCTACGTCGACGTCGACGACATGGTCACCAGGCAACCCTGGGCCGACGACCTTCCGGTGCACATTAAGAGGTCCACCGGTGCCGGCGTCAGCGATTCCTGACCCGGTGCACCACCACCACGACGACGACAGCGCCGACGCCGGCCAGCGACACCATGACCACAGGTTTTTTCACGAATTCGACGGCCCAGACTTTCAGGTCGCCGGCGAGACGGCGGGGATTGGTGCGTTCGGCGAGTGAGTCGACGGTGGTCGCCAGCTGATCGCGGGCGAGGTCGATGTCTCGCTTGATGGCTTCGGGGTCCCGGTCCGCCACTGTGTCCTCCAACTCGCCCACTATCCGGCACATACACCTGCCCGCACTACCCTAGATCAGCTGGCGGTAACCCGAATCCCCCGGTGAACAGAAAGGGACCCAGACAATGGCCGAGTCGACCGAGACCACGCGGCTTGCTGAGGGCGACAAGGCGCCTTCATTCACCCTGCCCGACGCCGATGGCAACAAGATATCGCTGGCCGACTACAAGGGACGCCGCGTCATCGTGTACTTCTACCCGGCGGCCTCCACACCGGGGTGCACCAAACAGGCCTGCGACTTCAGGGACAGCCTGCGCGAACTCAACGACGCCGGCCTCGACGTCGTCGGTATCTCCCCCGACCCGCCAGCCAAGCTCGCCAAATTCCGTGACGCCGAGAAACTGACGTTCCCGCTGCTCTCGGATCCCGACCGCAAGGTGCTGACGGCTTGGGGCGCCTACGGGAAAAAGCAGATGTACGGCAAGACCGTGCAGGGAGTGATCCGGTCAACCTTCGTGGTCGACGAAAAGGGCAAGATCGCCGTCGCGCAGTACAACGTCAAGGCTGCACATACGACAACAAAGATCCAACGCATTATTAAGCAGTTTGAGTAGGTAGCAGCAGCCGCATCCACGGCCCCACGTTTGAGAACGAGCTTTCGTTCACACGCTGGTCGAAGTGCGCGAGAGAGCGAGATCGAATCGGTCGGCGCGGCGCAGGCGGAATCAGCCAGGACTCCAAAGGTTTAAAAGGCCTAACCTTCCGCGCGGGGTCACGGTCAGCTCAGTTCTCCGATTCGACCCACATCCTGGTATTGATGCATTGTTCGCGCGAGTGCCTCGTCAACAAAGGCGTCGATGGCCCGGACCCGGTCGACGACAACCTGCACATCGCTGAGTAGCCGCTGAAACTCCTCGTCATCGCCAAGCAGGTTGATCTGCTCTACCGTGCCCCGCACCAGAATGAAGCCGCGAAGGTCTCTGTCGTTTTGCGGAAGAACTGCCACGTCAAAGCGGTCGATCCGCCCCTCATCCTGGAGACGTCTCAAGTAGTGCATCGACTTGTTGAAGAGTTCGAGGGCGCGCTTCTCGCGCCCGTCCACCATGTCTCCCCAACCTATGAATAAACCAGCCATACCAGGGCCCTTCCCACTTCCGCTGTGGAAAGCCAACATGTTTCGAATTCCCTGACCCCAGAGAGTCCCGTGACAATCCAGGCTCCACCCCGCATGGTCCACCGGATAGGGCCTTTCGTCCCCTTAAGCGCGCCTTCAGCACGCGGTCGATCACGGTGCTTACCGAGATCGGCCCCGGTCGAAATCGAGGTGCCCGGATACCGCGCAACACAGCGAGAGACTGCCGGTCACGCGACGCGGCATCAAGTAGCCGGGAACCGCTCGACCATAGTGCCCTTGCGCTGCACGAACATGGCGTGAGCCTTCGGCATACCCCAGAACAGGATGGAAGCGTCCACCTGCTCGCAGACCAGCACCGGCAGACCGGCGACCACGATGCCGTCCTCCACGAACTGAATCAACGACTGGTTGCTACCGCGGGCGACCTTGAACTTGCTCAGGGCCTCAGCGATAGCGGGGCGAAACGTCAAGGCCACCGGCCACGTCACCGAATTCCGCTGCGATTTGTCGATCTAGGCACAAGGCTCGAACACCAAGCCGAACACCGGCGTGATTCGCTCCACCTTCGTGGTCGATGAAAAAGGCAAAATCGCGGTCGCCTAGTACAACGTCAAGGCTGCACATACAACAACATTCATCAAAAAGCTGCTCAGTGCCTCGTAATTACATGGTCGGTGTCTGGTACGGGACCAGGACGAGTCAGAGTGAGCCGTGCGACGGAAGCCGGTTGCACTGCCTCGGCTCCCCCGATGTCATATCGGTTGCCTGCCACTCGACATGTGACTAAGCGCCGAGCAGGCCGACAAACCCAAGCCCTCCGACTTACCAACCAGCCACCCTAGAAGCGTTCAGCTCGCTCACGCGGCCCGGTTTCCGCTGCAGGATCGAGGGTCGCTTTCGCAGAGGTAGGTTTTCACAGCAGGCGGAAAAGGACCATCGGCCCTATAGAACCCCGAGATCTGAGCGCATTCTTGGTGCCGAGTCATTCAAGACTGATTTCTTGCACCCATTCCTCAGAGGGCGATCATGGCAGAAGACACCGAGAAGAAGACGGCGGCGGAACGAGCGTCGGAGCTGACGGAACGAATAGCAGGCCTGTCCGACGAAGTGCTCAAGTCGGTCGAATCCGGACAACGGACCGCCATCGATGCCGTGCGTAAGTTCGTTGGCGCTGTGGATGAGTCGTTCCCCGGGCACGGCGACGACCATCCGTCGAGACGCAATACCATTGTCGACGCCGCCCTCGATATGGCGGACAAGCTCGTCGAGACGCAGTACGAGTTCATACGAAGCGTCATAGGCAGCGCGAGCGAGACGCTGAAGAAACAGGGCGAAGCAAAGCCAGGTGCTGATTAGTCGCGCTGCTTGCTCCCTTGGGCGCCTCGGTGGTGGTCGGCACACCCAAGGCGCGCAATACAACGTCAAGGCCACCGGCCACGTCGCCAAACTCCGGCGCGACTTGGCCGTCTAGTGGCGATCGCGAGCGCGGCGAAGCCGGGCGAAGCGGGTCGCCGCCATCGGTCTAGTGGCGATCGCGAGCGCGGCGAAGCCGGGCGAAGCGGGTCGCCGCCATCGGTCAAAGTCCCCGATCAGGCCAGGTTTCCCAACAGCAGCGCCTCGGCGACCGCTGCGCGTTCCAGCACACCCAGATCCAGGCTCTCGTTGATGCTGTGCGCCTGGGTTGCGGGGTCTTCCACCCCGGTGACCAGGATCTTGGCCTGGGGAAACGCGTCGGCGAACTCGGCGATGAAGGGAATGGAGCCGCCCATGCCCATATCGATCGGGTCCACCCCCCACGCCTGCCGAAACGCGGCCCGCGCGGCGTCATAGACGGTGCCGCTGGCGTCAATCGCATAGGGCTCGCCCTTTTCGCCCCGGATCACGCTGACGTGGGCGCCCCACGGGGCATGCCGCTGCAGGTGGGCGGTCAATGCGTCCAGGTGTGCTTCGCCGTCACCACCGGGCGCGACTCGCATGCTGATTTTGGCCCGCGCCCGCGGGATGAGGGTGTTCGAGGCCGCCGCGACCGAGGTGGTGTCGATGCCGATCACAGTGATGGCTGGTTTGGCCCACATCCGCTGCGGCACGGAGCCCGAGCCGATCTCGGAAACACCGTCGAGCGGACCGGCGTCGGCGCGGACCCGCTCCACCGGGTAATCCGGAAAATTCAAGTCGGCGACGTCGGTCTCGTGCAGGCCGGCCACCGCCACGTTGCCGTCATCGTCATGCAGGCTGGCCAGCAGCCGCACCAGCGCGCTCAGCGCGTCGGGAACCACGCCGCCCCACAAACCGGAGTGCAACCCGTGGTCGAGCGTCGCAACCTCGACCACGCAGTCGACCAACCCGCGCAACGACACCGTCAGCGCGGGGACTTCGGTGCTCCAATTGTCCGAGTCGGCAATGACGATCACGTCGGCGGCCAGCGCGTCGCGATGGGCGGCGAGCAGCCGGCCCAGCGACGGCGACCCGCTTTCCTCTTCACCTTCGACGAAGACCGTCACACCCACCGGCGGTTTGCCATCGTGTGCCCTGAACGCCGCCAGATGCGTTGCAATACCTGCCTTGTCGTCCGCGCTGCCGCGACCGTAAAGCCGCCCGTCACGTTCTGTGGGCTCGAAAGGCGGCGACGTCCACTGGCCGCGGTCACCTTCGGGCTGCACGTCGTGGTGGGCGTACAGCAACACCGTCGGCGCACCGGGGGGTGCGGGGTGGCGGCCGATGACCGCCGGCGCACCGCCCTCGCTGACGATTTGCACATCGCCGAAACCGGCCTGTGACAACAGATCTGCCACGGCTCGAGCGCTGCGGTGCACCTCGGGCCGGCGATCGGGGTCGGCCCACACCGATTCAATCCGCACCAGGTCTTCAAGGTCGCGCCGTACCGACGGCAACACCTCGCGAACGCGCTCCACAAGATCGCTCATGCTCACGAGGCTAGCCGCCCAACGCCGAGTGTCACGCCAGCGTGACGCCGGCCACCGGCCGTCACGCTGGCGTGACACTCGGCATCAGGGCATTTCGAGGATGGCCACCGCGGCCGCGGTGTCGCCCTCGTGGGTCAGCGACACGTGGATCGTCACGTCAGCCAGGTGTTTGGCGATGTCGCCGGTCAACCGCACCCGCGGTCGTCCCCACATGTCGGTGACCACCTCGATATCGCGATGAATGGCCTCCGGCAACACTGGCCGCTGGGCGAACCGGGATCCCGACCAGGCCTTGATCACCGCCTCCTTGGCGGCCCAGCGGGCCGCCAAGTGACGCGCCGCCGACGAACTCTTGTCCGAGGCGTCGCGACGTTCACCCGGGGTGAACGTCTCTGAGAACACAGTTCCCGGCTGGTCGACCTGTTCGGCGAAATGAGGAATGGAGACGAGATCGATCCCCACTCCGACGATGCCCATGGATCGTCAGGCTAACGGATGGGCGGGCTCATCCCGCGGAGGCATCATCTGGCCTCGTAGATATCGCTGCCACCCAGTCGCGCCGCCGGATTGAGCAACATCGCCGCCTCTTGGCGCTTCTCCGACGCGTCGTGGTCGAAGCGACGGTCGGGTGGCCGCTGATACATCGGCGGGCCGCCGGCGATCGCCGACGCCAGCCGCCGCTGACCGGCCAGCAGA
>Ga0307441_1000826_pt1 | contig 10924 bp, 10 predicted proteins | sample SalMarWE160420MG_FD_202149 | JGI IMG/M metagenome (GOLD analysis project Ga0307441, IMG submission 202149) | Salt marsh sediment microbial communities from the Plum Island Ecosystem LTER, Massachusetts, United States - WE1604-20 | ecosystem: Environmental > Aquatic > Marine > Intertidal zone >... | reverse complement strand
GCGTATTAATTTTCTGTCTACCCAGTAAATTTGCCAGCATCAGGCCTATGGGCCCGGCACCGATGATGATCACTGTAGTGGATGTTTCCCCCGCCCTCATTGCGTTTAATACATAAGTGTTTTAACGCCGACTGTCAAGCAAGAAAATTCCAAACCAGTATGGATTTCACGGCGGATGTTTTTTATACTAGAGGTGCGTATGAAAAACACATACAGGAGCATAGGGTATGTGTTCCTTATATTCTGCTTTATTTTCTTCTTTCTGTATTCATGTGAAAAACATCCTGCGGAGTCTGTAACCGGTAATCCTGCGGTATATGTTTTTAAATATGCTCACACACAGAGCAGCGAACATCCGCGCAGTAAGTCCATGCAGTTTTTTAAGCAGATTCTGGAAAGGAGCACACGGGGGAGGATACAGGTGGAGTTGTATTTTGCCGGGATCCTGGGTAAGGAGGCGGAGGTGCTGGATATGGTAAAGCACAATATTATCCAGGGCTGCCGGGGGGGCCTGTTTGACAGGGCCAATAAAAAATATATTTTGTACACCCTGCCTTTCCTTTTCAGCGATCCGGACCAGGTCATTCGCGTGATGCACAGTGATTTCGGCCGGGAAATAGACAGGGAAAGCCTTAAAAACGGGTACTACATTCCTGCTTGCGGAATTGCCGGCGGTTTTCGCAATATCACCAGTAACAAGGGGCCGATCCGCATCCCGGGGGACCTGCAGGGTTTGAAAATTCGTACCCCTCCCATTGATATTACCATTAAGACTTTTTTACTCCTGGGCGCCGTCCCGGAACAGATCTCCTATACCGAGACCTATGTGGCATTGGCGCAGGGGATCGTCGATGCCCAGGAAAATCCCTTTTCCAATATTGTGGACATGAAATTTTATGAAGTACAGAAGTATCTTTCGATCATCAACTGGCAGGTGCACCCGGATCCGTTTTATGTGAATCCCGCCTGGTATCAATCGTTACCCGCCGATCTAAAAAAGGCTTTTGATGACGCGGCCATGCAGACCATGGATTACAGTAATAGAGTCTGGTTGGAGTCGGAGAAAGATTTTCTGAAATTCCTGCAGGACCGGTTGGTGGTAAACCAACCGGGACCCCCTGAAATTGCGCAGTTTAAAAAAGCGGTCAGCCCCGTCTGGCAGCAATGTGTGGAAAAGGGATATTTTACCTGGGATGATATCAAAACCGTGATGCGGATATTTTCCGCTCCTCCCTGAGAGTTAAAACTCTTCGGCAATATTACCCTCCCCGACGCGGGAAAGGATTTTTGACAGATCATCGATCGTATAGGGCTTTTTTAAGATCCCGTTAAAACCATGTTCCTTGTATTTTGCCATGATGTCGTCATGTGAATAACCACTGGAGACAATAGCGAAAATATCAGGATCAATTTGTCTCAGGCTCTTTAAAACCTGTTCCCCACCCATCCCGCCGCGGATGGTGAGATCCAGAATCACTGCCGTAAACCGATGGTGATTCCGCCGGGATTTTCTAAAAAGTTCAATCGCTTCCTCTCCGTTTGTCGCTACCACCGGCGTAAACCCGAGCATCCGCAGCATACGTTCGGCTGTTCTTCGTATAATCTGCTGATCATCCAGCACAAGGATGCGGCCATGGCCGTGAATATCGTTATTTTTTTCGATTTTAGCCGGTTTTAACTGCTGTAAACTGGCCTTTAAATAGATATGAAATGTTGTACCGGCATTCTCCTTTGATTCGAAATTGATATACCCGTGATGCTTTTTGATTATGGAATAGGATACGGCCAGTCCAAGGCCGGACCCCTTTTCTTTTGTGGTAAAATAGGGATTAAAAATATTCTTTTGTATGTGCTTCGGGATCCCCTGCCCCGAATCGCTAATACTGATGTGCAGGTAATGCCCGGGAACGTATTGATTATTATTTTTTTTATTGATCATTACATTCTCCGCAAAAATATGTAATAATCCTCCATCCGGCATAGCCTGCATACTGTTCAATACGATATTGTTGATTACCTCGTAAATTTTATCCTTATCGATCTCTACATTCCATAACCCTTCGGGGAGCGTACATTCGCATTTGATTTTACTTCCCCGAAGCATGAAGGCGCAGGTGTCTTCTATAATTCCCCTGATATCACTCAATTCCTTGATCGGAGATCCCCCCGTGGCAAAGGTAAGGAACTGTTCGGTAAGACCGGTTGCCTGATTTGATGCTTTCTCCGCGTCTCCCAGTATGGTGAATAATTCACTTTGCGGGGACACGTAGGTTTTCGCCACGCTGATATTACCGATAATCGACGCCAAAAAGTTGTTGAAATCATGCGCAATCCCACTGGCAAAAAGACCGATAGATTCCAGCTTGTTCTTTTCCGTCTCGATCTGAATGATTTTACTAATGCGTTCGTTTTCTTTTCTTTTCAATATTACATAGATAATTACCGTAACCGAGATTATCGATATCGCAAGCAGGCTGAATATGGTCAGTATCTGCATCTGGACCTGTCTGCCGATGTTTTTTAATGAAACAACCAAGGGAGTAATGGTATTCTCGTAGGAAGAGGAAAAATAATTACTGATCCGACGGGTGGATGCGGTAATCGTCCGGATTACCTTATTCCGCTGCGCCCCGGGCTGCAGAAGCAGCCCCCTATTCGAATGCGAAGGGAGTTTTTCATAAACGGTATAGTCCTGTTTTATTTTTTTGATACTGTTCAGGGCACGTAGGCTTAATATTCTGAATGCCTTGTAGTGATAAAGAATGTTCGCGTCACGCAACAGGAAGTTCAACCCGTGTGATTTTATAAAGGTGTAATACGTGGAAACAAATTGCGCGGCGGCTTCTTCCCAGTTAAAAATGGTAATATGGAGATTGTCCGTGGTAAGCAGCTTGTTGGTAAGCCCGTTCACCCTGCGCAGGGCCGCAATACACTCTTCACCGCTGATGGTGGTATCCGTCAGACTGAATATTTCATTAATCGACCAATATAATATAATACCGATGAGCAGAATACTAAATATTATTATCCCGGCGGTCAGTCGGGATAGAATTCTATGACCCATATAATATGCTTACACTCTATTTTGATTATAAGTGCTTGCAGGTGAATAGTCAAATAATTGGAGAGCCGCGATTCACCTTACGGACGCGCGACAAGTTCCGGGTATTTCTCCTTTAACAATGCTATTTTGGGCAGATCCCAGTATACGATATAGGGATTATTGGGATGATTGTCCATAAAATCCTGGTGATACGCTTCTGCCTGGTAAAAGGCCTTGAAGGGCACAACCTGTGTTACAATGGGGTCTTTAAAAACACCCGCATTGTCTATAATTCGGATGTATTCCCGGGCGATTTTCTCTTGTGCGGCGTTTGTGTAGAATATGACCGAGCGATATTGCGTACCATGGTCGGGCCCCTGATAATTGAGTTGCGTGGGATCATGTGCCACTGAGAAATACACTTTAAGGAGTGTGCCGAAGGTTATCTTTGACGGATCAAACTCGATCCTTATCGATTCCGCATGGCCTGTACGGCCGGTACTGACAATATCATACTCGGCCGTTGATTTATCACCGCCCGAATAGCCGGAAACTACATTGGTGACACCCTTAAGCCGTTCAAACACCCCTTCCATACCCCAGAAACAGCCGCCGGCCAGCACCGCGGTCTCTTTTGTGCCCGCAGCTTTCAGGTTTTGTGCAGGTGGGTCGGGGAAAACGCCGGAGGCCTGTACGGGGACGGGCCGGAATATCCCGGCAAAAAAAATAACGACAAATATGGAAATAACGGAACCTATGCCGATTATACGTTTTAACATATGTACCTCCCCTGTTAATAACTTCAGAAACAGGACGTGAATACCATAAATACACATCCCGTCTCTCCTTCAAAAATACAAAGATAATTTCGCAAAGTAAAGTAAACTTTACATTGTTTTATTGACCGCGGTCAAAATAGTGAGTAATTTCTTGTTATGGATAATGTAAACAATACATATGTAGCCGGTGTGTGCAACATCGGCCCGGCGGAGATCAAAGCACGCCGTAGGGTGGGATGGGGCGGATTGGCGGTAAGCCTTGCCCTGTGGATTTTACTCCTGGTGGTTTCGGCCGCGCCGTTATGGGGACTGCTGTTATTTATCCCCGCTTCCACCGGCGCTACCGGGTTCCTGCAGGCCGCCTTGCGGTTTTGCGCCGGTTTCGGTATGCGCGGGGTGTTCAACTTCGGCGACACCGTGGGGAAGACGCAAAACGTGGAGCAGGCAGCCGGCAGAAGTGTCGATAGAAAGAAATCACTGCGGATTATGCTTTATTCCACTATGATCGGTGCGGCGGTTACGCTGCTGGGAATAATCCTGCTTGCGGTATGGTAATGGGGAATTGACTATCCTTTTAAAAATCTCATCAGTTCTTCAATAAACCTCTGAAGACTGTCTGATTTTTCTCTTGCATTTTTAAGATCCCAGTGGTTTTGGATAAAATCAATGAGATATGAATTATAGTATTTTCCTACTTGTGCAGTAGATTCTAAATCCGGGACAATCGCACGAATAAATTCCCGTTTTTTTGAATGACGCATTATCGAAATAAGAAATTGTTTTGGATCTGATATTGATTCTAAATGATAGGGAAATTTATGAAGGATATCTAAAGGTATTCTGAAATATGTTAGAAAGTTTTTTGTATCGGCCAAAATCCAAGTCTCAATCTCTCGTACTGCGATATGAAAAATAAAATTTTTATTATTTGGAGGAACACCTAATTCATTTCTTAAAGTAGGAGCGCATTCAGTATTATCAAGATCTAATAATAAAATAAATGGTGATCCAGTAGAAGCTGAATAAAATCCTTTCCACTTTGATCTTATATAACCTATACCACTCGGACCTTTTGCCCTATTAGAATAAATAGGATATAATTCTATGTTTCGTTTTATGGAAGCAATAACCTTTTTAACAATTTCACCCTGCAGATCATCCTCCCAAACTCCACAGATATATACCTTAGTCATTGAATAATTCCAATTGTGTAATAAGTGGTGGTGTTGTCCGTGGTAATACGGCTTCTCCTGGAGTAAATCCACTTCTAAGTAATTGTACTATAGAGTCCTCAGTTTTAGCCATTTTAACATTGGTTCCTACTTGCTCGGGAATAAGCATTATTATTTCATCTGCACTTATTCCCTGATCAGACAATAAAGAAATACTATGCGTACTCAAGAAGACTTGTGTATTGTCTTTCTGTAATCGTGAAATAATAGATGCAAGTTTTGAAACCACTCCATCATGCAAAGATAGTTCTGGTTCTTCTAAAAGTAGTAAACTCTTGTTGTCAAGTAATGCCCATAAAAGTCCGATTACGCGCAAGGTGCCGTCGGAAAATTGATCTTCTCTCTGTTTGCCAGCCTCTTTTGCTCTCCAGTGTGAGCAGACAACTTCTAGATGAGGATTCCCAAGTTCATCTTGAATTAATTTTAATCTAACGAAATTTGGAACTATCAGATGAAGCGCCTTCTCAATTTTATTAAGCCTACTTTGTTGTGTTTTTTTTTGAGTTTTTACAATCCTCTCCAAAAAGTTTTGACCGAAGGGATCTTCATTTATTCCAGTACCTTTAAATGCGCTATGGAACCGAATTAATTGTGGTACAATATGTAAATATTGGAATGTTTGAAAATAATCTGCTATTTCCCTAAATTTCCTATTAGCATTGATTTGTTCAATAAAAGTTTGTGTAAGCCTTTCTTGATCATTTCGATCGTCAAGATCAGGTCTAACAAGTATTTCTTTATTGTTCTTTTTTACAAATTCTTTTTTTATAATGGGTTTTTTAGGATATGTTGTTTTAAGATTAAAAATCAGGGAATATTCCCAAATGATCTCCTCATCAACTATTACAATTTTAATTAGCACATCTGTTACTCTTCTCGCATGAAGGCATCTTAATTTTTCAATACCCCCACGATCCTCTATTGCTTTCTGGAAACCTCCGCCTGGTTTTACGAGATCATGTAGAAATCGAAATGCATCAAGAAGATTGGATTTACCTGAAGCATTCGGGCCAACTATAAAAACTCTGTCCTTTAATTCGATATCGACTTCAAGAAAATTTTTCCAGTTTTGCATTTTTAATGCTTTTATAATCATCAATATTTCTCCTATTATTTTTAGATACCTCAGAATAACATAGCAAAGTGGAAAAGTGAATGGGTACCTATTTTATAATAAAATAATGTTCTTTATATAATTTAGCTAAACTATAGAATTTACTGTTCCACATCCATGCCCTGCGGGCCCAAATACGGTTCCGGGTCCCGGTATTCGGCCAGGATAAAGTTTATGCAGGTATCTTTGTAACGGCTGCCTTTATACACGCCGGTGATTTTTATCTTTAGCTGTCTGACCTCCGTGCCCAGATCAATCTCCTGTAATTGTGATGTATCGGCCAGCGTCACATCGAGCGGTTTACTTTCCGGATCGGTACGGTAAATTGCCATGCTTTTAACCCTTGAGTTTTTCAGGAAGAGTTCAGGCTTTGAAAAACTGATAAAACCGTTCGAGATAATCAGTTTGTTGAAGTCGTGTTCCGCCGTCAGGGTTATAATTTCCCCCACCGCGTATTTCCCTCCCGCATTAGCCCAGGGCTTATCGGTTTGTAAATAAACACCCAGATTTTCCGCCGCATAGCGGGTATCGTTTTCCGTGAGAAAACTCGTGGCCGTGTATTTGAGCTTCACAAGCTGAAATGAGTCCTGCGGTGTGAACTCGCGCAGCCCCTGGTGTAAAAGCCGGCCGGGTTGTTCATAAATCAGAATATAACCAGGTGAATAGAGTAACAGCCAGGTATTTGCCTTGTTCGGGCCGAATTCCAGATAGGAGAGTCCTGAGGTTACACACTGCTTGGAGGGAAAAACCCGTGTCTTGTCACGCAGTTCAAGGGTGAGCCTGCTTTTTTCAAAGCTGATGGTGCCGATGCCGGATGTTGCTGCCAACTGATCACCGGGAAGACGTTCAACCAGGGTATACCGCTCTTCCGGGCCACGACTTTGTGAAAAAATAAACACCAGTAAAAAAAACGATGCAAAAAACCCCCATATTTTTTTCATGGCCGTATTCCTCCCTCAAAGCATAGTTGCATTTGTTGTCGCGGTCAAGGCCGGAAAAAATATTGTGCACCGGCCGTAATACTATTGAAGTATTTGCCGCGATGGCCACCGTTTGTTACATTAATAGGTATGAATGGAATGATTCCGGAAATAGAAAAGAGAAGAGCCAGACGCGCCTTGAGTGACAAACCTGTTCCGGCGGAAGTCTTGGAACGAATAATGGGCGCGGCGGTTCTGGCCCCCTCCTGTTTTAACAACCAACCCTGGCGTTTTGTGGTGGTGGAGCGGGAGCCGTATCTCACCGCGGTAAAGGCCGCCCTGTCGGAAAATAATTACTGGGCAAAACAGGCGCCGGTGATCATCGTCGTCTGTACAAAGGCCGATCTGGACTGCGCACCGGCAGACGGCAGGGAGTACGCCTCGTTCGACACCGGGCTTGCCGCCCAGAACTGTATATTACAGGCGGTTAAAGAGGGGCTTGTCGCGCACCCCATCGCCGGGTTTTCTCCTGATAACGTTCGTAGTGCCTTGGGGATCCCGCCCGATTTTACGGTAATCACCCTGATCATCATGGGGTATCCGGGGAATCCCTCCCTTCTGAACGAAAAGCACCGCAAAGCGGAAAATTCAGAGCGGATCAGGCTGCCGCGGCATCAGGTGGTGATGTATGATTCATGGTCTACCTCCGGCCCCGACACCGGTCCGGTTGTGTAAAAAAATCCTTTACCATATAATTATGATCCGTTACATTAAGCATAGAGTCTTGAAAAATATTAAAAAAGGAGAGAAATAATGTCCAAATTTCTGTTATTGGTTAGTATAGCTGCTGTGCTTATCTTGGGAATATTCACCGGCTGCCAGCCAGAACAGCAAAAAGTGACTGTTCTGGGGGTATGGGGAGGATCGGAGCTTGATGTGTTCAACAAGATCATCAAAGCCTTCCAGGACAAAACGGGGATCACGGTGGAGTTTGAGTCCACGCGGGACATCAACACCGTCATGGTCTCACGCCTGCAGGCCGGTAATCCTCCCGATATCGCTATTCTCCCCCAGCTATCCCTGCTGGTTGATATGGCCAAGCAGAAAAAGCTGCAGGATCTAAGTACGCTTTTGGACATGAACGAGTTGAAAAAGTCATACTCTCAGAGCTGGATTGACCTGGGTTCGGTAAACGGAAAATTCTACGGATTGTTCTTCAAGACCGCCATCAAGGGGCTTGTGTATTACGACCCGGAGGTGTTTAAAAAGGAAGGCCTCTCGGTCCCCAAGACCTGGGATGAACTGATGGCGCTTTCCCACAAACTGGTGGCCGAAGGGAAAACCCCCTGGGCCATCGGGATCGAATCGGGCAGCGCGACCGGCTGGCCGGCCACCGACTGGATCGAGAATATCTTTGTTCGGCTGTACGGAGCGCAAAAATACCGTGACTGGTACGAAGGCAAACTGGCCTGGACCTCGGACGAGGTAAAAAAAGCCTGGCAGCTTTTCGGCGACATTGCCACGAACAATAAAATGGTTTACGGCGGAAGAAACGGCGTTCTCTCTACCTCCTTCCAGAATGCCGGGGACCCGGTTTTTTCCAGTCCCCCCAAGGCCTATATGCTGCAGCAGGCAAGTTTTATGGCCGGTATGCTGAAAGACCATTTCCCTGATTTAAAGCCCATTACTCAGCTGAACTTTTTTATCCTGCCGCCTATCAATCCGCAGTATTCCGCGGTGGAGATCGGCGGTGACGTGCTTGCGGCGTTTAAGAGCACCCCGGAGGTGAAATCCTTTTTAACCTACCTGGCCTCGGCGGACGCCCAGGCGTATTTTGCCAAGACCGGGGCTACCATGCCCAATAAAAACGTGCCGCAATCTGCTTATGAAACGGAGATCGATAAACGCTTCGCCAAAATACTTACATCGGCCAATACCATTGTGTTCGACGCCTCGGACATGATGCCCAGTGAGGTTAACTCTCAGTTCTGGTCCGCCACGGTAAGTTATATTCAGGACCCGACCAAACTTGATGAGCTCTTGGGCAAGCTGGAAAACCTGCGAAAGACCGCTTACAAGTAACGGTCGCGTATGAACCTTTTTCAGATTGCTCTGGCCCTGGTTTTCATGGCCGGGATTCCGATATTTCTTGTATTGTACCTGCTGGTGGCGGAAAAACTCGCCGCCGGCAGGGCCAAAAAAAGGAAACGGAAAAGCCTCCTGCCCTGGCTGTGGTTGGCCCCGGCCTTTGTTCTTATCCTTGTATTTTTGATCTACCCGCTGATCAACACCACCGTCTTGAGTTTTATGAATAAGGATTCCACCCGGTTTGTGGGCCTGGAAAACTACCGGTTTGTGTTTACTAATGACAGCATGTTGACCGCCCTCCGGAACAACCTGTTGTGGGTGGTGTTCTTTACCCTGGTCACCGCTACCGTCGGTTTGGTCCTGGCGGTACTGATGGACCGTGTGCGCTATGAGTCGGTGGCCAAGGCCATAATTTTCCTGCCCGCCTGTATTTCATTCGTGGCCGCCGGGGTCATCTGGCGGTTCATGTATACCTACCAACCCAAGGGGGCCGCACAGATCGGAACGGTAAACGCCATTTTAACGGCGATTTTTCCGAATTTCCAGCCGCAGGCCTGGCTGTTCAACCCGATCTTCAACAACTGGGCGCTGATTGTGGTGGGTATCTGGATCTGGACCGGCTTTGCCCTGGTGATATTTTCCGCGAGCCTGAAAGGCATTCCCCCGGAACTGTTGGAGGCCGCGCGTATCGACGGGGCGGGCGAGATAAAAATATTTTTCAAGATTATCCTGCCGTTGATGTCACAAACCATCATCGTGGTGGTCACCTATTTTATTATCAATGTGCTGAAGATCTTCGACATTATTTATGTGATGACGAACGGCAACCTCGGTACCGAGGTCATCGCCAACCGCATGTACAAGGAGATGTTTACCTTTACAAACTTCGGGCACGCCGGCGCGATCGCGATTTTTCTGCTGCTGGCCGTGATCCCGGTTATGGTGATGAACGTAAAACGATTCAGAAGGGAGAGGAGCGGATGATAAGAGCCCCGCGGCCCAACACCCCGTTATACGGAAAACCCTCGATTGCCCGACGAATTGTCCGTGCGCTGCTGCATACCCCGTTGCACGTGATAATTGTGTTTATCTGCCTCCTGTGGCTGCTGCCGTCTCTGGGGCTCTTTATCAGTTCCTTCCGCCCCCGAAACCTCGTCCACCAGACCGGTTGGTGGACCGTGTTCTATACCCCTTTCCAGTTCACGCTGCAAAACTATATACATGTGATCGAGCGCAGTAACATGGGAAGAAGCTTCATCAACAGCCTGCTGATCGCGGTACCGGCCACAGTCATTCCTATTTTTGTGGGCGCGGTTGCCGCCTATATCTTCTCCTGGGTAAAGTTCCGCGGCAAGGACCTCCTTTTCATCATAGTGGTGGCCATGCTGGTGGTCCCCCTGCAGATGACTCTGATCCCCGTTCTGCACCTGTTCAATATTCTGCACCTTACCGGTACCTTTCTGGGGATTTGGCTGGCACACTCGGCGTACGGACTGCCGTTTGCCATTTACCTTTTGCGGAACTTTATCGATGATCTGCCCAAATCCATGTTTGAGTCCGCCCAACTGGACGGCGCGGGCCACTTACAGATCTTTCTGCGACTGGTGCTTCCCACCTCGGTACCGGCACTGGCCTCCCTGGCCATCTTCCAGTTTATGTGGGTCTGGAACGACCTGCTGGTGGCCCTGATCTACCTGGGCGGGACGCCCGACGTGGCGCCCATGACCGTTACCATCAGTCACCTGATA
>Ga0307441_1000825_pt1 | contig 10931 bp, 11 predicted proteins | sample SalMarWE160420MG_FD_202149 | JGI IMG/M metagenome (GOLD analysis project Ga0307441, IMG submission 202149) | Salt marsh sediment microbial communities from the Plum Island Ecosystem LTER, Massachusetts, United States - WE1604-20 | ecosystem: Environmental > Aquatic > Marine > Intertidal zone >... | reverse complement strand
CATCCGGAGTAGTTAAACTATTATTAGAGTCATCATATTGACTGCCAATAGTACGGCCTTCAATTGACATATTTGCTCCGGAGCTTGTTGGCTTAAACAAACTATAATTAAAATTTGCCATATTAGTTTCACAACGATCCGGAAAGATGTAGTTTATCTGTCCGTCATTATCCAACCAATTTGCAACTGTTTTATTTATATGAATCCCTGCCATATGTTAAAGTCCTTTAAAACTTAAATCCTTGATCTTCAAATGCAGCAGCTATTCTCGCCAACTGTTTTGCTATTTCAATTTCAACCTTTGTTCTTTCTCTTCCTCCCATTCCAAGACCTTCCATTATAGCTTCTCTTGTACCAAGTCCTCGATCTGTATTTCTCCACGGTTGGAAAGCCGGGCCTAACTTAGCCATTCGAGAAGTATCAGCTTTATAAATATATGTTCCTGTAGACATTCCTAACGTAAATTGAGTAAATTTTTCTTCCCAAGTTCTTTTATATTGATCCATCAAAGAAGCTGTTTTAGCTCCAGCTTCTCTTACTTTAGAAACTTGTTCAAGTAAATCATTTTGATTAACACCTTCCTGTTTCATCATTTCAGTTAACTTCTGTTCCTGCAATTTCATATTCTCTTGAGAAATAGATACTTGTTGTCTTGTATAATTAGCAATATATTCAACTGGTGCTTTAAAGCTATCTACAATGCTTTTACTAGAATCGAGAATTGCATTTAAAACATTTAATTCTTTTTCCCTTTGAACAATTGGAGCTAAGGCAATCTTTAATTCTTGCCCCTGTATTTGTTGCTGCATTCCGGTCATTTGAGTTTGTATGCGTCTTTGTTCGGGCAAATTTTTAAACTGTTTAGCTACTTTTAAATTGTCTTTTAATTGTTCATTTTGAGCCTTATAGTTTGATAATAAATATTTTTCTTTTTCAATAACATCATCAATATTTTTAAATCTTTGATTTTCTAATTCAAGATTTGCTTTTAAATAATCTCCTTCTATTTGCAATTCTTTCAAACTGTCTTCGCCAACTTTTACAGCTTGTTTTTTTGGAGCAAGAACATTGTATTCAAACATAAGATTCTTTAAATTTTGTTCTGCTTGTTTCCTAGCAATGCTGGACCTTTCTTCATCCATCTTAACAGCTTTTTGTAAAAAGGACTCTTGTTCTTTTAGTCTTGATATGTCTTTTGGCAAAGAAGTTAAAGCACCACCTTCAATTTGTTTTGTTAATTTTAAATATTGTTTTATCGATTCTCTTCTTCCTTCAATAACTTTACCATATGAACTACTTCCGGTTTCAGCATATTCTGCTCCAAGTTCTTGAAGTCTTTGTTTTAAATTTGCAGAAGTAGCTTTTTTAATATCAATCTTTTCTGTATAATTTATCAATGTTGCATATGTTTTTTCTGATTCTTCTCTTTCTTTTTTTATTGCATTTAATTTGTCTCTATTTTCAGATCCAAATAAATTACGTTTTTTGTCAGCATCAGCTAATTCTTTTACTCTCATTTTTGCTAACTGTATTTCCATCTCTAAGTTCTTCTGCCTTATCTCATATAATTCTTGAGAATTTTCTGTTGATTCTCCTTCAAATTCAATAAATTGCTTTCGCATTTCCAATATTGATTTTGTAATATTAAATTCTTTTTCTCTAGCACTAATCATTTTTTCCGCTGATGATACTGCTAAATTAAATATTTGTAATTTTTCTTTTTCAATAGATGCCAATCTTTCATTAAGACTTTTTATCTTATCAACATTAGTTTCTTGTTTAATAAGATTCTTTAATATTGATTCATCTTTTTGTAATGTTTTTATTCTATTATCTAATATCTTATTAACTTTGTCGTCAACTTTGTCAAGCCCTATTCCGGTTTCAATAATATAATCTACTTGAGCTGACAAATAATCGTTTTGAGCATTATATATTTCTTTTTGTCTGTTATTTGTAGCAAATTCAACTTCAACTTTTTTAATTAATTCAGTCCTATATTGTCCTTGTTTTTCTAATAATTTATTTATATCTTCCTGTATTGGTTTAGATTCTGTTACAGTCAAACCAATCATTTTCTTATTTAAATCAGTTAATTGTTTGGTAATTTCAAGATCTTTTTCTTGTAATTGCCCAAGCCCCATTGAAGTAACTGCTGATTCTTTGCTACCTTTCATTCTAATACCACCACTTTTAAAACCTAACAATGATTTGGCAGCATCCCATGCAGCTCCAACACTTGTTTCATAGCCTAAATCTAATTTTTCACCAATATAACGCCCACCCATATCGCCAATCATACCACCACCAAAAATTCCAGTACCATAAAAAGCAGCACTACCTAAGCCAGCTTTTAACAATCCAGCTCCTTGTCCTAATCTTCCTGCACCACTCATAAGTAAATTGCCACCCATTTTGCCAGCCATTTGTCTTCTCATACCAATTGCACCTAAACGGCCAGATAATCCAATAGCCCCTCCACCTCCACCTCCACTGATAGCTCCCCTCAAACCACCAATATTAACTAATCCACTCATTTGTAACATAGCGGCAGTAGAAATAAGATTTGTCATTGCGCCACCAAGTTTTGTTACTTGTTTAATTGCAACGCCAGCAGCGGCTCCAATTGAGCTAACTCCTTTTGCTGATTCACTGAATGCTAATACTGTTTCAGCAGCAACACTACTTATTCTTAATTCAAGATCTTCTACATTTTTTGAATACTCATTCCAAGCTATTGACAATTTATTGATAGCATCTAATTGTCGCCTATCACCTGTTGCATCAATAATAGCCATATATGTACTTAACGCTTCTTCGCCACCTGTTTGCATTATTTCAAATAAAGTAGCAACATCTCGTTGTCCTGCTTTCATTAAAGTAAATAATTCCGGAATATTCTTTTGAAGAGATAAGATAGATTGATTGGCTTTATTAGCACCGGTTGGAAATGCTGTTGATAACATTTTAATATAACTTTCTGTTTCTCTTCCTAACATTCTAAAAGCTACTGTATTCTTACGTAATTCAGCATTTACTTGTGCCAAATCTCTTTGGCTGTATGTTTTTGTAATACGACTTAATTTTTCAAGCGATTGTCTATATTGTTCTATTTCAGAATTTGTCATTCCGGTTTGACGTTGTAATTCAAAAAGATAATCTGTAAATCGTCCCATTTCTTGAGTAGGAATTACACTAGCTAAACCGGAAACACTACTTTCAAGAGATGAAAGTTGTGCTCTTATTCCACTATCTGCTACAAATCCATCAGCCATGATTATTTCCTTGTTATGAAATAAACTTGTTGTAAATCAAAATAACTGCATCAAATATGTAATCACAAAGATCTGAGTTAATCAATGCTTTAACATTTTCAATTTTATCTCTATCTGCTGAATCTTTATCGAATTTTAATTCATGTGTTTCGATTGACCATGATTTCAATAAGTATTCTATAATCCTTTCATTCATCATATACGGATCAACACTACTTATTCCAATCATATTTGTTGTCGTAGAAATACTTCTAATGTGATTCTTTAATTCCCAATTTGGAATCTTTAGAGTATATGTGATTTCTCCAATTTTTTCTTCTTGTTCAAATTCTTCTTTTAAAATTGGAACTACTTTATCTCTTTTTACAAATACAACTGTTTTTGTTACAACATCTTCATCTCTAATATAAAACTTTTTTTCATTTTCAACCATTATGGTTTCTCCATTTATTTTTTTATTTTATTTTATCTACCTCAGCTCTATTTTTTCCCTTTACAACTTCTAACATTTTTTTTACCCAAGTTGCATCTAATTTTTCAGCATCTAATGGGTTTATTCCAAACTCACTCCACAATGCTGACAAATTCATATACTCTATAACAGATAAATTGCAAGTAGTGCTGCCTTCATTATAATAAAAAGTGTAGGCAGCACTATTCAGTTTTTTAGTTCGTCATCGTCACCGTAAATTTTAACATAAGATATTTGAATAATTTGTTTGTAAAGATCAGGGTCCATTCTATATATACGACTAATTGTTCCATCAGTAAGCTGTTGCTTGCCTTCAAATCCGGGCATTTGTTCAAAATCAAGATTTAAAACAGGTTCATTTTTAGAAAAAGTCCATTCTTTTAATAACATCTTTAAAAATGCTTTATTGTAACTAACAGAATCATGTTCTAATTTATTTGTATTTAAAATTCTTTTATATCCCATTTTATCAATATATTCTTGTGCAGCTCCGTCCGGATGGACAAAAAAAGCACTTTCTTTATTAAGATATGAAGGATATTCAGATGTCTTTAACTCTTCTATTTCTTTTTCAAGATCTTCTTTTTTCTTAACAGTTTCTTCATTCTGTTCCATTTCAATAAGAGTAGCTAATTTGTTTTTTTTAATTTCAATCTCATCATTCAATAATTTTTTCGCACTATCTTCATCATATATTTTTAATTTCTTTTTCCTTGTATCAATATATAATTTCACTTCAACTCTATCATTATCGTCAACAATATACTTACTCACAGGTATCTCCTTTACCGTTTTCCATACTTGTTGTATGGATACCATATTTATATATTACCCAATTGCGGATAAAAAATACTAAAAACCCATTTCTTGTTTTATTAAATTCTTCTTTGTTCTCATTAACTATTTCAATGATCTTTGCTACATAATCAACCGTTGCTGGTTTTGGCGGCATCTTAGGTTTTTTAAGATGATCATGAATATACAATTCTTGCGAATACAATTCACCTTTAAGAATATCCAATCGGATATGTCCATGATGTATTGAGTTTAAACGAGTTGAATAAAACTTATTCATCTTATTCAAATAATTTGTTACATGTTCTATTACTGTCATAATGTCATCCTATAAAAAAAACCGGCATTGCTGTTAATTCCTTTAACAACAACACCGGTCGAGATGAGATGAGATGAGATGAAGCATGGTATGTTCCTCATTTATGTAGAGAGATAGAAATTTATTTTAAAGCATTAAGCCTGTATATACAGGGATGCCAAATTATTTGCTGCTAAACATTCAAACTGTACATTTCTGTACACAACCGCATCCATCCCCTGATTAGGAATAGGAGCTGTTGTAAAAAATACATATGGTGATTTAAGAACAAGACTACCAAGAGTCAATGTCAACGTAGCACCATTGTTAAGAGTTGATGTAAATGTACCAGTAGGACTGTAATAGCTAAAGCTACCGGTAATCTTCATAAGACCTTGAACCATGTCAGTAGCCACATTATTGCCGTTAAATGTTCTAACTGGCTGGCTACTGTTATCAATATTAATAGTCCAATCATTGATCATATCTTCAAGATCATAGCTGACACCACCGCCAAATGTTTCGCCAGTACCTACTAAAGCAAATGAAGCACTCCAATAAGGAACCGGATTACTGTCATCAAGATTGGAAACAGCTTCATAAGAGAAATCAGCAACAGTCGGTTTAACTCCGGTAACTTCTCTACGGCTGGTAGCCATAATATTAGCCGTATAGCCTACATTACCACCCGGATTACCATTTAATGTCATGGTATTAACAAGAGCCTTAACAGGAGTTGTAAGTGTATCTGTTGCTCCTGTCTTAGCATTTGTGACAGTATTACTAGGATATTGAAAAGCAGTTTCACCACTTGGAGCTACGACAATAGGATAACTTTCCGTAAACCCTTCCAATCGTCTTGTGTGATTGCCACTACTACGACCAATGGAAGCATCCATAAGAATACGGAAAGCAGACGCATATTGTCCGGAACCGCCAAACACGTCACCGGAAATATTACCGGTATAGTTCGCAGCACCAATTGCCATATTATGCCTTGATCCAAAAACACCGTCTAATTCAGTAACACCACCACCATGTATACCGTCATTAGGAATAGCTTCAATGTTTTCGGTAAGATCTTCCGTATTGAATGGCAACAGTTTAGTACCAACTTCGGTACTGGAAAGTTTCATATAGCCTTTCCAACCAATTGTACCTGTATCAGCCATCTAAGTGTCTCCTAAAAGAATTTATAGTGCAATGTCTCGCAACAATTTATTTTTAATCAATACTTGGTCATTGTTATTGCCACCAGCAGGAACCACATTAGATACGGCAATATACTTGTCGGTAGCCGGTGTACCTACGTCAAATCCAGTACCCGAACCTGTACCGGCTGGAATTGTTACCTGATTGCTATCACTGCTAAGATCTTCCTTAGTTGTTTGAACGTCCAAAATAAGATCATTAACACCACCAATATCAGAACTAACAATAACTTCAAAAGGAGCCGCACAATAATTTGCAGGACTCTTAGCTGCTTTTCCGGAACCGGTTCCAAGAGCACGAACACTTGTAAACGTTCCTACGCCAGATGATGTCATATCAACTTGTGCAAGTGTCATTTGCGGCCCAAATACATTGATAGAATCAAGATTGCTGCCAAGTGAAGCATTGTAAGCATCATTGAAACTATAATGCACATCAATTCCGGAAGTAGTTAAAAAATTATCCATTGTAGTAATTCCGGAAGGCGTACCTACTGTATTGATATGTGTATTCAAACCGTTAATCAAACTCGAAAAAGTATTTGTGAGAAGTGTTTTCTCAGTACCACTAAAATTCGGCAAATTATTATCAAGCGTATTTGCTGGAGTAATCAACGGATTTTCAATACCATAATCATCTGTACCAGTTACTCTAGCAAAATAAAATCCACCACCTTCTACTTGCATTGCGTCAATAGCATCAGATATTTCTTTTGCTTGAAATGCCAATCGATCCGCAATTCCTTCAAAAACATTGTTAGATATAATAGCCATATAATTTCTCCTTAACCTCTATTTGCTGTAAAAATGACCGGTTCATTACCGTCATTATGATTCGGATCGATTTTCTTACCCCTCACCCTTACACCATATTGATTAATATATGTTTCTTCAGGCTCTTTTGGAGCATACTTATCCAAATCGTTTTCATATCCCTTAAACTCTTCTGATTCCTGAATGCTTTGAAATTTAAATTCCATCACTCACCTCAAGGACTAACTTCAGCACCTGTATAAAAATATGAATTGGTTACGTCACAATACCATTCAAATCTTGCTGTCCGTATTGTACCATCACCTTTTACACCAAGAGCAGTACGACCACACCATGAATTATAATATGTTGCTCCCTGTGCATTAAATATCGTTTGAGCTAAATTAGGTCTATGAAGCAACCAATTCTTTACTGCATTACTCATAGCCATAATAGCTTTATCTTGTATTTCCTTCTTTCTAGTCCTCAAATCCACATCAATATTGAAAAAATACCTATCACTTCTAACGCCAGCACCTAACCAACTATTTTCAACATTGCTGTTAGAACTAATGCGAATTACCGGATAATGTCCTACCGTAACACTTTCACCAATTACAATTTTAAGTTCCGGTACATCTGGCGGTGTTCCAGCAGTTATGTTTCTTTTTTTAACATCCGCATAAATGTATACAAGTCCGGATGTTATGAGCAATTTAAGGTGATCGTACAATTGATCTTCTAAATCGTGTAATGCCATAAATTATCTCTTATATAATAATAGGGTTTTAACCTATTTTTATAACTTATTTCTTTGAATTAAGTTAAACATTTGGAATCGGCTCACTTGCCGGTGCTATGTTAGGTGGCATAAAATGATTCCTTGTCTTCTTTATTTGACCATCCAACCAATTTGCGCCAGTTATTCCATTTGCAAGATTGAACAAATCTCTCTTAGATTCCTTGCTCATAGCTTCCGCAGTTGCGATAATATTAGAAGCTACATCGGTCAATGTGTTTATAATAAGATCTGCGGCAACCATTCTGCGAGCTAATTCCGGAATAGGATCAGGATACTTTTGAGTACCATTACGAGTAATCAACTTAAGCGGAGTATAGTACAGCATACTCAAAGCACTATTTATTCGCTGATCAATATCACCTTGACTTCTAGCCACATCATCAGGAGCAAGATCGTCAAGTGTACCTGCGCCTATGCCAAGTGTTCTTAAAACAGTTTCTATTTCATCTTGTGTGCCAGAATAGTAAGCCATTTATTAATTTCCTAATACAGTAAACCGCCAGAAATTATTACCTGTAACTGTATAATCTTGCCCATAACGCCCTGCTTTAATTGTTTTAGGCACAAGCAATTGCCTACGTGTTAGATCAGCAAGCATAGCTGTGTATTCAGCCATAGCTGCCGACAATGTAGCTTGCAACAATGATAAAGCAGCTTGCGGATCTGCCCATATCAATTTATTACGCCATATCATATTATCAAGAGATAAACGTTTCAAACATGATACATAAGCACCTTGAGTTACTACGTGGCCATATCTACTTAAATCAATGGTATCTCTTGTATAAGCAGATCCGGGATTTTTTGCATTTATGTTAGAAATCGCCAAATCAATATAAGTAAGTAATTCTGTATTTTCAAAATATGAAAATCGATATCGAGAAGAATATTCATCTGTTTCACTTGGCGTTGTTGTAGGAATAATATATCCATAAGTTGCATTTAAAGCATAATCAGTTGTATTTGTTAATAATGTACCATTTTTTCTAATTTGTTGCTCTCTCGACGTATTCCATCGTGGATATTCAAAACGAACTTTACCGTCTTGATAATAAATTCCTACTTCATCAAACACTCCGATTTCTTGAAACTCTTTTATCATTGGATACAAGTAAGTGTTTAATAAAGTAGATGATTGAGATGATAAAGTCTCTCCATCATAAATATCACCACCATATAAAGTATCTGATTCAGGACTAGGTAAGCCACTGGCATCAACAAAAGCAAAACGATAATATCTTGAAGAACTCCCATCAGTATAAGTATATGATGTATCAGATGCATTAATAGAATCTGTTTTTACTAATGTAAAAGACAAAGCATCTGTAGATTCATATATCTTAATAGTGTTTACATCGTCACCACCACTTTGCGTATTTGGTGCTGCGAAATTAAATATAAGTGCCATTATATCCTCAAGTAATTATCGGTTTTGATGGCGCAATATCTAAACTGATATTTGCCGGTTTCGATGGTGCAACACCAATAGCAGATGCTTGAGTTCCCCATGCTTTTTGTCCATTTCCATTATATATTTCATCTGCTTTGCTTGGTGTCAATCGAATAATATAATCTTCTCCGTTTATTCCGGAATTTATTGTCGGAGCTGTTGCAAATAAGTCTTCAATATTTTGACTGACATTTGCTGTGAAATTTTTATTTGTTGCCGTAGCTATTGTTGTCCAATCCGCATCTGATGGTTTTTTGTAGTCAAGTACAAAATCAACATTTGTTATTGTATCACTGAACACAATTGTACCCTGAATACTATATGTTTGAGAAGGCTTACTTAAATATTTTTCAGTTCCCTGAATCAATTCAATATTTATGGTAAATTGATTTCCTTTAAACGTTCCTATTACCTCAGTTCCGCTACTTCCAGCTCCAACTCCATTTTTTAATTGAACAGCTGTTGGAATTACAATATTGCCAACTATTTCAGTTGCATTGCTTCCAATACCAATTCCGTTTCTTAAATTATTTGCCGTAGTTAATTCAATATTGCCAATTACTTCAGTTCCTTCGCTTCCAATACCAACCCCATTTCTTAAATTAGCTGCTGTTGTTAAATCAATATTTCCAATTACTTCTACTCCATTTGTTCCAATACCAATCCCATTCCTCAAATTGTTTGCTGTTGTTAATCTCATATTACCGGTAATTGTACCAAAGTTTTGAGTTACACCAAATCTTAAATCATCTCCGGATGCATAGTCGGTGGACGGAACATACGCACTTGCTTCCGCATAATCACTCAATACGTCATTCGCATTCGCCCACGCCACGCCAACATAGGATGGTGCGGTGGACGTGTTAAACGATATTTTTCCTTGATTGACTTTGGCATAAATAACAGTTGTGTCATCGGTCAAGGCGTATTCAAAACCGTTTTGATTCGGTCTAATAATTACATAATAATCCGTTCCGCTGATTGTGACTTTGCATCTTAATTTAAGCAATTCACTTGCCGGGGCATCACACGTTACAAAATAATCATTCGTTGTTGCGTCTGTATAGTATGTTGTGTTTGTTGGAGCAGATGGTGCCGATGCAATACTTGAGCAACCAACAAAAGGATTAATGCCTGTGTCAACTACATTTCCGTCAATGTCTGTTACTACTCCTACATCTGCCCCTACTCCGTCAAGCGGTGAACTCGTTTTAATATGAATATCGTGAGTTTTCCAATAAACAAATAAGGCTGAATCAATATCACCTATATCCGTACTACTAAGTGACCCATCTGTCGATCTGTTAGATGCGGCTGATGCTCCAAGTGTTCCAGCGTAAGCATAATAATCTGATCTTCCAGTTGTATATGAAAAATTATTCTTTGCGTCAATTATTCCTTGTGAATCATTTAATACAACTCCTGCCGTTCCTGCAATATCTGATTTTGCTATTCCAGTGTTATTATAAAAAATTATTGATGCTGTAGCTGAAGCATTTCCTAAAACAAAACCATTTCCACGATAAGCAATACCAAGACATGAAATAATTGTAATTGTAGGCGAACCGCTTGGGGCAATATAAAAACCAGAGCCAGAATTATAATTTTCTGCTATGCATGATTGATAAACAACATTTCCTTGCGTATTTAAAGAATGAAAACAATTCTTCCCTGTGTAATCCTGTACAGCTTTAACATAATTTAATGTGTGTGTTTTTCCAGAACCACATATAGCAGTTACTATATTGTAATCTGTTTCAGCATTTCTAACGCATACGCCCTTATCGACAAAAGTCCATGTAATCGTGTTTGCCGCTGGAACTGTTACGGTTTCCCAATATACATTAGGATCACCATCGATTTCAGTTTTGTAGG
>Ga0307441_1000824_pt1 | contig 10937 bp, 9 predicted proteins | sample SalMarWE160420MG_FD_202149 | JGI IMG/M metagenome (GOLD analysis project Ga0307441, IMG submission 202149) | Salt marsh sediment microbial communities from the Plum Island Ecosystem LTER, Massachusetts, United States - WE1604-20 | ecosystem: Environmental > Aquatic > Marine > Intertidal zone >... | reverse complement strand
CTTCAAGCCGCCCTGCTAATCGGGGCGGTCGGGCTGGCGCTGGCATCGCTGGCGCTGACTTATACGGCTGTCCGGCGTGTCTATCGCCCATACCGGCAGGCGGGCGGTGCGGTGGCGGTCGAGGGAGTCGTCACCGAAAAGCTCGTCCAGCAGCAGGCGGATCGTTTTCTCCCGTTCGGTGTCACCACTTATATCCTCCGCTACGCCTTCCCCAACGCCGAGGGCAAGATGCGAACCGGCGAGCAGATCGTTACCCGGCGCTTCTACGATCACACCGGCGGGCAGGGTTCGCCAATCGAAGTGACCTTCGCCGCCGGTGATTCGACGATCAGCGCGGTCGATCCGCGCGGTATGTTTCCCGGCGCTGCCGGATGGCGTCTCTCGATGGGAATGGCGGGGCTTGTCATCGCGGCAGGGCTGGTGGTCGCGACTACCCGGCCCCTCTCAAAAGATACGCCCACCCGATCTGCCTCCTGAAAGGGGGAAGTGGCGGGGCGCAGCCCCGTCGAAGGGGGTGGGGTCGGTCGAAGGGGGTGTGCGTCAATCATCGATGAGGACGCTGCCCAGGATGTCCGTCACCTGGATATCGGCCCGGTTATCGGACTCCTCGTAGCCAGCCGTCACCCAATCGCCCATCTCGGTTTCCTCGAAGCGGTCACTGCGAAATTCGAGGTCCGCCATCCCATCCAGCGTCACCGATGCTTCGATCTCGTCGGGGACTTTGATGGTGATGTCGCCTACCCCGGCAGTCGTCTGCACCTCGTAGTCGCCGTGACCGGGCAGTTCGAGATAAATTGAACCGGCAAGGCCGACCACCTTGATCGACTCCAGGTTCAAATTCGAATCGTCGTCAGGCAGCCGGAGCGTGAACTCCCCGCCCCCGCTCTCGATGTCGACCACGAGATTCTCGGCGTGTGACGGCAGGGTGATATCGTACTTGCCGCCGTTTCCCTCGATCCTCAGCGATTCAACATACAGGTCTTCCAGATCGACGGTCAGTTCACCGGCATCGACGGTCAACGAGAGATTGACCGGGACGGCGTCGGTGATGCCCAACTCAAGGCTGGCCGCCTCGAAGGGATCGAACAGCGAATCCTGGGAAATTTCCAGGGCACCGCTGCCGGACGATTCTCGATAGTCCATTCCCAGGTTCTCGTAGTCTTCGCCGACCCGGTAGCTGCCCTCGACCGCGTTGAGGCTGTCCTCAAGGCCGTAAACCTCGATACCGGCGTGCCCGATTTCAAGCGAAACGTCCAGTTCGTCGACATCCCCTAATTCCTGCTCTATGGGGTAGGTCACACTGTCCATTGCCGGGATCGGCAAAAACGCGCGAACCGAGGGAACCTCCGGCCCGACAAATGGACGCCAGTAGGGTTCGGAGAAGACCGAGAGGACAAGGAGCAGGATCAGAAAGAGAAGGAGCGTAAGAAACGGCCTGCGCCGCCTGGGTTGGCGAACCTGGCGCAAGGCCCGTCGCGAGTGGCGATCCGTCGCCGTGCCCGATTCGGTTTGCGGGGATGGCGGCACCGAGGTGGGTTTGCGAACCACTTTCGTTTTAGGAGCGGTTTTCACCCCGGCGACCTGCTGGGTCTGTGAAACGACGGTGATCTCGCTCAGGTCGGGCGTCGAATAGCGGGTCGGTTCCTGGACGGGAATCTCCGGCACGTTGATCGTGCCCCCGCTGGCAACCAGTTCGATGTCTTTCGCCATCTGAACGGCAGTAGGGTACCGGTCATTGGGATGCTTTGCCAGCGCACGCTGGATCACCGATCCAACGCCCTCCGGCAGATTGGGATCGACATCCAGGATATTGGGCACCGGGTCGAGGATGTGCTTCATCGCGACGCCCATCGGGGTATTTGCCTCGTAGGGCATTTCGCCGGTGAGCATCTCGAACAGGATCACTCCCAGCGAGTAGATGTCGCTGCGTCCGTCGATATCACTGTTGCCGTAAGCCTGCTCAGGACTCATATAGGCAGGCGTGCCGATCACGGCGCTGCCGGTCAGGGCCGCCGTCACTTCGCTGAGTTTTGCGATTCCAAAATCAGAAAGGTACGCTTCACCGTATCGATCAAACAGGATGTTGGCCGGTTTGAGGTCGCGGTGGATGACCCCCCGCTGGTGCGCTTCGTCAAGCGCCGCACCGATGCGGCCTAACACAGTAGCAGAATCGCTTAACTTTAGCGAGCCGTTGTTAACACGTTCCGAGAGCGAGCCGCCGGTCATATACCGCATGACCAGGTAGGGCGTTTCCTCTTGCTGCCCGAAATCATAGACGGGGACAATCGCGAAGTGTTCCAGTGCAGCGACCGTCTTGGCCTCCCGGTCGAAGCGGTCACGAAACAGGGGATCGTGCAGATATTGTGAAGGTAAAATTTTGATTGCTACTTCACGGTCAAAGTTTGGATCGCGGGCCAGGTAGACGGTCGCCATCCCACCCCGACCGATCTCTTTCTGGATGATGTACCGACCAATCTTCTCCAGAGCCATTATTTTACATCCCGGGTTACGAAAAGTGACATTGAAAACACATGACGGGTGGATTTTATACCGGAAACGACAAGGATGCTATCAAAAAAAGTCACAATGCCACGATGGTACTATCCGATCCATCGTGGCATTGTCAGTTAGCCGGGCCAGGTGCCAGGCTATTCGTGGACTTGGATTTCGCCAACCCCGGAATCGATGTTGATGACGAGGCCGCTGCTCTCGCTATAGTCACGGGTTTCCCATTTGTCATCGTCGACTTTTTGGAAGCGTTCTGATAGGTTGACGCTGGTCAGCCCGCCGTCGAGTTCGACACGGGCTTCCTGACTGCCGGGGACGGTCAGTTCGACCCGCCCCACCCCGGCATTGATATCTACCTCGAATGAACCTTCATCAGGCAGAACGATGACGACCTCGCCCGCGCCGCCGTCAACTTTCAAGGATGTAAGATCGATGCCGGACAGGTCCATATTGAGCGACCCAACGCCGGTATCGACCTTCAGGTCGACGGGCACACTCTCGGTGATCTTCAAATCCAGATCGCCGATATAACCCGGACCGGTCGGAAACCAGAAATCCGGGCCTTCCTGCGAGATACTCAAGTCACCCCGTGAACCGTGACGGTCATACTCGACCAGGAGAGCGATGCTCTCGTCGGTCGTATACGTTCCATCGACGACATAAGGACTGTCAGTCAACCCTTCGATAGTGGCCGAAGCAGCCCCGATATCGACGTAGGCTTCAATCCGATCCACATCGCCCAGCTCAACCTGCTCGATATCCCTCGTAATCGACTGCCCGGAAGGTCTCGGCATCGAGGATTCGGTCGTCCCGACCCAGTAGATCATACCGACCACGACCACCAACCCGATCATCGCGGCGACAATACTGCCAATTGTCGTACGCCCCAGGACAATGTCCAGACCGATCAGAATAAAAAAGATGGGCCACAATCGCCACAACGCCCACCACTGAAAATTGATCACGCCAAGATTGCTAAGTAGAAACGCGACGCCAAGCCCGATCAGGATGACGGCCCCCGATATCCCTCGCGCACCGCGCTGGTGCGAACGCTCTTGAAAAGTTTGTTCTTCTGTCATTGATATTCTCGCTATCCTCTCAACCTGAATTCACTCCCGCCGAAAGATATGCCCTCGACGAGAAAATGGAACACCATCACACCGAGCCGTTCATTCTCGATTGCGAGAGAACAGTAAATAAGCCCCTACCAGGATCAGCGCCAGCGGCCAGACAATCGCCGGGCTAACCTGTGGCACGAACGTCTTCAACAGGAAGACGCCGCCGATGGCAACCAGCACAACCCCGATCAGCACCCCACCCTGGTCTGTATCCCGCAGCGACTGGCCGAAACGCGAGACGCTCTGGCTGATATCGTTAAAATTGGAACGCACCACGTCTTCCCCGGCCAACTCCCCGCCGCCCTTTTCCGGAACGATCAACCAGAGGATCAGGTAGGCCAGAACGCCCATTCCGTTCACCAGGGCTAAAGCAACGAACACCAGCCGGATAAGCACCGGGTCGACTCCAAAGTAGTCGCCCAGGCCGGTGCATACGCCCCCGATGATCCGGTTATCATGGCTCCGGTAAAGTTTTTTAGATTCAGACATCAATCCACTCTCTCAATTGCAAGTCACCCTATTGTTGCATCTCACAATACATTACGCACTGAACGGGTAAAGGTTGCGGCTGCCGCAAAATTTATTGTAACCGAATGCACAGCGTGATACTATTGCAACATGGTCAACCAGAACATCAAAATTCACCCGGTGTCCGAACTCGATATCCAGCAGTTCGTAAAGGCGCTCAATGCTGCCTACGCGGATTACCACGTACCAATTCAGCTTACCAGACATTCTTTTCTCGACCTCGCCGACCGCGAATCGGTCAGCCTCGATGCGTCCTGCGCGGCAGTGGAGAACGGTAAGATTGTCGGGATGGGGCTGCTGGGGATGCGCCAGCGGCGGGGATGGATCGGCGGAATGGGGGTGATCCCCAACTACAGGCGGCAGGGAATCGGGCGCTTGATCATGCAGGCTTTACTGGAACGCGCCTGGCATCTTTCTCTGGGCACTGTCCAGCTCGAAGTGATCAACGGCAACACGGCGGCCCATTCGCTCTACCAGTCATTAGGTTTTCAAACCAGACGCCAACTGCTGATCTTGAACTGCACTCACTCGCGGCAAAGACCAATCAGGGGCAGAAATAATCTCGTGATCCAGGAAGAACCGGCGGAGGAGTTGATCGAGCACCTGGCCGAGTTTGCTGCACCGCTCCCTTCCTGGCAGACTGAAATCGATGCACAGCGGGTGATCCTCCCGACACTTTATGGATTATCGGCCCGGCAGCAGTCTGATCGCCAACTGGTAGGGATGTGCTTTTACCAGTATAACGGTCACCAGGGCAGCGTGACACAATTGAGCGCCATCGATCAGAATTGCGGCAGCCTGCTGCTTTCGCATCTGCTGGATCATTACCGGGTAACCAGTTTTTCCTACCTCAACGTTCCAGAAACCGACCCGATGCTGCCGCCATTAGAAATGGCAGGGTTCAGGGTGAGTCTCAGACAGCATGAGATGATACTCAACAACCCACAGGAGTCATCATGAGCGATCCGCGATCATTTCGACATAAACTGCTGCACCTCACCTGTGTGATGCTTGTTGTCACTGCCGGTTTTGCCACCGGTGGATGCCAGCCCCAGCCCACGCTCGCGCCCACGCCAACCCGGACAGCCGTTCCCCCCGACGAGCAGGTTACCGCGACCGAAGAAGCCCGGCAACCGGAGGCGGAAGCAGATGAAGAAACCGTGCGAGAAGACCCGACGATCATCTCCATCGACCTGGGCAGCCAGCCGAAAACAATCGACCCGGCCAGGGTCGCCCCGCTCAACGGCGCAGAAAATGACCTGGTCGACAACCTGTTCGCCGGGTTGTTCAGGATCGACCCGGAAACAAACCGGCTTGAACCGGGTCTGGCCGAGAGTTGGGAAAAGACCGAAGATGGCCTGACCTGGTGGATCAGGTTGCGTCAGGATATCTACTGGGTGAAGATCAACCCGCAGACCGAGCAGATCGAACCGGTGAGGCCGGTCGATGCCGGGGATATCGTTTACTCGGTCAGGCGCATCTGCCATCCATCGACCGGCGCACTGCTTGGCTACCAGCCCGGCATGTTCCTGATCGAAGGCTGCGAAGCGATCAACGCCATGCAAAACCCGCTGCCCACCGAAGAGGATATCGAACAAACGCTGGGCGTGAAGGTCATCGACGACTACATCGTCGAGTTCAAGCTGACCGAAGATTCGGCGGTCTTTCCGTCGATCCTTGCCATGCCGATGCTCCACCCCGTCCCTGCCGACCTGGTCGACGTGGAGGGCGATGCCTGGACTGACCCGGACAAAATCTGGACGAGCGGCCCGTACACTCTTCAACCGACCATCCCGGCAGCGGAAGGCTATACGCTGATCGCCAACCCGCACTGGCCGATTGAACGCGCCGGGAACATCGACATCGTCCTGATCGGTTTTGACTCAACCGGGCAGGCATACCGCGCCTGGCAAAACGGGTCACTCGAACTGGCGACCGTTCCCCCCGATCAACTGGTCAACACACCCTTCCGCACCGATCCATCTTACCGGATGCTGGCGCTGCCCGGTGCCTCGTTCATCGTCTTTTCCTACGAATCTTACCCGGTCGACGATCCGCTTGTCCGCCGGGCGCTCTCGCTGTCAATCGACCGGGAAGCGTTTGTTTATGAGACGCTCGCCGCAACTGGCGAGGCAGGGCTGCCCGCCGCATCGCTCGTCCCGCCGGGAACCGTCCTCGCGCCGCCTTTCGACGAAACAGAAACCGGCTACGATCCGGACGCGGCACGGGCGGCGCTCGAAGAGGCCGGGTATCCGGGCTGCTACGGGTTCCCAAGATCGTATTTCTATACGGACGATACATTCCCCAACGCGCTTGAGATCGCCAACACCTACATCGCCATGTGGGAAAAAGAGTTAGGCTGCACGGGAAGGTTCATCGTCAGGCGCAAGCCGCTGCGCGAACTGTACGATCTGCTACAGACACCGCAGACGATGATCATCGACAACGAGGAAACGCAGCGCCCGATTATGATCACGCTTGCCTGGGAAGCCGATTATCCTGATACACAGCACTGGCTGGCCGACATACTGGGCTGCCAGGAATTGTTCCCCGACGCCTATCTCGACCAGATGCGCACCTGCGATACATTCGACCGGCAGTTGGCGCGAGCGCCCGGCGAATTCGATGACGAGGCGCGCGCCGAGATTTATGCATCCATTCTTGACAGCCTGTTCGGTGATACAGGCGAAATGCCCGTCATCCCGCTCTACTACTACGCCCGCCCCCTGGCGATTGGCGACGGGCTGGATATCACGTCCGCTCAGGCCGGTCCGCTGCAATTCGACCGGTGGGTGCTCGAAAGCGAGTAGGGGCCAGCCGCGTGCTTCAATTTGACATCTTTACCCTGTTCCCGGAAATGTTCGCCGGGCCGCTGACCGAGTCGATGCTCAAGCGCGCCCAGGAAAACGCCATCGTATCGATCAACCTGCACGACATCCGGGATTATACGACCGACAAACACCATACCGCCGACGGCACTCCCTACGGCGGCGGCGGCGGGATGATCCTCAAGCCGGAGCCGCTCATCGCTGCGATTGAGGCGACACTCCCGGCGGGCGAAGCCGTCCCGGTGATCCTACTCAGCCCGCAGGGGCGGGTTTTCGACCAGCGAATCGCCCAGGAGTTGAGCCAGCATCCGCGCCTCGCATTGATCTGCGGGCATTACGAAGGGATCGACGAGCGGGCCAGAAAATTGGTGATCACCGATGAGTTGTCCATCGGCGATTACGTGCTGACCGGCGGTGAATTGGCCGCGATGGTCGTCGTCGACGCGGTCACCCGGCTTTTGCCCGGCGCGCTGGGCGACCCCACCGGCCCGGTCGACGACAGCCACGCGACCGGCCTGCTGGAATATCCACACTACACACGCCCGCCTGAATTCAGGAGGCTGGAAGTGCCGGAGATACTGCTGTCGGGCCACGAGGCGAAGATCGATGCGTGGCGGCGGGAACAATCGCTGCGGCGAACGTGGCAGCGCCGCCCCGATCTGCTACTGACCGCCCCACTGACCGACGCCGACCGGGAAACCCTGCTGATGCTGGCAAAAGAGGAGATCGAAAAGCGCGGCGGAAGCAGCCAGTAGAAACATTTTACGTAACAATAACGTACTTTCCTTCAAATAATGCCCCCCGGTCGGGTATAATCCCGGAGACGGTAAAAACGAGAACAGGTGGACATCTTCCGCCGAGAGACAATTAATGAGCAGCAGCGATCCCCACAGCGAAATAGTCTACGAACCGGAACCCGACGAGGATTCCCCGGTTACCGGCTGGCGGGTGATCAAGCCCAGGGTCACGCTGAATCGCGGCGAAGCCGCGCGGCAGGCCGAGGAAGAGGAAGCAAAGCGCCCGGTCTCCTTCCTGACCCTGGCGATCCGCTTCCTGCCGGTGTGGGCCTTGCTGATCATGATCCTGATCATCGAACCTTCGCTGCCCGTCAAGGCGATTGGGACAGTTGCGGGCTGGTTCAGAGGCCCGGAAGCGCCCGCTGCTGCCACCCTGCCCCCCGCCGAACCGGTGTTCATCGTCGAGGGGATGGAGATTCCACCCGATTCGGAGCTTCCTACCCCCAACTGGGATTTGTCGATCTCGCCGATCTTCACCAAGGAAGTCCAGCACTGGGCCGGTTCGATTGCTCAATGGTCGATTACTTACCGGGTGAAGCCTAATCTGATCGCCACCTTGATGCAGATCGAATCGTGCGGGAACCCGGCGGCAGTTTCACCGGTGGGGGCATCGGGACTGTTTCAGTTGATGCCGCTGCACTTCGAGGAGGGCGAAGACCCCTACGACGCGGATACCAACGCCTACCGGGGGCTGACCTACTTCACCGAGATGTACGCCCTGGCAAACGGCGACCTGGGCCTGACCTTCGCCGCCTACAACGGCGGCCCCGGCGCGATCTATCTTTCCCCCGCCGAATGGGACGCCGAGACGCAGTATTATCAATACTGGGGAAGCGGCATCTACGAAGAAGCCGAACTGCATCTTCAGCAAAGCCCGACGCTGATCGAGTGGCTGGAGTCGGGCGGCAGCGATCTTTGCACCGTCGCTGCCGGGGCGCTTGGGCTGCCGCCGGAATAATCAATTGGCCGGTGGGCACCCGCCGGTGACGTTCCCCGAAAACCCTCTCCGGTGTTATAATCGCCCGCGCTTGAAATCACAGATAAGGATATTCGATGAAATTAGGATTAGTTGGCTTGCCAATGTGTGGCAAAACAACCATTTTTAACGCCCTGACCGGGGCCAACCGCCCGACCAGCATTGCCGCACCGGGCAAATTGGACGTTCAGATGGCGGTCGTCGACGTACCGGATCACCGGCTCGACGCCCTGTACGACATCTACCTGCCGGAGCGAAAGGTCAATGCCAAGATCACCTACGCGGATATCGGCGGGCTGGCGAAGGGGATCAGCGAAGGCGGGTTGAGCGGGTCGTTCCGCAATCAACTCAGCCAGTTGGACGGCTACCTGCACGTGGTGCGCGTCTTTGACGATCCAAACGTCCCGCACCCGGAAGAGACCATCGACCCGCAGCGCGACCTGGACATCCTCGACGACGAGTTCCTGCTAACAGACCTGATCACGGTCGAGAACCGGATCGGACGGTTGAAGGACGAACTCTCGAAGGGTAAAGACAAAGCCGCCAACCAGAAAGAACTCGATCTGTTCGAGCGGCTGCTCGAAACCCTCGAATCGGAGCAGCCCCTCCGCGAACTGGACCTGTCGGAAAGCGAACTTCAACAGGTGAGCGGCTACGGGTTCCTGACGCTGAAGCCCAAGCTGGTTCTCCTGAACCTGGGCGAAGAACTGATCGCCCCCGATGAGTTGGTCAGCGTGGCGGGCAGGAAGACGGGCGTCCTCGCCCTGCAAGGGCAGATCGAGGCGGAGATCGGCCAGTTGGACCCCGGTGAGGCAGCCGAGTTCCTGGCCGAATACGGCATCGAGGAGCCAATGCGCGACCGCGTGATCCACGAATCGTATGAACTGATGACCATCCAGACCTTCTTCACGGTCGGCGACGACGAGGTGCGCGCCTGGCCGGTCAAAATCGGGGCGACGGCGCAGGAAGGCGCGGGTGTGATCCACAGCGATCTGGAACGCGGGTTCATCCGGGCCGAGATCACCCCCTGGAATTTGCTGGTCGAACTGGGCGGCGAGGCCGGGGCACGGCAGGCCGGGAAATTGCGACTCGAGGGGAAAACCTACATCCTGCAAGACGGGGACGTGATGACGGTGCGCTTCAACGTGTAACTGGCATCTTCAATAGGCATCATTTGAAAACCCGTGCTCGCCGATCAGCGGCACGAAACGGACGGGGATCAGCTTCTCGACATGAATCTGATCCTCTTTGCGTCTTATGCGCTGGATCACCTGGTTGACGCTGGTGCCGACCGGGATCACCAGCCGCCCGCCTTCGGCCAACTGGTCGACGAGCGGCTGCGGCACGGAAGGCGCTGCCGCCGCCACCAGGATGCCATCGTATGGCGCGGCGGATGGATATCCCAGCGTGCCATCAGATTCGATGACGGTGACGTTCTTGTACCCCATCGATGCCAGCCGCTCGCGGGCCTGGTTCGCCAGCACGTTGATCCGCTCGATACCGACGACCTCTTGAACCAGTTCGGCCAGGACAGCCGTCTGGTAGCCGGAGCCGACGCCGATCTCCAGCACGCGGTCGGTGGGATTGAGGGCCAGCAGCTCGGTCATCAGGGCAACCACATACGGCTGCGAGATGGTTTGCCGGGAGCCGATTGACAGCGGGCCATCTTCGTAAGCCATATGGCGATATTCGGATGGCACGAACAGGTGGCGGGGCACCGTTTGCATCGCCCTGAGCACATGGGGATTGACGATCTTCCGGCGGACAAGCTGCTTCTTCACCATTCGCTCGCGCGCGGCGGCGTATCGATCTGTTTCACGATCCGTTCTTGGGGAATCACCCACCGGTCGACTGCTCCCTTGTATCACAACGTTTCACCTGCCCATAACTATAAATCAAAAGAGACCTTTGGAAAAAGGTCTCCCTGAACAGGTTCAACTTATACACCCGGATCGCTATTTCGATCCAGACTCGGCGGGAGCCTCGGTGCTTTCCGGGTAGAGTTCTGTTTGCAGGCGCGTCATCAGGGCCTGACGCTCATCGTCAGGCAGGAAAGCGGCTTCAGCCGCGTTGATGACCTGCTCTTTAAGGGTGTCAAGGCTGTAGCCCATCTCCGCCGAAGCGGCGACGAACTCGTCGGTCAGGTTCACCCCCTGCACGCTCGGATCGTCGGTATTGAGGG
>Ga0307441_1000822_pt1 | contig 10948 bp, 4 predicted proteins | sample SalMarWE160420MG_FD_202149 | JGI IMG/M metagenome (GOLD analysis project Ga0307441, IMG submission 202149) | Salt marsh sediment microbial communities from the Plum Island Ecosystem LTER, Massachusetts, United States - WE1604-20 | ecosystem: Environmental > Aquatic > Marine > Intertidal zone >... | reverse complement strand
GTCAGCGGCACCACCATCGGATCGGTGTTTCGCCCCAGCGTGGAGCCCGAAGATATCATCGTGCGCCTGGCACAACCGGACCGGGCCTGGATTCAGCAGATCCAGAGTCTTTCCATCACAAACCCAAAAGGCAAGCAGGTTCCGCTCGGCAGTATCGTGCAGGTGACGCAGGTCCACGCCAGCAAGCCCATCATGTCCCGGGACGAACACAAGGTGGTCTACGTGATGGGAGACGTGCTCGGCTACTCGCCTGAATATGCGTCACTGGTGCTTGACAAGATGCTGGACGGCGCCGCGCTGCCGGGCGGAAAACAAGTGAGTACCGGCAATCTGGGGTTCTTCTCCACCCAGCCCGACGATGTCAGCCACTACCAGATTCTGTGGGGCGGGGACATGCGACTTACCCTCGACGTATTCCGCGACCTGGGCACTGCGTTCATCGTCGCATTGGTGTTCATCTACCTGCTGCTGGTTGCCTACTATCAGAGTTTCATGCTGCCGTTCATCGTCATGGGAGCGATCCCACTCACGCTGGTAGGCATCTTTCCCGGCCACTGGATCTTCCACGTTCCGTTCAACGCCACCTCCATGATCGGATTCATCGCCCTGGCCGGCATCGTGGTGCGCAACTCGCTGCTGCTCATCGACTTCATCCTGGACTACCGCCGCCGGGGCTACTCACTGGAAGATGCCGTGCGTGAGGCGGGCGCGGTGCGCTTCCGCCCCATTCTCCTGACAGCCCTGGCCATCATGTTCGGTTCTGCGGTCATGATTCAGGATCCGGTGTTCGGGGGATTGGCCGTAGCCCTGATTTCCGGCACCTTCGCCTCCACCATTCTGACCTTGATCGTGATACCGCTGCTCTACCTGGTGTGGCAGCGCCGGGCCCGTTGACGGACACAGCGGCGGCGCCGCAACCGGTCCGTCTCAGTTCGCGGCGCTGCCGTTCTTCACAACGCCCTGCAGCAGTTCGGTGGCCTGCTCGGCACTCAAGGCTCGGCTGAAATAATACCCCTGATACTCATCGCAGCCACGTTCAGCGAGGAATGCAAGCTGCCCTTTTGTCTCCACGCCCTCGGCGGTCACCCTGAGCCCGAGGCTGCGCGCCATGGCGACAATCGCGGTGACAATGGCCGCGTCGTCCGGGTCGCTGGCCACATCACGGATGAAAGACATGTCGATCTTCAGCCTGGTGATGGGGAAGCGTTTCAGATAACTCAGGCTCGAATAGCCGGTTCCGAAATCATCGATGGACAGGGACACGCCCATGGCGCTCAACTCCCTGAGTAGACTGATCGTCTCCTCGGGGTTGTCCATCAGCACGCTTTCGGTGATTTCCAATTCCAGGGACGAAGGTGAGACCCCCGTCTGTTGGAGCACCTTCCCGATGAACCCCACAGGATCCCGGTGGCGCAACTGGCGCAGGGACAGATTGACCGAAATATGCTCGATGGGATATCCCGCCGAGCGCCACTGCTGAAGCTGTCGGCACGCGGTGGTAAGCACCCATTCTCCGATGGAGCCGATCAAGCCGATGTCTTCCGCCACCGGTATAAACCGGGAAGGCGGAATCCATTCCCCACCGCTCAGCTGCCAGCGCAGCAGCGCTTCCATGGTTCGCACTCGACCGTCAACCAGCTCCACGATCGGTTGGTAATGCAGCGAAAGCTCGCCACGCTCCAGCGCGCTGCGCAAGCTGGTCTCCAGAGACAGGCGTTCGGCCGCCATGGCATTCATGGCAGCTGTGAAGAAGCGATAGGTGTTGCGCCCGGAATCCTTGGCGTGATACATCGCGGTGTCACTGCCTTTGAGAAGCGTATCCACGTCCGTACCGTCGTCCGGATAGAGGCTGATACCGAGACTCGCGCCGCTGTGCAGTTCATGGCCATCAATGGCGTATGGCTCGGCGAGGGAGACCAGAATCTTGTCCGCTGTCCCGGCGGCGTCACCGGCATCATTAATGCCCGGCAGGACCACGATGAATTCGTCGCCGCCCTGGCGGGCTACGGTGTCAATCTCCCGCACATGGGTCTGGATGCGACGGGCCACCGCCTGCAAAAGGCGATCGCCGACCTCATGGCCCAGCGAGTCGTTGATGGTCTTGAATTTGTCCAGATCGATAAACAACACCGCGACGCGGTGCCCTTCGCGATGCGCATGGGCAATGGCCTGTTGAATTCGATCCTGCAGCAGCGCCCGGTTGGGCAGGTCGGTAAGTGGATCATGACTTGCCATATGCACGATGCGCTGCTCGCTCAACTTGCGCGACGTGATGTCGTGGATGGTGGCAATCCACAGCCGACGGTTGCCGGCATGCATGGCGCTGACCCTCACCTCGACCGGAAACTGCGTGCCGTCCCTGCGCCTGGCCACACACTCCTGCGCAGCCGAAAGCCGTCCATGGCCGGACTCGTCGCCGGCCTTGTCCCCGGCGCCGGCAAGGAGGCGCTCGCCGGCATCGGGCATCAGGGCGGAAAGTTCGCACCCTGCAAGCTCCACCGCCCGGTAGCCGAAGATCCGCTCCGCGGCGGTATTGACGTTCTCGATGCGACCTGATTCGTCGAACGTAACGATGCCGTCGTTCACACCCTCGAAAATGGAGCGGATACGGGCCTCGCTGTCGCTCAACCGGGTGTTCGTTTCGCGGGCTTCCCGTTCCGAATTCACCAACTTGCGCACCAGCGGCATAGCCTGCCAACGCAGCAACACCACTCCGGTAACCAGCAGCACAAACAAAACCGGCACAATATAGAAAAGCTGCCTGCGTACGGGGCCATACAGTTCCGCGGTATCTATCTTCAACACCAGGCCCAGACCCAACGCACCCACGGGGCTGTATGCGGCTTCAACCTGGTGATGACGGTAGTCGGTGGTGGTGACCACCCCACTTTCGCCGTCCAGGGCAAAGCTCATGGGCAGGGGCCTGCCATTCGGGCGGCGCGAAAGCCGGGGGAAGACATGGGCGCTGAGGGCGGTCGGGAAGCACGTCATGTCCCGTTCCAGCGGGGCACAGAGTGCCAGCTCGCCGGTGGCACCGAGACTGCGCGCGTTCAGCAGCATGGAATCAAGATCGGGCAACTCGGTCTCGGTACGCACGCTTCCGATGAGCCCGTTGCCATTTTCGACTTTCGCATCCACACGCAGGGCCATGCCGTTGGCCCACAGCAGCCATGCCGGCGTGGACGTACGCAGCTCAACGCTGAGATCGGGACGGGCGCGAAAATGCCCGCGACTGACTACTGCAGTTCCGCGGTCGTCAAAGATGGTGATGCCGGAGAAGCCGTTGGCAAGAAAAGACTTGGCCACGCGCACCAACGCCCCATGGGCGCCTGAATCGTTTGGATTAAGATCCAGCCGCTCCAGCTCCGCGGTCAGGAAGGGCCGCGTGGCAACGATGCGGGTCTTGGAAACACCGTCGTCGACGGTGGCCTCCAGATTGTTCACACGGGCCTGGAGCGACAGCTCCAGACTCTTGCTGAGAATAGTTTCAGTCTGGCCCTTCATGATGGCAAAGACGGTGATACCGGCCGTCAGTGTCAACACAGCGAGTATCAGCGCGCCGATCAGACTGATCCGCTGATCTTGTTTCATGGCGTCCAGGGCATCCCCCCTTCCAAGCCCCTGACCATACGGAACTTACGAACAGTATAGCAACCGACCAAACGCAGTAGCGCTAGTGCAAACTCATCAACAGAAGTCTGTGCGCTGCATCACAGAACGAGGGGATTATCGGTTCAGCAGCGTGGATACCACGGATCGAGGAATGAGCGTTTCATGGAAAGAGAGACGCTGCGCCGCGCGCATCGGAGTATGACTCAGGCCCTCACGGAATACACAACGCCCCGCGTGGAGGTTCAGTGGAGGTTCACCAGAGCGAGGGCACGCACTCGCCGGCTGAGGGTCCGGCGGAGCCGGAAACCGGCCGCCTTTGACCCCAGCACGGTTTCCGCCTCGGACCGCCACGGTTCACCCACCACCGATACCGCCGCCGTATTCGTCCTGCGCGAGACGCCGGCGGTCCTCCTTGGTGCAGGCCTCTGTCAGGCACAGGAAGGTCGTTCCGTCCTCATCCTGGATGTTGGAAAGCTTCAGATCCGGTTCGTCGACGTCACCCACTTCCGAAAATATGAAGTGATAGGATCCGCCCACGTTCATTTCCAGTTTGCCGCCGTAGTTTTCTCCATAGTCGTGCCAGCGACTTCCGACGCCACCCGGAATCTCAGGTGCCATCTGGTCCGCTCTGTCGTCCTTCCACGCAATGACCACCGGATCCTGAAGCTTCTCTTTGGCTTTGGCGACGGCTTGCCGCCGGGCCTGGTCGAAGTTCATCGATGCGTTGTCAGTGCCGATATTGACGCTTTCCATAGTGCCTTTTTTCCCATGCTTCACACATGTCCTGCTCCGCCTTCATAGGCCAGTCCGACCTGCCCCGCTACCGGAGTACTTCTCTAGCCGAAGCGGTTGATGGTGACACCCGGCAACCCTGTCGCCCCACGCGGTCAGCCTGGTCGCTCGGGAAACACCTCAAGCGGATACGGACAACCACGCACGCCGCCCGGACTTGGTGCAAGTCGGACGAACCGTGGTCCGCGTCCTTGCATGTAACCTGCCGGTGCATCGGCACAGCTACCGGACGCCGGCTCGAAGACAGTCTGTTCCATTACCTTAAAGATAGTTGCCGGCTGGACCACAGCCAAGGATAGCTGCGCTAAATGGGCGGGAAAATGGCTCCGGCGGAGAGCCGGCACAGAGGCGCAGCCATCACAGAAAAGGCGCACCTGACGTCGCACCAGCAGATCAGGAACTATCCGGTCAGGGGCGGAATGGGCTTCACACCCCGTCGGGATTGGCACTCAATACGACCGCAAGGCCTTGCAACATCACGGGGAGAGTCCATCGGCCGGCGATCCGGCATCGCTCCACAGGCTGTCGCGCAAACCCGAACGCCGTTGTGTACGGCGCGCTACGGCGGCCGCCAGAACGTCCAGCGGTCCGATCAGAAGCACGCTGTGTCGTGCACGGGTGACCGCCGTGTACAGCAACTCGCGGGTCAGCACCCGGCTGTCCTCTTGGGGCAGTACCACGACCACCTCATCGAACTCGGAACCCTGGCTCTTGTGCACCGTGAGTGCGTAACAGGTCTCGTGGGCCGGCAGACGACCGGGACTCAGGCGTCGGATATCACCCTGGGCATCGCGGAAACAGACTCGGAGCCGACCCACGGAATCCTCCAGCACCAGTCCCACATCTCCGTTGAACAGCCCCAGGTTGTAATCATTGCGGGCAATCATGACCGGCTTGCCCTCATACCAGGCCTGGCGGGCATCGATCAACCCCTGCCGGTGCAACATGTCTTCGATCAGCCGGTTTACGCCGGCGACGCCCATCGGTCCGCTGCGCAGGGCGCACAGAATTCGGACCCGTTCAAAATGCGCGAACACCTCTTGCGGCGCTGAACCCGACGCCAGCGCGCGCAGGTAATCGCCGAACAGTACGGCGGCCCGCTCGGCAAGGCGCGCCTGGGCCTGCGCCAGGTCGCGGGTTTCCATCCATTGCAGATCGTCGGTTCCGTCAGCCAGCAGTGCCTTGGCAGCGTTCACATCGCCGGCGTTCACGCAGCTTGCCAGAGAGCCGATGCCGCTTTCGCGACTGAAGCGATGGCTCAGTCGCAGTTCCACGACGTTGTCCCGCAGCCCGGCGCCGCTGCGGGCTACCGGCAATCCCTTCACCGGGACGCCGAGCACATCGCTCAGTTCCTGGGCGAACGGCTCAGAGAACCCCCGCCATCCGGCGCACATGTCGCCCAGCACCGCTCCGGCTTCCACGGACGCCAGCTGATCCTTGTCCCCCAACAATATCAGCCGCGCCTCTGGCGCCAGTGCCTCGACGATACGCACCATCATGGCCTGGTCGATCATCGAAGCCTCGTCGACGACCACCGTATCCACCGGCAGGGGATTGTCTCTGCCATAGCGGAAGCCTCCCCCATTCGGGCGGTAGCCCAGCAGGCGATGCAGGGTACCGGCTTGTTCCGGAATCGCGGCGCGCAGCCCGTAGTCCAACTCCAGCAAAGGCTTCACGGTGCGGATGGCTTCGCTCAGACGCATGGCGGCCTTGCCGGTGGGCGCCGCCAGGGCGATGCGCGGCGGGTGGACGCCGGCCTGTTCCACCAGCATCGCCAGCACGCGCGTCACAGTGGTCGTCTTGCCGGTACCCGGCCCGCCGGAAATGATGCACAGCCCACGTAGCACGGCAACCGCGGCGGCTATTTGCTGCCAGTCCGGCTTCGTCGGCTCCGTGGCAACGAACAGCCGCTGCAGCTGCGTCGCCAGCAGTTCCCTGTCTACCGTCGGTGCAGCGCCGGCCCTACTCTCAAGGGCACGGGCCAGGCGACGCTCGTAGTCCCAATAGCGATACAGGTACAACCGGCCGGCCTCGTCCAGCACCAGCGGGCGAAACTCGCCCGGGCCACCCACCACCGCGCTGGCCGCCAGGGCATCCAGCCAGTCATCCAGCGCCGGCGCTTCCAGTTCGACACCGTCGTGCGCGGAACCCAGCTGAGAACCGGCGACCTGGGCCAGGTCCAGGCACACATGTCCCTCCCGCACCGCCCGACTGGCCAGTGCCGCCCCCAGGCAGGCAGCCGGACTCATGGCGGGATCAAGCCGTGCCAGCAGCCGTGTGAAGTGTGCGTCGAGCGCACTGACAACACCCGAGCGGTGCAGCGTGTCCACCCTAACGACCATGGCGGCGTGTCCCCCTGTCGAGATAGTCGTCCAGGGCCCCCACCAATGCTGCCGACGGGCGGTCATGGAATACACCGGTGTGGTTGCCACGGGCAGGGTCCATGCCTCGCAGGAACAAATAGTAAACACCCCCAAGGCAACGCTCGTAGCTGTAGTCGGCCACCCGCCGGCGCAAATAGCGGTGCAGCGCTACGGTATAGATCAGATACTGCAACGAGTAGCCATGCCGTCCCATGGCGGCGGCCAGCTGATCCGGGCCATAGGCGCTGCAGTCGTTCCCCAACCAGTTGGATTTGTAGTCCGCCAGGTAATAGCGCCCGTCGTGCTCGAACACCAGGTCGATGAAGCCCTTCATGAAACCGCGAGTGGGCGAGAAGGCCAACCGGTCCATTTCCTCTGCGACTGACCGGTCCGCCGTAAAGCCATGCTCGCGCAGCACATGCTTGAGCCCGTGGGCGGTGATCTCGCCCAGGGGATAATAGAACTCCATTTCGTTCACCCGGCCGCCGGAGCGTATTCCCGCCAGGGTAAGGGATCCGGCATCGTCCAGCGGTGTGGAAACCACCCGCTGCAACGCGTCCACCAGCACCGCAACCCAGTCTTCGGAAAAACGGTATTCGCGCAGACTGCGGGCGATCATGGCCACCGTTTCTGCACGCCCGTCCGCCTTCGTGAAGTCGAGCCGTTCCAGCAGCGTGTGCAGGCATTGGCCGGCACGGGAACCGCGGGGAAATGCGAAAAAACCCGTGCCGGTGTCGGAAGCCGCTTCGGCGGCGGACGTCGCGTCGTAATCCGGCCGCTCCGCGTCGCCGGCGCTGACCAGTGCGGAGAAGCTGGTGACCCGCCAATCGGGCGGCAGGTGGTGGGAGAAGACCTGCGCGGACAAGCGCTCGACCGGCAGGGCCCGCTCGGACAATGCCGCCTCGTGTTCCGAAGGCGCCTCGGATATGCCGATGACATCGGCGGCGTCGCCGGCCATCCGCCGCAGATCCTCCTGCAGCGCGTGATCTTCAGCCTGACCGAGGCGCGCGGCGACATCTGCCAATGTAGGCGCCACAGACTGCGCCGGGCGATGGAACAGCCAGGCCAACGCCGACGTCTCGCACTGCGTCACGGCACCCCAGGTCAGATAACAGCGGTACTTCGCGCGGGTCAACGCCACATAGGCAAGACGTATGCTTTCGGCCAGTTCTTCGCGCTGCGCCAGAGCCCGATGTGCGTCGAACTGCTCCGAGCCCATGTCCAGCCTCGGCTCCAGACCATCGGCGGGATCGTGGAACACCACCGCACCGTCCTCTCCCGACCACAGCTTGCCATCCCACAGAAAAGGGCAGAAAACGATCGGATACTGCAGACCTTTGGAACCGTGGATGGTGACGATCTTTACCAGATCCTCGTCGCTCTCCAGGCGCAGCTGGGTTTCCTCCTCGCCCCCGCCTTCCCCGCGCCGATCGGCCAGCCACTTGAGCAGTCCATCCATCCCGGCATCGCGACGCCGTCCAAAGGCGTGCAGCAGCTCCGCCAGATGCAGCAGGTTGGTCAGGCGTCGTTCCCCATCGGCATAGCGCAGCAGACGCATCGCCACCTGTTCCTCGGCGAGCAACTGGCGGAACATGCGGATGAATCCGTGCTCCAGCCACAATTCCCGGTAGCCGTGGAACCGCTCCAGCTGAATCTCCCAGCTGTGACCGTCACGGCTGGACGCATCCAGCTCCTGGGCAGAACGACCGAGCATCTCGGTGACCAGCGCGGCACGCACCAGCGCCTCGCGACCCGGTTCTGACACCGCCATCAGCACCCGTTCGATCTCTTCGGCTTCCCGGGAATGGAATACGTTGTCCTGGGCGCGCTGCACGCTGACCACGCCCAACCGGGCCAGGCTTTGGCGAACCATGCGCCCCTGGGTATGACTGCGCACCAGTACTGCGATGTCGCCTCCCGAAATCCGGTGGGAACCGACATGGGCACGCCCTTCCCGGCCTGCATTCAACAAGCGCGCAATCTCCGCCGCCGTCGCCTCGGCGCAGCGGCTATTCGCCACGCCCTTGGTCAGGGATCTTCCATCCCCCCGGCGGGATAGAAACCAGATCTGCAGCGCGTTGCCGACCTGTCCGTCCACACGCAGCTGTTCGGGCTCGCGGGAAGGTGCGTGGGCCGCAGTGAACTGGATGTCCTCGAAAACGAACGGATGGGATCCTGCCGCGAACACGGCGTTGACAGCCCGAATCAACTCTGGCGTGGAACGCCAGTTGGTATCCAAGGTGTAGCGCTCCCGGGCTGCCGCCTGGGCCTTGAGGTAGGCGAAGATGTCCGCCCCACGGAAGCTGTAGATGGCCTGTTTGGGGTCGCCCACCAGAAACGCCGGCAGGTCGGAGCCCCCATAGATCCGGTCGAAGATGTCGTACTGCACCGGATCGGTATCCTGGAACTCGTCGATCAGCGCGGCCCGATAGCGCGACCGCAGGTTGCGCGCCAGCATCCCGCCCTGCTCTGCGACAAGGGCGCGCTGCAGGCCGGTGAGCAGGTCTTCGTAGGACTGCAGGCGGCGCTCCGCCTTGCGGGCCGGCAGCTGTTCGTTGCACAGCTGCAGCGCACGCATGCGAAAATCCGCGCGATAGGCGTCCAGAGCGGCATCCAGCCCGGCGGCGGCATCCACCAGCTCGTTGCACAATTCGAAGAACGGATGTTCCGGCGGTGCGCCGTTCTTCTTCACCGATGCCGCCAGCTCCCGGGCGCTGAACTTCACCAGCTTGTCGAAGCGAGCCGGACCGGGCTCTTCCGGGTCCAGGAACAGCTCCATGCCGGCCAGCCAACCCGCAATGGAGGCTTTCCTGTACTTGTTGCCATTGAGCCCGTCGGCATCCAGCAGCAGCGCGGCGACCCGCTCGCGGTCGCCCTGCCAACTGGCCCGTGCCGCCTGGAAAGCCGACCTGTACCGCGCTTGTGCTGCCGACCAATCGGCAGCCGCGGGCCGCAGTATCGGCAGCAACGGTCGACCGGCGTAGGCGCGTATGGACGCCGCCAGTTGGTCGGGGTCGCGGAACCCGTCCACGATCGCTGCCGTCTCCAGGGGCGAGGCGGCCTCTACCTCCCGACGCCAGAAATCCTCCACCACTTCCAACAGCAGGTCCGCTTCGTCCGCCAGCAATTCGGTTTCGAACGGCACAGCCGACTCCAGAGCGCTGTCGGCGAGCGCCCGCTGACAGAAGCCGTGAATGGTGAAGATGGCCGCTTCGTCGAAACCACGTATGGCGCTAAGCAGACGGTCCCGGGCACCCTCCCTGTCGTGCCAGCCCCGGATGATGCGGCGACAGAAGTCGTCGTCCGAATCCCCCTCGTCCAGAGCCTGTCGCACCTCCACCAGACGGCTGCGGATACGATCCCTGAGCTCTTCGGTCGCCGCCTTCGTGTAAGTCACCACCAGGATCCGGTCCACCGGAATACCCGACTCCACCACCAGCCGCACATACAGCCCGGCAATGGTCCAGGTCTTGCCCGTCCCGGCGCTGGCCTCGATCAGGTTCAGGCCGTCGAGCGGCACATCGTAGACATCGAGCGCGGTCAGCCCGCCGGCGGCCATCACGCATCCTCCCGGCAGGCCAGGAACGGCTCGTAGACCTGGCGGGCCAGCTCCCGGAATTCGTCGTCCAGCGGATCGCAACCCCTGAACGCAAGCTGGTAGTAAGGATTGTCGCCCTCGCCCCGCACGAAATCGTTCCCCTCCCAGGTGTTTCGCGCCTTGCCGTCATTGTCCGATTTGGCGTTCACGTACTGGAATGCGCTGCGCGAAAAGAAATGCAGGGGCGCCCGAAGACCACGCCAGTAGGCGTCGGTCAATTGTTCCAGCAACGCGGAAGCGTCGCCGACCGGAGCCAGGGCGATGTCCTCGTTTTCGGCTATGAAACGGCTCTGGCAGGCAACCCCTGCCGGGGCAACGCAGTTGAGTAGCAGGTGACGGATCCACAGTCTGACCCAGTCGATGGGGCCGGCTTCGGCCAATCGAAACTCCACCAGACCGCCGGAAGAGACTCCAGTCAGAGCGCCGCTCAACCGCACCTGGCCAAAGGCCAGGTCCACCGGTACCGTTCGGGTGCTTGCCGGCAGGCACATGGCCAGCCGCTCGGCCAGCGGGCGGACCACCGCGTCCTGCGCCGCCATCGCCATCTCGCCGACCCCTCCGTGGGGCAGCAACCCGGCAGCCC
>Ga0307441_1000821_pt1 | contig 10951 bp, 11 predicted proteins | sample SalMarWE160420MG_FD_202149 | JGI IMG/M metagenome (GOLD analysis project Ga0307441, IMG submission 202149) | Salt marsh sediment microbial communities from the Plum Island Ecosystem LTER, Massachusetts, United States - WE1604-20 | ecosystem: Environmental > Aquatic > Marine > Intertidal zone >... | reverse complement strand
GGAAATAACGTCCGTAAATAGGTAAATTTTAAGAGAGGCGTCCCGCTCTCCATTAGAAAGGAGGCAAATTCCAAATGAGCGAACCCCAGGAAAATTTTGAAGATCAGAAGATAAAAATCATTGCACAGACCGCAGAGTTATCCAGGCTGCTTGGGATGATTCCGTCTGATGGTACTATTGATGTTCACGAACCTATGACCCATAATTCAATGGTGTTATCAAATTGGCTCAGTGCTACTAGGGACTCGTTTCTGAGATTATCCCTATTGATCAGTAAAGCATTAGATATTCAGATACAATAGGCCAAAATAAAATCATATAGTTCAGTGGTAGCTAAGGGAACGGCCGGATAACCTTCTGATGCAAGAGATGGCTCGTACCTCGCCACCCCTGAGCAGGTCGGGGAGTATAAGAAAGGAGAATACAGACATGCAAGCACGTGGCCCGCTTATGATAGAGCATCGTCTCATCGAACGGATGCTCTCAGTCATCAAAGATGTCCTATCGAAAATCGAGTTGAAACAAGAAGTAGACCCTGTATTCGTGGACATAGCGGTTGATTTCATCCGGGTGTACGCTGATCGGACACATCATGGGAAGGAGGAGGATATCCTTTTTCGAGAATTGAAGAAGAAATCGATGTCCGACGAGGATCGGCGAGTCATGGATGAGCTGATCAAGGAACATGTATTTGGTCGCCAGACAACCAGTGCACTTGTTGAATCCAACACTCGCTACCGGAATGGTGATGAGGCTGCCTTGGCCGACATTTCTGAAAAACTTCAAACTCTTGTTGAATTCTATCCGAAGCACATTGAGAAAGAAGACAAGGTGTTTTTCCCGTCAACCAGAGCTTATTTCACTGAAGAAGAAGACCAGACCATACTAGCAGAGTTCTTGGAGTTTGATCGGAAGATGATTCACGAGAAATACAAATCAGTGGTTGAAAATTTTGAGAGATGACTATGATTCCCCAACAATGCCTTTCTTCGTTCATCCGTCAGCAGGATAATTGAAAGGAGAGAGAACGATGAGGAAAATCTTCGTACTGTGGCTAACGTTGACAATGCTCACTTGTCTTTCGCTTGCTTCATCTTCTGTGGCGGGGGACTGAGTGTCGCGGTTTCGGCCAACGGTCAAAAAGAGACCGCCAGTCTCTATGTCTACCCTGCCGGCAAGGACAACCCCCTGGAAACGGGCGATACCTCCAGGGACAATCTCAAGACGCTCGCAAGGGTCATATTCCCCGCCCTTTGGGGCGTTCAATACTTTTCATGATACCCCGCTGCTTGCGGCGGGGTAGTTCATTAATCAAGCACAATCCTGAATTGTCTTAGAAACAACGTCCTTTTTCATTCCAAGCCTACTTGTTTGAAGTGGCTATAGGCGGATTCACCATCATCATGGATATTTTCTCTTTACTCAATTTGAACTTCGGATCATACATTTCGGGGTTTCTAATATTCTCAGGTTCAGTTGAACGCCAGGTAAAGTTGCATTCTTTGCAGATATACATCTCCCATGCATTGCCGACAGGTGATGGAATCAGCAAATTCGCATTTTTTGAATCACATCTCGGACAGATCATAATATCTTCTCCTGTTCACTCATTAAGCCCTTTATCTTTTTCATCCACTCGTCAGTGTTTTCTGGCAACTCCAGAGTTTGTGCCTCTACATTGATTGGTTCAGGCGGCACAGGGGTTGTTGCATCGATAATGACTTTAGAGCTCATGCCGGGGGGATCGCATGACGGGTCAAGAGGCATCCCCGGACAATTATGGATAATGGATATGTGCTTGTCGGGATTAACCCGAGTGGATAGCGCCCACATGACTTGGTTAATATTGAAAGGATCAACGGACTCATCAACTACGATGATTATTTTGGCATATGGCATTCCATGAGGAGTTGAAAGCAGCCGCATCGCAACAGCCTTTCCATAACCTCCCATACGGCATCTCGTGGATAGAATCTCAACTATTCCATGTTGATACATGGCATTTACTGAAGCCACTTCCGGCATCGAGGCCTTCAGTTGTCGGTATACGGATAGACTGGTATTCAATGCGATAAGATAATCGAGTTCAGTCCAAGGTGTGCCCAGATAGAGGTTTTCAAATATTGGATTAGCCCTGTGAGTTATCGCATGAATTTTGATTTCTGGCTGAAGTCTTGTGCCGGAATACCCTCCGGTAAATTCACCATATGGCCCTTCAATCGATCGCCTGCGGGGCAGAATTTCACCTTCTATAATCACTTCAGCGGCGGAAGGTACATCGAGATCCGATGTTTCTGCTTTTATCAATTGACATGGTTGGCCGCGAAGTGCCCCAGCGTATTCATACTCTGATTCGTCATACTCCAGCGGGGTGCTCGACATGAAAGTAATAACAGGTTCATTGCCTATAGCAATAGCAACTGGAAGCGGTTCATTTCTTTCCTCCGCTTTTCGGAAATGAATTGCAATGTCATGAAAGACGAGCGGTTGAATATTTAGCCGGTCTTTTCCGGTCACCTGGATTCGGTACGTTCCGACATTCTGCTTCGTGAAAAGGTCGGGTTCGTCAGGATCTCGAGTAACAACACAGGCCTTAGACAGATAGCATCCGCCGTCATATTTATTGCTCCGGTACAACGGAAGCACTTCAAACAGGTTAATATCGCTCCTGATCTTAATCTCTTTACAGGGGGCATCTTTCACCCATATCGGTTTGATGACTTTCCCTGGCCAACGCTTATCGAGTTCAAAAAACTGGTCTTTAATTATGGTGTCCTTCGGGAGGCCGAGCATGAGCGCATGGTTTGCCCATGACCCGTGCACATTCACCACAAGACGGTTAGCATAACCTTTTACCTTCTCAAACAAAAGCGCAGGCGCGTAATGACCGCAATTGATTGCTGCCCGAGCAGCGGCTGAGATGTCCGGTTCGGGCATAACCGGGTCAGCAATTCGTAACAGCTGCCCATTCTGCTCAAGTACGTCAAGAAAATCACGTAAGCTATCGTAATTCATAAGTCATCCACCTGTTTATTTTGACAAAACTCGTTTTCTGTTGGAAGAGGTACAGTGGGCTAAAATAGGATAGTCAATGTGGTTTGAATGTCAAGGAAAACCGATGCGCCGGGGCTTGTTAAATTGACACCGTAAAGGGGATTATCAAGAATCCTTTTGAATGCGGCGGCTGTTTGGTTTAGGCAGGATGAAAAGACAAAAAGAGCAAGTCAGCGTATGTTCTGGCTTGCTCTTTCTTGTTGAATGCCGCCGGCACGGGTAGCGCTACCGGCTTCAGGACCGGGTTCTGCACCTCGAATCAAGGATGCGAGACTGCTTTGCCAGATCCGAATCCATGTGACACCTCTTGTATTTTTTCCCGCTTCCACACCAGCAAAGATCATTTCGCCCGAGCTTAGGAAATTCTCTGGGCTGTTGCGCGTTGAGTAACTTGCTCAAAAATCCCATATGTTCTCCTCAAATAATGTCGACAGAAAGTATTATTCGAAGCGGAGCATAGGGACCTTTGGAAGGATAGTCAAGGGAAAAGGGTAATGTCAACCAAAAAATATTGAATGGTTGACAATAGGAGGAGAGGGTGCTAAAAGTTCCTGCCATGTTCGGAATTCACCCGGGAGGCAGAGGGGCTATTGGGTACGAAAGAGGAGTTGCTGAGGTATCTACGGGAAGAGCAGGGGAACTGGATCTCGGGGGAGACCTTGAGCAGGAAATTGGGTGTCTCTCGTTCCGCCGTGTGGAAGCAGGTCTCCAAGCTGCGGCAAGAGGAATATGTTATCCGTTCATCTTCGAAGAAAGGGTATCTTTTTTTGGGGGCGCCTGAGATGCTTTTGCCGGCTGAGATACGGGAAGGCATCGGAACTGAGGTTTTCGGCAGGAAAGAAATCGCCTATTTTACTGAGCTTGACTCCACCAACAGGAAAGCCAAGGAGATGGCGGCGCAGGGAGCGCCCGAAGGGACCCTGGTCGTGGCTGAAGCGCAGACCAGGGGGAGAGGCAGGATAGGAAGGAACTGGTATTCCCCGTCTCAGACGGGGATCTACACGTCGCTGATCCTCAGGCCCAAGCTCCCGCCCAATGAAGCTCCCAAGATCACGCTGGTGACCGGCGTAGCCGTGGCGGAGACCCTGCTGGCGGTGACCCCCTTGAAGCCCGACATCAAGTGGCCCAATGATATTCTGGTCAGGGGCAGAAAGATCTGCGGGATTCTTACTGAAACCAGCACGGAAATGGACGCGATCGATTTCGTGGTGGTGGGTGTGGGAGTCAATGTGAACTCCCGGGGGTTTCCGGATGACCTGAGGGAGATCGCCACCTCGATGTACGTGGAAACCGGGAGTACCTTTGACCGGGTGATGCTTCTGCAGGAATTCCTGCTCCAGTTTGAGCGCTTGTATACCACCTTTCTCCATTCGGGTTTTGAATCAATCGGAAAGCGTTGGGGTGAATTGTCGATTCTCCTCGGAAAGGGCGTCACCGTGCACATGATAGACAGGACCTGCAAGGGGCGTGTCATGAAACTGGACCGGGACGGAGCACTGATCATCAGGGCTGAAAATGGTGATCTGGAGAAGATCTACTCCGGGGATATTCACATTCACTGAGGGAAAAATGAAGACAAACACCTCTTTGCAGGGGCTCGTCTACGCGGCCCTTTTCGGGGCAGGGACGGCCGCCGGCGCGTACATCATGGTGCCGGTTCCGCCTGTACCCATCACGTTACAGACTCTGTTCCTGTATCTGGCAGGCGCCCTCCTGGGGGGCCGCCTTGCCCTGTTGAGCCAGGTGGTGTATTTGCTGCTGGGGATCATCGGCCTACCGGTGTTCGCGGGCGGCAAGGCGGGACTGGGCGTCCTGTTCGGGCCCACAGGGGGGTATCTTATCGGTTTTGTGTCGGCAGCGTACATCGTGGGAAAGTGGAATGAGATGGTTAAAAGGCCTTCCTTTCCTACGATCTTGTTGAGCATGGTGGCGGGAACCATCCCTATCTATGTTCTCGGGGTGCTTCAACTTTGCTTTGTGGCAAAACTGGCACTGGGGAAAGCAGTTTCCGTGGGAGTACTCCCGTTCCTGATCGGGGACGGAATAAAGATCGTGGTCGCGACGCTGCTTACCCAGCGCATGATGGGCCACCTGCGGCTTACAGGAAAGACCAATGATTGACGGCTTCGTAAAAAGTCCACCTGCGGCGTTGCACTTCATCTTTCGTCATTCCGACGTACTACTATGTACGACTCATTCCTCAAGATTCGCGCGCCTTGCATCTGGAGTTTTTTACTGTGCCGTCTTACGTGATGATTTTTTATGAGGCCATCATGATTAGAGCGCGAAATGTTTTTTTTTCCTATGACCGTGAAGAAGGTCCAATTTTGAAGGGTATCAACCTGGACATTCTTGAAGGCACGTATGTGGGAATTATCGGACCCAACGGCTGCGGCAAGACCAGCCTCCTCAGGCACCTTGACGGCCTGCTGATCCCGGATGAGGGAGCAGTTCTGGTGGACGGTATGAATACCCGTGATCCCCATGTCCTCAAGAAGATCCGGCAGCTGGTGGGCCTGGTATTCCAGAACCCGGACACCCAGATCGTGGGAACAACCGTAGAAGAGGATGTCTCTTTCGGGCCCGGAAACCTCATGCTGCCCTCTACGGAGATAGAAAGACGCGTGGAAAAGGCCCTGGGGATCGTGGGAATGGTGCAGCATGCCAGAAGACAACCGCACACCCTTTCCAGCGGGGAAAAACAGCTCGTGGCCATTGCAGGGGTGCTTGCAATGAATCCACGGTATATCGCGTGTGATGAACCAACTGCCTCTCTCGATCCATCGGCCCGGGAAAGGATCCTGGGAGTAATGAGAAAATTACACCGGGAAGGGATCACGGTGATCCATGTGACACATCATATAGATGAAATCGTGCATGCGGACGAGGTGCTGGTCATGGAAAGGGGAACCATCATCGGCCGGGGCAAACCCGGGGAAATCTTGCCGAGAATTGAGTGGTTAAAAGGCCTCGGCCTTGATACCCCGACAGTCACTGAACTGCTGTGGCGATTGAAGCGCATGGGCGCTGATGTCAGTGCCGAGGCGCTTACCTTGCAGGATGCCTGTGAGCAGCTCTATTCGATGATCGGACAGAAGGCACCATGAGGCCGGGTAAGAACATAACAGGACAATATATGCCCGGCGATTCGGTCATTCACCGGCTTGATCCGCGGGTCAAGATCATCGCAACCATCCTGCTGAGTATCTCTATTCTCAGGGGAACGGTGCCTGCCTGGATAGAGTTGACGGTATTTCTTCTGACCATGTTTGTGGGCGCTGGGCTCCCTCTCCGTGATATGGTCACTACACTCAGGCCGGTCCGTTTTTTCCTGCTGCTTTTCTTTTTGCTGCATTTGCTTTTTACCCCGGGGGAAGCCATCGGGCCGCTCTCTTGGGGAGGTATCTCCATTACATACCAGGGTCTCTCCAGGGGAGCGATAGTCGTGTGGGAGTTTTGCCTCCTCATATGGAGTGCAGCCATTCTTACGGCCACAACGTCCCCCTCCGAACTCATCATGGCCATAGACCGGTTCCTCAGCCCGCTCGGCAAAATCGGTGTCCCGTGCCATGACATCGCTACCATGGTATCCATCGCGCTCAGGTTTTTCCCCGTTTTTCTGGAAGAGATTGAAAGGATAAGAGAGGCCCAGGAGGCCCGCGGGGCCGACTTCAAGAGCGGAGGCCCCTTGAAGCGGGCAAAAGCCTCAGCAGGCCTGTTGGTCCCACTCCTTTTTTCGTTCATGAGAAGGGCGGAAGGCCTGGCCGTCGCCATGGAGGCAAGGGCCTACTTAAGAGGCCCCCGCACCTACATGAAAGACCTTCGTATGAGTGTGGTGGATTATGCCACCATAGGGGTGATAATTTTGGTAACAGGCTTCCCCTTTTTTACTGAATTTCTCATAATGAGATAGATCGATGAAAGCGGTAGGTAACGTCCTGAAATTGATCAGGCTGGGAATTGTAGGTCCGTTCCGTGAAGAGAACCCGATCCCGGCGATCCACAAGGATTATGGTTGAAGATCTGGTGCCATAGACAGGGCTCGAAATAAACATTGGGCTCAGAATTCTCTCCCACTCCAGTCCCACCCCCGTATCCGGCAAGACATCATTCGCGGGCCGTGCCCGGTCACCCAGAATCCCGAAGAGGTCCTCCGGCTGAACTCTTTCCTCTGAGGTTAGCACACTGCTGAGTCCCTTTTTTGCCTTTTCCACCTTAGGCCACGGCGTATCCAGGAGATGATTACTCAATCCATAGATGCCTTTTGAGAGTCTCCGGATCCCATTTCCCCTGTTTGAGTACCAGAAGAGCTCGTCAATGGTCCCAAGTACGAGGTTGAATCCATTATACTGGTCCCCCTCTTTCCTGATGTCGTCGAGATACTGCGTGGCTAAAACCTTCTTTTCAAGAAAGTCAAGGACCAGGTTCCCTCGGGATGGGGCGTGCTCTCTGGTCTGGGCGGGATCCCGGTAATTGGTAATGGCGGCCAGCCTTCCTGCCCTGGTGATCCCGAGCCAGGTGCCGCCCGCTTTCAGGTCATGGCCCGCAAGGAGGTCAGGCCTATCTTCCCAAAATTGTGCCGGGGCGGTTGGTCGGTCATAATATTCGTCCCGGTTAGCGGCCAGGACCAGTTTGTAGAGAGGATGTTGTTCCAGTGCGATGAGCAGAAGACACATGGGAAGCCCTTACTCTGCAGCGAGTTTTTCTGAAAGGGGTATTTTCAATTCATACACGCCACTATCCAGGACAGCTTGCACAGGGTAAGGGGCCTTTTCCAGAACCTTTATCATGGATTTGTTTGTTGAAAGCACATCCGCCCTCAATCCCTGTATTCCACGGTCCTTGGCGATTTTGATGAGGGTCATGAAAAGAAATGTCGCAATTCCCTTGCCCTGGTAAGCCTCATCCACCACGAAGGCCAAGTCGGCAAAAGGGGTGCCGGGGGTGCGGACATACCTGGCCTCCGCGATGAAACCTCCTTCTCCCGGCTCTCCCACGAGACCGACAATGGACATGGTATTCCGGTAATCCACGTTAACATATTCCTGCATTCTCGCGTGGGGCATTGTCTTGATGGGTGAAAAATAGCGGTAATAGACACCCTCATCTGAAAAACGGTAGAACAGGCGCCGCATTTCGTCCACATCCGACGGTCTGATTGGCCTGAACCGCACGGTCAAGCCATCCTTAAACGTCTGGGTAAAAACCAGTTCTTCCGGATAGAAATGGCCTGATTCGGGAAGATAGGCCTGGTCGGGAAAGAGAAGATGATCTTGTTTGGCAGCCGAAACCAGACCTTCCCGATCGTCCGGATGGGCAATGTCTATCAATGCAAGTGCACGTTCACGGATCGTTTTTCCGGTAAGGGAAGCGACACCATATTCCGTGACCACCAGGTCAAGGGATTCCCTCACAGAGAGCTGATTGGGGAGATCTTCAACAGAGAGGATGATGTTCGACTCCCCCTTGAGGTTTTGACTGGGGAGGGCAAAAATGGTCCTGCCTCCCGGAGAGAAAGAGGCCCCTGTGAGAAATTCCTGGGCTTCACCGGGTCCGGCGGTCACGTTCCCCCTGCCGGTGTGTAGTGCAATGCCTCCGGTGAGGTCAATCTTCCGGGCAGGCAATATCAAGATGAACCGGTCATTGCTCCCGATGCGTTTTGGATCGGCAACAACATCGATACTCTGAAATTCCACCAGGGGATTCCGGTGAAGCCAGCGCATGAGCTTCGGGGTGCCGAGAGCGTATGCCGCCAGACACTTGCCCTTAAAAATTCCTTTTTTCCGGTTGGTGACTGCTCCGCTCTTGACGAGGTCCATCAAGGCATCGGTAAAGAACTGGGAGTGAATCCCCAGGTGGTGCTTGTTGACAAGGTGGCGGGCCATGGACTCGAAAAGGGGTCCGATGGAAAAGGAGATACAGCACCCGTCCTGGATCAGTGATGCCACATTGGCACCGAGCTTATCGAAGACATCATCCATCGGCCACCGGGGAAAATAGATAAGGGGTTCCTTTGCCTCGATAAGGTAGTCAAAGTCATTCATGTGGACGAACGTATCTCCCAGGGTGCGGGGGGTTTCCCGGTTTATTTCCCCAACGACCAGGGTGGCCTGTTCCATGGCCTGTCGGGCAACATCCACCGACGTCCCCAGGCTCGAATATCCGGCGCTGTCAGGGGGACTGATCTGCACAAAGGCCGCGTCGATTCGTATGATTCCGGATTCTATGAGGCGGGGGATTTTCGAGAATCTGCTGGGTATCAGGTCAACCCGGCCTTCCGTGATGGCGTCGCTGGCGATCCACCCGGAAAAAAAGGTCTTGAGCCGAAATCTCTTGGTATAGCCGTCTTCCGATGAAATAGCCTGCCCCAGACTGACGAGCTGAACCAGTTCCAGGTCCTCCAGGTTGCTGTTTTTCGAAGACATCAAGCTCTTGACCAGCGTTCTCGGTTCGGCCACACCGGTGCTCAGAAAGATGCTCATTCCCGGCCTGATCTTGGAGAGGACTGTCTGGACATCCACGACGTCGTTTTTCCAGTAGGCTTTATGGGAAGGAGTCATATCATTTCCTCATCCTGCAGATTTCCACTGGGCAGGCCCAATTCCCTTGCCCTGAGGACCCGGCGGAGGAGCTTGCCGGTACTGGTTCTGGGCAGTTTTTCCAGAACTTCGACCTCTTTCAAAGGTATCTCGGCCGATAGATTGGCACGGACAAAGGCCTTGATTTCCTGCTTCAGACGATTTGATTCTTGAAATTGTTTCTTGATGGCGATAAAGGCCTTGAGATGGGGCCCGATTGCCCCGCTGCTCTTGGAAATGACCGCGGCCTCCCACACGGCAGGGTGCTGCATCAGAACCTGTTCTATTTCAAAAGGGCCGACCGGTTTTTCCCCTACCTTGATAAGATCGTCCATCCTCCCCTGATGATAATAATATCCATCCTCGTCTTTTATTGCCATGTCACCGGTCAGGAACCATCCCGGCAGGCGAAAGTATGCCTCGTAGCGTTTCTCGTCCCGCCAGATACCGCTCATGATCGCGGGCCACGGGACCTTCAAGGCTAGTTCCCCCATGGTCAGGAGGGGAAGCGGCTTTCCGCTTTCATCGATGACCGCTGCCTCAACACCGGGAACCGGCTTGCCCATGGATCCCGGCTTTATGTCCATGGACGGGAAGTTGGCAAGGCATATCATGCCAGTTTCGCTCATCCACCAGGTATCATGGGGAGACAGCCCAATATTTTTCCGGACCCAGAAAAAAAGCTCAGGCAGAAGGGCTTCCCCGACCGTAACAATATGGCGCAGGCGGGAGAGGTCATAGCGGGTTGGGAGGTCTTCCCCCGCCTCCATGAGGCGCTCGATGGTGACCGGCGTGGTATACCATACTGAAACGTGATGCCTTTCAAGGGTTCGATACCAGGTGGAGGCGGAGAAGGGATCTCCCTGGACCACCGATGTTGCGCCGCAAAGCCAGGGGGCGAATATGCTGTAAACCGTCCCAGTGACCCAACCCGGAGCTGCGTCGGTCCAGAGGATGGTTCCTTCTGACAGGTCGAGGACATATCTGCCCGTTACCAGGTGCCCAAGCATATCCCGGTGGACATGGACGACTCCCTTTGGTGGACCGGTCGCCCCTGATGTGTAGATCAGGTAGAGGGGAAAATTGTCCTTGACCCAGGTGGGTTCCCTCTGAGTGGGTGCTTTTTGGAGCATCGCAGGGGCGGACACTTCGCGCCTGAATATTCCCGGCAGGGGTTCATCTGTAAAAAGGCACACATCCACTTTGTCCATGGCCTCCAGCGGAAGCATTTCAGCCAGGTCTGAATTGGTAAGGAAGCAGCGGGGAGCGCCGTTTTTGATGATCGATTCTAACTCGTCGTAGTTCAATGTAGAGTAAAG
>Ga0307441_1000819_pt1 | contig 10976 bp, 8 predicted proteins | sample SalMarWE160420MG_FD_202149 | JGI IMG/M metagenome (GOLD analysis project Ga0307441, IMG submission 202149) | Salt marsh sediment microbial communities from the Plum Island Ecosystem LTER, Massachusetts, United States - WE1604-20 | ecosystem: Environmental > Aquatic > Marine > Intertidal zone >... | reverse complement strand
ATTGACGCTCGGAGTGTTCATAGTCAGAACAATCGCCGCACACCGAAGCGGTGGCCGCGTACGTGGATCTCGTACCACAGGCGGGGCGGATTGGGCGACGGACGCGACGCCTAGGCAATCCTCGTCATTTGCGACAAGTCATTGATGGCGGGATTGGTTGATGATGTCGAACCGATTCCGGCCCAAATCGCTCGCTGCTGCCGTCAGCGCATCTGGCACTGCCACTAGATACGAAACACCGCCCCCTAACCCGATCTCGCCATTACCTGTATTGACCTCACCCCGCGGCGACGAGCATGTCCTTCCACGTCTTCGGCTTCGATGCCCCCGCGAGATCGGTCTGCCGAAACATCTGACCGTCGGGTGAGATGTAGCGACCGGTCGACGGGTCATAGCGAGCGGTGGCGATCGACGGCCCAGCGCCGGAACCGTTGGGCACAAATGAGCTTGGCGCCGCTTGCGGGCCGCCGTTCTCCCCGGGCGGCGGTCTCGGCGGCGCAGGCGCACCAGGGGGCGGGGGCGTTCCGTCGACGGGTCCGAAAATCCTGTCCCCGGCGGTGACCCGGTCATCGGGTGGCACACCCTGGGCAACCAGGTTGGGATCGAGGGGATACGGGCCCAGCGCGTGCTGCCGCATGGCCAGTGGCTCGTAGGGCTTGTCGCTGTTGCAGATTTCGACCGTCGGGGCCCGCTTTCCGGGATGTCCCATGCAGGGATTGTTGCGGACCCCGCGCACGGCGATCGGGGAGTCCTGCGGAAGTTTGCAGTAGAGGTTGTCCGGGGTGTCGATCACGTTGGTTTCGGCCGGCGAACGCCACTCGGACGGGGGCAGGAATCCCACCGTGCAGGCCGGCGGGTCGGCGATGGTCAGCGTGAATCCACCCACGGCCAAACCGGTCGGGTTGTTGGTGACGCCGTAGGAGCTGTATGCCGCGACGACCGGTGGCAGCAACACCAGTAGTTGCTCCAGGGACGGGTGATAGGTCACGCCGATCTGGCCGATGGTGGTCAGGTTCGCCAGCAGCACCGGCAGTGTCGGCTTCACCTGCTCAAGTAGCCGTGAAACCTCCTGCGCGAAACCGGGTCCGGTGCGCAGCAGCGTACGGAACTGCGGGTCGTCGGTGACCAGCTGGTCGGTGACACCGGCGAGGTTGTGCGCCCAGCGCCGGGTCGCGTCGGCGGTTTGGGCCTGTGCATCCAGGAACGGGACGGCGTCGTCCACCAGGGCGCGGGTGTGATCGTCGACCCCGCGGGCGTCGTGCGACAGCGTGGCCGACGAGTCGAGCAGCGACTCGAGGTCATAGCCCGCGCCGTTGAACGCCGCGAACGACTCGTCGAGCAGCTGGGACAGCTTGTCTTTCGGGATGCTGTTCACCAGCGCGCTGAGCTTGTCGAGCATCGGCCCCACCGGTTGCGGGATCGTCGTGTCACCCGCCGCGATCACCGACCCGGTGTGCAGATAGGGCGGTGACTCCGAGCGCGGCACCAGATCCACGTATTGCTCGCCCACCGCCGACATGCTGCGCACCGCGGCGTGCACGTCGGCCGGGATCTTGGGCGAGGTGTCGATCGACAGCATGGCCTCCGCGCCGGTGGCCGTCGGGCCGACGGCGGTCACCTTGCCGATCTGCACACCCCGGTAGGTGACGTTGCTGAACCGGTAGAGCCCGCCGGTGTCGGGCAACTCCAACTTCACGGTGAGCCGGCCGATTCCGAGCAGCGTGGGCACCTGCATGTACTGGAAGAACATCGCCGCCACGCCGACCACCGCCGCGACCGCGAAGATCGTCAGCTGGATGCGGACGAAACGGGTGAGCATCAGCCGCCTTCCCGGTCAACGGGCGCAAGGGAACTCAGGTCCGGAGCTGGGACCGGAGCCGGGGACGATGCGGGCGCCGCGGGCGGAGGTGTGATGCCCACGTCCATCGGGTCCTTGGTGTAGTTCTGGAACCACGGATCGCCCGGCGCGGGCACCAGAGGCGCATCGGGATCCCCCCAGCGGGTGCCGGCCAGCAGTGTTCTCTTCAGCCGGGGAACGGTCAGGTCCATGACGGCGAAGACATTGAAGTAGTCGCCCCGCACGGCCCGGTCGATGAAGTTCTGGGTGAACGGGAATGTCGGCACGTAGCCCAGGAGGATGGGCAGATCCGGTCCCACGTCGGCGAGCGCACGGATCGTCGGCTCGAGGTTCTTCAGGTTTTTCACCAGGTCGGCCTGCGTGTCATTGACGAGCCGGGTCGCGGTGTTGCTAAAGACGCGCAGCTTGTCCAGGGCCGCGGTGATGCGCGGCCGCTCCCGGATCAGCACGTCCAGCGCCGGCGGTATCTTGCGCAGCGCCTCAGATATCACCTCGCGATGGGACGCGAACGTGCCGGCGAGCCGGTTCAACGCCTCGATCGACGCAACGATCCGCGCGCGCTGCCGATCCAGGACGCCGACGAAATCGTCGAGCCGCGTCAGCAATTCGCGCACGTCGTTCTCGTGGCCCGACAACGCGGTGCTGAAGTTGTGAATGACGTCACCGATCTGGCCCAGCCCACCGGAATTCAGTACGACCGACAGCGCTGACAGGGTCTGCTCGGTGGACGGGTAAGACGACGAGCGGTCCAACGGGATGGTGGCGCCCGCCTCGAGGTGTCCGCGTGGCCGCTGGCCGAGCGGGGGGTTGAGCTCCACATGCATCGACCCCAGCAGGCTGGTCTGGCCCACGGCGGCCACCGCGTTCGCGGGCACCGTCACCTCGGGTTTGACCGCCACCTCGACGTCGGCATGGCCGCCCTTGACCCGCATCCTGCCGACGCTGCCCACCACGACGTCGGCCATCATCACCGGCGAATTCGACTCGAGTGTACCGACATTGGCGATCTCGATATGATAGACGCGGGCGTGTGGCCCACGTCCCACCGCCCCTGGCAGCGGCAAGGAGTTGACGCCCTGGAACGCGCAGCCGCCGACGGTCATGGCGCACGTCACCAGGCACAGCACTCGCCCGAGCCCGGTCATCGCGGCCCTCCGGCCGGCAACAGCAGGTCTTCCACGCTCTTGGGCGCCGAGTCGTTCAACCCGGTGTACGCCGACACCGCGGGCGGGGGATCGGGCGGCGTGGGGCGTGGGCCTTCGCCGTCGGGGGCCAGCCGCGGTTCGGCGTAGATGATCTTTCCGGGCGTCGCGATCTGCTGCAGGATCGGGTTGTTTGGGAAGGGCAGGTAGTTGAAGTTCGCGGTGCGCAGTCCCGGGCCGAGGTATTCGCTGCACAGCTTGCCGGTTTCGACGGCGGTGACGTTCTCGACCGCGCCGATCGCACCGCAGAGGAACTGCACCGGGTTGGAGAAGTTGTTGATGATGAAGCTGCCCATCGCCCCGGGCGTGTTGGGGTTGTAGATGTTGTAGCCGTTGGCGAATGAGGTGGGCGCGGCGTGCAGGATGTTCTCCACATCTATGCGGTGATCGACCAGGGTCTGGGTGACGTTGGCCAGCCGCTGCAACTGTTCGCCGGCCTTGTCTCGGCTTCCGGCGACGAATCGTTGCACCTCCCCGACGGCCACGGACAGGTTCGACAGCGCCGCATCCAGATCGGATCGGCTGTCACCCAGCACGCTGCTCAGCGTCGCCAATCGATCCTGGAACCAGACGATCTGTTGGTTGCTGTCGCGCAGCGTGGTGACGAAACGCTGCAGATTCTTGATGACGTCGACGATGTTGCCGCTGCCCTTGGCCAAAATCCGGCTGATTCCGGACAACTGCGCCAGCATCTGGCGTAGCTTTGTGCCGTTGCCGTCCAGCGCACCCGCGGCGCTGTCGATGAAGCGGCTGACCGACGTCGACGACACGTCGCCGCTGGGTCCCAGATCGGTTGCCAGGCGGGTCAATTGCTTGGTGACCTCGTCCCACTCGACGGGCACCGCGGTCCGGTCCTCGTCGATCACGGCCCCGGCGTGCATCGTCGGCCCGGTCTTGCGGTAGGCGGGAGTCAGCTGAACGTAGCGTGCGGCCACCAGGTTCTGGGCGACGATGACCGCCTTGGCGCCGGCGGGAATCGGCACGCCGTGGTCGACACGCAGGCTCACTCGCACCCGACCCGGCTGCGGCTGGATGGACGACACGGTGCCGACCTTGACACCGGAGACGCGGATGTCGTCGCCGGCGTAGATACCGACGGCCGACGGGAAATAGGCGGTGATGCTCAGCGGGCGAAAGAACGCTTCGCGCACCAGAAACGCGCCGGCGGCGACGATCAACACCACCAGCAGCGCCGCCGTCGCGCGCCGACGCGTCATCGCGAGCCCCCCGGAATGCCGTTGTGCGGCCAGGGGAACAGGGCCCGCGGCATGTTCGGGTCATTGCGGCGGAACCCGAAGTAGTAGTCGAAGAACGGCTGGGTCAGCTCCGGGATTGCCAGGTTGGGCACAAAGGCGTTGTAGTAGAAGCCGTTGGCCACCGACTCGCCCGAGGTGAACTCGAATTTCTTCAGCCCGGGCAACGCCTTGCCGATGTTGTCGCGGTTCTTCTCCAGCATCGCGGCAACCGAATTGAGCCTGTCCAGCGTCGGCGCGAGCTCGCTTTCGTTGTCGGCGACCAGCCCGGTGAGCTGCCTGGCGACAACGGCGATGTTGGCCAGCAGCTCGCTGATCGCGTTGCGCCGCTGGACCAGCACGTTGAGCAACTGGTTGCCGTCGAGGATCAGCGCGTTGACCCGTTGACTGTGCTCGGCCAGGATCCCCGTGACGTCGGTGGCGCTCTTGAGCAGCGCGTCCAGCGTTTCCCCGCGGTCGTTGATCGCCCGCGACAGCCGGGTCAGCCCGTCGAACGTCGGTCCCAACTCCGGGGCGATGCGGTCGATCGTCGCCGAGAGAGTGTCCAGCGACTGGTTGAGCGTGCCGGTGCTCGTCGCGGCCGCGTTCGTGGTCAGCTCCGAGACCGCCTCGGTCAGCGAATAGGGCGACGACGTCCGCGTGAGCGGAATGACATCGGAGGCGTGCATGATCCCGCTGCCCGCCGGCTCGAGGGTCAGCACCCGCGCGCCCAGCAGCGACCCGGTGCGGATGTGCGCGGTGGTCTGCGATCCGAGCCGCACCGTGCCGTTGACGTCGAAGGTGACCAGGGCGTCCCCGTCGCGCAGTGCGACCTCGGAGACGGTGCCCACCTTGACCCCCGACACCAAAACCTTGTTTCCCACCGTGATACCGCCGGCCTCGGAGAACAACGCCCGGTAGCGGATCGTCGTCGCCCACGACACCAGCCGCTCGGGCGCCAACCCCACGGCCACGACCAGCACTATCAGCACCACACCCATGAAGCCGGATCGAATAAGGTGAGCGCCGCGGTATTTCAGCATCAGGGCTCCCCGCACCTTCCCTCGGTCTGCTTGAACCACGGGTAGACCGCCGTGCGGCCCTGCAGATCGCTGACGCGGAACGTCAACCCGCAGATGTAGTAGTTGACGAAGCTGCCGTAGGCCCCGGTACGGGCGAGCTTGCGGAAGTTGTTGGGCGCGCGTTGCAACGCATCGTCGAGCATCCCTTTGCCCTCGACAAGCAAGGGCGCCAGACGGTTCAGCTGGTCGATCGTTCCTGCCAGCGGTGGGCGGGCGGCGCCGAGCACGTCGGCCATCGATGCGGTGCCGGTGTCGAGCGCCGTGATGGCGTTGCCGATGGGGTCGCGGTCCTGCGCGAGGTCGCTGACCAGGCGCTGTAGGCGTTGGATCGTTTCGGAAAACTGGCCGCCCTGGTCGGCGAGGGCTTGCACGACGGTGTTGAGGTTGTCGATCAGGGTCTCGACGGCCTTGTTCTTGTCGGCCACGTCGTTGGAGAACGACGAAGTCTTGGCCAGCAGCGACTGCATCGTCTGGCCCTGACCCTGGAACACCTGCAGCAGCGCCGCCGCCAGCGCGTTGACGTCATGCGGATCAAGACCCCGGATAACGGGTTTCAGCCCGCCGAGCAGCAGGTCCAGGTCCAGCGACGGCATGGTGTGGTCGACCGGTATCCGCGACCCCGGCGGCAGCGGCCGCATCGATCCCGGGCCGATGATCAGTTCGAGGTAGCGATCGCCGACCAGGTTGAGGTAGCGCACGGCCGCTTTGGTGCCCGTCGTGAGGGCGATGTCGTCATCGGCGTCGAAGCCCACGAGCACGGTGTTGTCCGGCTGCAGCGACACCGCGTTGACCGTGCCCACCCGGATTCCGGCCACCCGCACCGAATCTCCCGTCTTCAGCTGCGAGGCGTCGGTGAAGATCGCGGAGTAGCCGTGGGTAGGGCCGTTGCGGAACTGGCCGAAGATGAAAAACAGCGAGGCCGACAGCGCCAGCATGACGGTCGCGAAGATGCCGAATTTGACCAGCGTGCGTCCCGAGCCGCTCATCCCGGTTGCCCGATCTGCGCGGTGTTTCGGGGCGGTCCGTCGATGGGCCCGAACAGGATCTGTTTGAGCAGGTCGGAATTCACCAAGATGCCCTGCGTGTTGTACTGCCACGGGTTGGCGCCGACGTCGGCGACGTCGAAGGGCGGGAAGGTGTTGAACGCGAGCGGCAATTCGTGTTCGCACTGCGGGCCGCCCCGGGCGGCAACCTTGGGCAGGTTCTTCGGGTACCGGTACCGCTCGGCGCCCAGCGCTATGCCGCCCAGCACCTCGAGACCGGGGACCGGGGTGGGAGGCTGTTTGGCCAACGGCACCATTCCGCGCAGCGCGCACGTGAGCGCCGCGTGGTATGCGTTGGTCAGATCGGTGGTGGGCACCAGCAGGCGCATGACGTCGGTGAGCGCCTGGCGGTTGGCCCCGACGACGTCGCTACCGACATCGGCCAGGCCGATCGCGCTGATCAGGAACGCGTCGAGGTTGCGCTGTTCGTCGACGATGGACTGGCTGATCTGGTTGGTGTTGGCAACGGTCTTGACCAGGTCGGGCGCCGCGTCGGCGTAGGCGAGGGACACGTCGGCCGTGGCCTGCAGGTCGTGGCTCAGGTTCGCCAGGCTCGGCTCGAGCTTGGCGAGGAACGCGTTGAGATCGCTGAACAACTGGCCTAGGCGCCCACCGCGACCGTTGAGCGCGGTGGCCATCGCGCCGAGCGTCTCGTTGAGCTTGGCCGGGTCGATCTTGTCCAGCACCGAGGTGAGTTCGGCGAAGACCGTGTTGATTTCGACGGTCACGCGACCGGCGTCGAGCACCTGCCCGGCGCGCAGGCGCTGTGGCGACGGGTCCTGCGGCGGGATCAGCTGGACGAACTTCGCGCCGAACGCCGTCGTCGCGACGATGTCGACGAGCACGTTGGCCGGGATGAGCCGCAGCCGGGCCGGGTCGAGGGCCAGGCGGATGGCCGCCTGCCCGTTCGGTGTGTCCTCGATGGACGCGACGGTGCCGATCTCGGCGCCGTGCAGCTTGACCTTGGCGCCGGGGTTCATCATCAGCCCGGCGCGACCGGAAATCACGGTCACCGGCACGGTATCGGTGAACCCGCCGCGGAACTGAAACAGCGCGACGGCGGTGACGGCGGCCGCGACGACGACCGTCGCGAGGCCGACCAGCGGGCGCAGGCAGGAGCGTTGCGGCGGCGGCGCGCCGGCCGGCGCGTTGACCGATGGGGCCCGTGAGCCGCCGGTCACCCAGGCTCCTTCGCCGCCGCGCCCTGCCTGGTGCAGCATGAGATGCCAAGCGCGACAACACCTGTCACCGGGATCGCCCCCAACCAGCCGTGATGTGATACAAATCTCAGTTAGCAGTGAGCAGAACGATACATCCGAATAAATAGAACTACAAGACTGCCTCATGCAAGAGTAACGTTCTACATCGAGCAGGTCCGATATGTCACCAGAGGAGCCTCGTGACCGGTATGGCCGTCCGGAACGTCTCGCCCGAGTTGGCGCAGCGCTACGTGGACGAGGGATGGTGGACACCCGACACCCTCGGCGACCTGCTGGCCCGCGGCCTGAAAGACAACCCGCACGCCACGTTTCGGGTGCACTCCGCGCAGCGGCCGTACTCGGGCACCTTCTCCGACGTCGAGCACCTGGCCCGCAGGCTGGCCGCCGGCTTGCGCGCCCGCGGCGTCGGCCCCGGCGATGTGGTGGCCTTCCAGTTGCCGAACTGGGTGGAGGCCGCGGCGACCTTCTGGGCCTCGGCCTTCCTGGGGGCCGTGGTGGTCCCGATCGTCCACTTCTACGGGACCAGGGAACTGCGGTACATCCTGGGCACCGTCGAGCCGCGCGCCTTCATCACCGCGGAGCGCTTCGGGCGCATGGCATTCGACCCCGCCGCCTGTGCGGGCGTCCCGGTGGTCGCGCTCGTCGGCGACGGCTTCGACGCGCTGACCGACATCGAGCCGATGGCGGGCACGCTGGCCGCCGACCCCGCCGGTCCCGCGCTGATCGCGTTCACCTCCGGCACCACCAGCAACCCCAAGGGCGTCATCCACAGCCACCAGACGCTCGGCTTCGAGACCCGCCAGCTGCTGGCGAACTACCCGCCGGACCGTGGCCGGCAACTCACCGCGCTGCCCGTCGGGCATTTCATCGGCATGCTCGGCGCGTTTTTGATCCCGGTCATCCAGGGCGCGCCCATCGACCTGACCGACGTCTGGGACCCCGACCGCGCGATCGACCTGATGGAGGCCGACGGCGTCGCCCTCGGCGGCGGGCCCCCGTATTTCGTCACCAGCTTGCTCGACCACCCCCGGTTCACCGACGAACACCTGCGCTACATCACCCACATCGGCCTCGGCGGCTCCACCGTGCCCGCGGCCGTCACCCAGCGGCTCGCCGACCTCGGGATCCTGGTCACCCGCTCCTACGGCAGCAGCGAACACCCGTCGATCACCGGCTCGCACTACACCGCGCCCGCGGACAAGCGGCTGTTCACCGACGGCAACGCGCGGCCCGGAGTTGAGCTCCGGCTCGCCGAGGACGGCGAGATACTTTCCCGCGGACCGGATCTGTTCCTCGGCTACACCGACCCGGCGCTGACCGCCCGCGCCTTCGACGAGGACGGCTGGTACCGCACCGGCGACATCGGCGTGCTCGACGACGACGGCTACCTCACCCTGACCGACCGCAAGTCCGACATCATCATCCGCGGCGGGGAGAATGTCAGCGCGCTCGAGCTCGAGGAGATCCTGCTCACCCTGCCCGCGGTCGCCGAGGCGGTCGTGGTGGCCGCGCCCGACCCGCGGCTCGGCGAACACGCCGCCGCCGTGCTACGCATCAAACCCGGGCACGCCATGCCGACCCTGGCCGATGTTCGCGAGCACTTCGAGCGCGCCGGCGTCGCGCGCCAGAAATGGCCCGAGGAGTTGCACGAGGTGGCGGACTACCCCCGCACCGCCAGCGGCAAGGTCCAGAAATACCTGGTGCGCAACCGCATTCGGGAACAACACGAGGAATCGAGGTGGCCATGAAACAGCCCGCGGAACGGTGTGGGGGCCGGCGATGACGGGGCGGGTAGCGGGCAAGGTCGCCTTCATCACCGGCGCGGCGCGCGGCCAGGGCCGCAGCCACGCGGTGCGGCTGGCCCAGGAGGGCGCCGACATCATCGCCGTCGACATCTGCGGCGACGTCGTCGACTACAACCCGATCCCGGCCTCGACCCCCGAGGACCTCGCCGAGACCGCCGATTTGGTCAAGGCGCTCGACCGGCGCATCGTGACCGCCGAAGTGGACGTCCGCGACTTCGACGCGCTCAAGGCCGCGGTCGACAGCGGCGTCGAACAACTCGGCCGGCTGGACATCATCGTGGCCAATGCCGGCATCGGCACCCCCGGCGGCCCGCTGCACGAGATGGACGAAACCCGTTGGCAGGACACCCAGGACGTCAACCTCAGCGGCGTCTGGAAGTCCGTGAAGGCCGGTGTCCCGCACCTGCAAAAAGGGGGGTCGGGCGGCTCGATCATCCTGACCGGGTCGGTCGGCGGGCTGAAGGCCTACCCGCGGGTCGGGCACTACGTGGCGGCCAAGCACGGCGTGGTCGGGCTGATGCGCGCCTTCGCCGTGGAACTCGGGCCGGAGTCCATCCGGGTCAACTCCGTGCACCCCACCCACGTGAACTCCCCGATGCTGATGAACGAGTCCGCCTACCACACGTTCCGGCCCGACCTGGAAAATCCGGGACCCGACGACCTGGCGCCGATCTGCCAGACGTTCCACATGCTGCCGGTGCCCTGGGTGCAACCGGAGGACATCAGCAACGCGGTGCTGTTCTTCGCCTCGGACGAGGCGCGCTACATCACCGGCGTTGCGCTGCCGGTGGACTGCGGCAGCTGTCTGAAATGAGAGTTGAACTTCTGACTTGAGAAGAATATCGTTCTACTTCGAGCTCATATTTAGGAGTCGACTGTGACCATCCTCGCGGAGCATCGCACCTATGTCGCGGGCCGCTGGGTCACGGGCGACGACGTGGTCGGCGTCGAAAACCCCGCCGACGAAAGCCACGTCGCCGACGTCACCGTCACCCCGCCGGCCGAGGTGCGCCGCGCGATCGCCGAGGCGCGCCGCAGCTTCGACGACGGGGTGTGGGCCGACGCGCCGGCCGGGGAGCGGGCGCAGGTGCTGCGCGCGCTCATCGACCACGTCGCGGGCGCCCGCGACACGCTCGTGCCCACCCTGGTCGCCGAGGCCGGGCAACCGGCCCGCTTCGCCGAAATGACCCAGCTGCAGGCGGGTCTGGCGATCGCCCGGCAAACGATCGACCTGTACCTGTCGATGCGGCACGAGGAGCCCGGCCCCGTTCCGGTCGACGACCTGGTGCGCGGGCGGGTCGCGCTGAGCGTGCGCCGCCACGAACCGGTCGGGGTGGTCGCGGCGATCACGCCGTACAACGCGGCGCTGATCATGGGTTTCCAGAAGCTGATTCCCGCGCTGATGGCGGGCAACTCGGTGATCCTGCGGCCCAGCCCGCTCACGCCGATCTCGTCGCTGGTCTTCGGCGCGGCCGCCGACGCGGCGGGCCTGCCGCCGGGGGTGCTGAGCGTGGTGGTGGAGAGCGGCATCGCC
>Ga0307441_1000818_pt1 | contig 10977 bp, 9 predicted proteins | sample SalMarWE160420MG_FD_202149 | JGI IMG/M metagenome (GOLD analysis project Ga0307441, IMG submission 202149) | Salt marsh sediment microbial communities from the Plum Island Ecosystem LTER, Massachusetts, United States - WE1604-20 | ecosystem: Environmental > Aquatic > Marine > Intertidal zone >... | reverse complement strand
AGTGGTTTTAAAAGAAAAAACGATTTATACATATAATACTAACAATCTCATGTCACCTGTAAGGTCCAGGCCTCTTACTTCGGTAGGGGCTATTTCCGGGAGATCGGCCGTCGCAGTTGGTGAAGTACTATTTTTTGTTGGTAGAGATGGTATTTATTTATGGGACGGGGCAAAAGCAATTTCCGTCAGTAATCATATAAAAACAGATATAGATTCTTACACTTTAACGAATGCCTGTGGTATTTTTTATAACGGAGAATATTGGGTAGGATTCCCCACAAATAGTATTGTTTTAACTTGTGATCCTGATACTTTCAGAAGAGGTTCTATGGGAGAGGGAAGAGCCAGTTTTTATAAGTTTACGGGTTATAAAGTAAATCAGTTTGTTTACAATAATGGTGAAGGAGATAATGGTATTCTCCAGGCAATTATTGACCAAAACAGTCCTTATATAGCTCGGTGTGATTCGGGAGTTACTGATAACATTACCGGCTCTGCTGCTATAAACATGACTGTAGAGACTAAATACATTTCTCCAAAATTCCAATCAATTCATTTTTGGGGAAGATTGAAACCTAAAATAAAACAGGTAAGTGCGGCTACTGGAGCTATCCATACGCTTACCCTTCAATCAGAAGATGGTACTGTTTCGGTTCCTCTTACTATTCGAATAGCAACAGGATCCGGTTATTATTCAGAAGATATTTCAATCCCATATACTCTCGATGGTAAGAATTTAAGTATAAAATTAAATCATAATTTATCGACTTCAGCAGGACTTATTGGATATGCTTTTGAAACTAAAGAGAGGAGATTTTAAATGTTTGGAAGTACTTTATTTGAAAATAAAAAAGACGTTTTTCCAGGATTAGATTCTCTCATGAAATCTAAACCTAAAGTTAAAGGTAAGACTTCTTTTCAATTCCAACCAACCTTAGTAGACCCTTCTAAAGTTAACCAGACAACTTCAGTTGATCCTTCAAAAACTAATAGATTAGTATCGGACACCGAGACGGAAACTACTACTGATTTAAAACCCGAGGATAAGCCACCTCTTACTCAAGAAGAAATAGATGCTGCTCTTGAAAAGTTATCACCTTTTGGTCTCACTTTTGAAGATAAGCTTGGGGATCCGGAAGCAAGAGAATATACAACAAAATGGATTACGGCAGAGGATCTTGAACGTTTAGGATTAGATGAGTCTTGGATAGGACTTCCTTATTCCATAGGGTATACTGATGAAAATGGAAATTGGATAGAAGAAAAGGAATTATTATCCACTACGGCAACTCAGTTACATGATTTAATGAACCTGGAAAGACCGGAGATTTCAAGTCTTGTTGATTCGGCTCCATATCAACAAATGACTGATTTACTTGCTCAAATGAATGGTCCCGTGAGTGATGTGGATGCTATTGCTAATTTTGAAGCTCAGATAGGAATGAATCCGGGAGAGATGGCTACTACTCTTGGTGCTATGCTTCAACAAATGCAATTAGGAAAATATAATCAAACAGGTATGTCCCAAGCCGAACAGGATGCGTGGGATCGTAGTACCGGAACCCAGATGCAAGGAATGAGCGAGGAAGCCAAGATGCTGCTGGAATCTCTTGGTCATCAGGGCCGAGGAGTTGAAGCGTTCATGCAGGGTGATCAAATTGCAAGAAATTTGGCAGATTTCAGAAACGAAAGAGAACTCCAAAAAGTAAATGAAGACAATTTAAGGAAAGTGGCTGAATATGATGCTTTAGAAAAAAGATATAATTTCTTACTCGGAAGTGAACAAATATCTATTAAGCAATATCAGGATGCTCTTTTAGGAAATAGAATGGGAGCTTTGCAGGGATATGCTCAACAAATTTCAGCTTTAGCTCAACAAAATCAAACTAATATTGAAGCATACACGGCTCATGCAAATGTTGTCTATCAATCAATAATGGCTGATATAGGCGTGAGTGAAAGTTTAATGAATCAGGCTTCAGAATACTTTGAACAATATATGGCTCCTTATTATGCACAGTGGGAAAAGGAAGCTATGGATGCTCAAATCGCCGCACAAAATGATAGTAATTTTTGGACAGCAGTGAGTACTTTAGTAAGTGGTGTGACAACAGCCTTATTCTTTTTTCTTCCAAAGAAAAAATAAAGGAGGTTTTTTTATGTCTTGGCAAACAGGAAATTTAGCAAGAGCGCAAAATACAAGAGAGGCTTTAAATAGCGCTTCTCAGATAAAACAAAGAGGAATAGACAACTTTTTCAAAGGAACCCAGCAGCTACAAAATGTTGGACTACAAATGGGACAGTGGAAGCAAAATGAGAAAGCTCAGTATAGGGATGAATGGGCTAAGCTTTCGGCAAAAGACCCTAATACACCACCTTTTGAAGAATGGTATCCACGTGCTAAAGGGAAAAATTCTGGTTTTAATATTATGGATCTATTTAAAGGCAAAAGCGAAAATATTGGGACAACCGATACTTCTGTTACTCCCGGTTCTGGATATGAAACTCGATTTCAGCAAATGATGATGGATTATAAAACCTTACAAGGTGAAAAGGAATGGGAAAATTACAAACGTACACTTGAAAAAGAGACAGGTATTAAATTTGAAGATCGACCATTTGAAGAACAAAAACAATTACGACTTGACCACGAAAGAGGACGGGCTGCCGTAGGGTATGGACATGAAAATGATATTGATAAATCTCAGGGGATAAACAATATTCTTGATGATGGGTTTCGGCAATTTGCGGCATGGAATCAAAAACAAGAATACGATGAAATGGGAAATCTTGTTGCAGTATGGAAAAATGAACCTCCCACTAAAGAACAGATTACGGAAGCTCTATATACAAGTTTTCGTGATGATCCTCGGATAACGGGTTTGCTTGGCACTAATAAAAAATATATAAAAGCAAGGATAAAAGAATGGGTAGAAGGTAGAGATTTAGGTTTAGCAGTAAAAGAAGAGCCCGCCGCAGCCCCGGTTATAACAAAATCCGTTCCGGCGAAAATAGAAAAGATAAAGAAAATTCCGGAACCTTTCTACTCAAAAGGAGAAAGGGATTATTATGAACTAATGTACTTAGAACCTCCCATTTCTATAGAGGCAGACAAATTATCATCGGAAATAGTGGATTTAATGAAGTCTGTTAATAAGAATCCTGAAAAATATCAAAAAAATATAAATAATATAAATATACTTGCAGATAGGTTAAACGGTATAAAGAAAACAGGGGCAAATATGCCTAAAGATGAGCTTGTAAGAATTTTAAAAGATATGAAAAAAGATATGAATCTTTATATGCTGACCGGAATTGATCTTTCGCAGATGTATAAAAATTTTCAATAAAAGGATAATGGATGTCCACTCCTTTGACTGAACTTACAAACAAATATCTCAATAATCCCTATCTTCAACAGAAAAATCCCTACATCCGGCAGTCGCGCGGACTCACTCCATCTCAAAGAGAATTAAGACAATATGTAGAGCAAGAAAAGCAAACTCAGGATAAACAGCTCGATTGGTGGCAGCCGATTGAATTTATATTTGATCTTCTGTCCCGAGGACAATATGTAGCCGCAAATCTCGGGGAAGATCTAGGCCGTATGGCATCCGGGGAGCAAAATGTAGATGCCCTCAAAGGGATAAAAGAAGGGCTTACCGGGGAGAGAAAAGGTACCTGGAAGAAAACCTTTTTTGGAGGAACGGATATCGGAGAAGATGAAAAGAAAGCCTATGCGGGATGGTTCACTGATACCCCGGAATGGATGAGTGCCGAGGCAAAAATACCCGTGATTGGTCCTACTTCATTCCAGGATGTTATTGGTTTTCTTGGTGATGTTTTTCTTGATCCCATTAATTTAATTTCTTTCGGTTCCACAGAAGCCGCAAAAGCCGCTGCAAGTAAAATTTATGTCCCTAAAGTTGTCGTTCAAACAGTAAAACAAGCAGGGAATCTGGATATTATTAAGAAGTTTGCGAGCAAAACTTTTGATGTTGATTTTTTTGCTAAACTTCTCGATAAGGGAAAAAAGGGATCTCAAAAGGCATTGACTGAGGCTACTGAATATCTCGGAAAACATGCAGCAAAAAAAGATATTGCACGTTTCCTGAATAAAGTAACGAAGGAAGCGTATAAAGAAGGCCTTCGTCTCACTCCGGGTGCCGTTCAAAAAAACTTTACAAAGAATCTCATTACGGATCAAGCCAGGTATATAGATGATACTTCAAAAGCTCTGGTAAAACAGGGGAAAAAACAAGCAAAGCAGACCCTGGAAGCTATGCAAAAATCCGGGGAATTTAGTGGTCTTGACGAATTGATAAGTATTGTGAGTAAAAAAAAAGTTTCTCAAGGTCAATTAGAGACTGTTTATAAAGGCATACTTGAAGCCGGGAAGGAAGGTGGAGCAGGGGCTATTGAGGGTATTCCAAAGAAAATAGCTGGAAGGCTGGAAAATCTCGATAGATACATAAAGGAATTGAAAGAAACTCAATCTCCTGAATTTTTAAAGCAGTTTGCCGGGATGGGTGAACGTTCCATGAGCTTTATGGGTGGGGAGTTTTTTAAGGGAGTAAGGCAGCCTAATATAGTTTCCCGCACCTTTTCTTCTTTTGTGGATTCTATAAAAGAAACAAAAGTGGGGGGGACGTTAAGTAATGCTTTATGGGACATGACTAATACCGGTCCCGTTGGGAAGCTCCGGCAGATGTTTGGGTTTAGAAATCCATATCAGAAAATGCTTCACGTGAAACAGTTAGAAGTCACTCATCTTGGAAAAGCAAATGTAGAACGCAGATTAAATGAACTGGCGGATTGGACTGCTCAATATAGCGATGACATATTAAAGAAGTCAAAAAGCATACTTGCCCAGGCAGAGGATATGAAGATTGATAATATTAATGATATTTTGTCAAAACCTGCTATCCTGGACAAGCTCGGGGTAAATGAAAAAGAACTCGGTGAAATAAAGAAATACATAGGAGAACATATAACCTTTACAGACCAATTGCATATGACAGAAACAGAACTTAAAAAAGAGAACTTATTCCCTGAAAAAATGGGATATTTAAAATTTTACTTACCACAGGTTACTCAGAATAAAATTGCATCTCAAGTTAAAGGAGGGATGACGGTTCGCGGTTCCTTTTCTCCCGGGTTTTCTAAAACAAGAAAAATGTCACTTCTTCAAAGAGAAAGTGGAGAAATAGAAAGATTTAAATTGCTTTTAGGTGTTGATGATGTCGATGCTGCTTATATGGTTAATGAATTAAATTGGTCAACTACGAATATGGACATTAAAGAGATGTTGATGCACAGGGTTATAGCTCATGAGCAGGTAATGACTCATGCAAATCTCGTGCGAGAGTTTAAGGAATTTGGTATCAGCTTTGGAGGAAATGCTCCACAGGCGGCTATGTCGGCTACGGATTTTTTCGGAGATGTTAATCCGGGAGATGCCCAGAGGAATCAGGCTCTTTTTAGTTTTCTCAAAACTCAAGGGAATGAGATTCCGGAGCTCGGTATAAGGCAAATAAATCATCCAGCCTTAAAAGGTATGTACTTTGATAAGGATGTGGCCGGCATTATCGATAAAGTTGTGAGTATCACGGGAAGTGATGAGGGCTTGAATTGGTTCCTGCAAAAATCAGGGGCTTTTACGGCATGGTGGAAAGGCATGGCTACATCGTATCCTGGCTTCCCAATCCGGAATCATATATCAAACCGGTTCACGGCTTTTATGAAAGATGGGGTACGATCTCTTAATCCTAAACGTAATATAGAAGCTTTAATTGGGACAGCTTATGGTTTATATGGAGAAGAATTTTTAAAGAAGTTTAAATTTGGAGATAAATTTATTAATAAACGTCTTCGTAATTATGTTGCCGGAAAACCCGTTTCAAAATGGGCTGAAAAATGGGCAAAAGAATGGGGAATTATCACTAAATCGACATATGCTTTTGATAAAGAAGATTTAGTGAAGCAATTTGCCCAGGGGAAGGAAGGGTTATCTAAAAAATTAAACTTATTTTCAAATAAAAATGTGATATTTGAAAAATCAAGAGAAATAAATGCTATTGTAGAATCTTATTCTAAATTTGAGTCGTTTTTAAACGATTTAGAATCTATGGCAAAATCCACTACTGATGGGGTTGCTACAGATGCAATGATTTCTGAAGCAGCTATGAATACTAAAAAGTTTTTCTTTGATTATGAAGATTTGACAGAATTTGAACAAAAAGTTATGAAAAATATCATCCCTTTTTATACCTGGCTTCGTAAAAATATAGCCTTACAAACTACTCAAATGATAGAAAATCGGCAAATGTATTCTATGGTGGCTAAGGGGATGCGGGATATCCAGCCTGAAGGAACCGATTCAAAGGATCTTCCCGAATATATGAGAGAACAAGGCTATATCCCTACGGAAAAAACAGGAGAGGATACTGTAAAAACATGGTGGCCTAACCTCCCATATGCCGATCTTAATAAATTACCTTTTCGATTTGAAGTTAATGACCAGGGGATTCCCCTTCCGGTATGGACTCCCGAAGAAGTAGTTCAGGAGTTTTTATCTTCAGCCAATCCCCTTCTTAAAACTTTCGCGGAGGTATTCGGGAGTGAGAAAGGTTTCGATATGTTTCGGAAAAGGGATTTAGATTCCCAGGCAGTAGCCCCTCGGGTTTTTCGATTATTTGCTGCCAATCCTCAGATACTTGGATTTATAGATTCTCTTATCAAGGGTGCCGGGTATAAAGATGGACTGGAAGCGGGCAAGGATAGTCAGGGCCGGCTTGTTATCGACGCAAAGATACAGAAGATACTTGAGAACAATTTTGTCGTTTTGGAGAGGATTGATCAAAGCTGGGACTCCCTCACAACAATTATTCCCCAACTGGAAGATGCCGCTGTCAAAATGACCGGCTATGAAAATAAATATGAAGGGGTAAATAAACTACTCCGTACAATAAGTTTTCTTTTCGGAATAAAAGAAAGGGAATTAGATTTGGAACAAGAAAAATTGTATAGATACCGGGAAGTTCTCAAAAAAGCTGAAGAAGAAAAAAGCAAAGCGGCAAAGAAAAAACCGGGCAGAGAACAAAGAAGTAAGAAATATCTTCTCAATGAGAAAAAACGAATGAGAAGAATGGGGTTATACTAATGCCACGGAGTTATATTGATGTCCAGGCCGCGAAAGATGCTCTTTTTAACAAAAAAACAGAAAGTGCAATCTATCAGCTTCCTCCGGGATATATTGCAGGATTCCAGCTCGAAGTAACGGAAAGTAATCAGCTTATTGTCGGAAAAGGTATTTGTAACATTCGCGGGAAAAGAGTTGAAAATAATTCGATACATATTGTTTCAGGAGAAAACTTCGTAGATCCGGATCATATCTTGACGGTCTTCACTTATTATATTTATATTAGCAGTAACGGTCAATTTAAAGTTGATGTCTTGGAAGCTGAATATGATAGTGATGGTTATGGATTTTATCATCCGGTTTTAAAGAATTATCGTTATCTTGGAAGATTTCAGATTCATACGGATGGGACTTATTATAATATTTTTCAGCAAAATCCTATTGTAAAGGGTGGGATATCCTCGGCGGCAATTGAGGCATTGTTTTTGTATGCACTCGAAGCGGCTATCATAGGTTATAAAGGGACCGGTATCAACGATTCTCCTTCCGAGGGGGATCGTAGAACTTATATTGATAATGATGAAATCGGATTCCAGGAATATACGGGAGGTGAATGGGTGGATAGAGCAAAAATAGGAGGAGCAATTGCCGGGTTGTTCTTGGCATGGGTAGGGGCTTGTGGGCTGTATCATCCGGATAACCCTCCAGGAGCTACAGAGTATTTCCCAAACGAAGAGTATCACATTTATCAGTTAGAAGGTACTTATGCAGATGTAGATGGAGTTGATGATTGGTTGTCTCATTTCGACTGTGCTTTTAGTGCAGTTCAAGTAAAATTTGGAACACAAAGTCTTTTTGCTACTGATGGGGATGTGGGATTTCTAATAAAAACGATTGGTGGAACGATTTCTAACAGTCAATCAATGGGGGGTTGGTGGTATTTCGAGAGTGTGGGTGTAGGTATTAGAACTTCAATTGTCGTATGGTTAAATGAAGCTAATAATCTAATAGTACTTGCTATTGAAGATGGTAATTTAGTACTCAGCGTAAAAAAAGGAGGTGTTACAATCCTTAATGAGGTAACGGTTGCTGAAAATGTTCCTTTGAAAGAATGGCACTATATCGCCTATAGCTATGATTCTGATAATGACAATCTACATATTGTTTTAGACAGTCACGTTTATCATTATTTAAGTCTTGGAGGCGCTTGGGGAGCTGGAACTATGCAGCTTATTTTAGGAACGGCAAATGCGTCGTTTGACAGGACTCATTATCTTGATGAAATATGTGTAGCCTCCAATCAATATATCCCTCCCGAAGTTTGGGTGCAACACTATAATCATAATGTTGCCTGGAACACTACTGATAAATACGCCTGGGCCGATATTCCTATCCGGCCATATCCAGGGGGACGATGCTATTTAGATGCTGATACTTTAATAACCGGAAATTTAACAGTCGATGGGAATATTATCGGAGATGCGACTATTACAGGACAGCTTGCGATTACCGGAGTTTCACGGTGCAGGGCATACCAGAGTACACCGCAATCAATTGCTACTTTATCAACAACTAAAGTAAATCTTCAAACAGAAACTTATGATAATCTTGGAGAATTTACAAGTTCAAGATTTACAGCGACACAGGCAGGATATTATTTAATAAATGGGAATGCGGGTTTAGATACTCCAGTAGCAAATACATATTTTAATACTTATATCTATAAAAATGGAGGAGTTGTAGCACAAACTTCACAACAAACTTCTACTACAAATAATCAAGTGAATAGTGTTTCAACAATACAATATTTAGCAGTTGGAGATAATATAGAATTATATGTTAGACATAATTGTGGAGTAAATGAACTTATGATTGCTACTTCATCAACAACTTTTTTAGAAGTTCATAGGTTGAGTTAAAAGGAGGCATTAAGATGCAAGGAGTTGAATTTACCAAAGAAGAAAAAGACAGGGTACTTAAAGGCCTGGATTTAATTTCTGACATGAAAACAGAACTAGCACTTATCAAGCAATATATTAAATCCCGTACAGATAAGACGAGATTTATTGTTCCGACAATAATTTCAATAGTTTCTGTCATATGCTGTCTTTATGTTACATTCATAAAATAATGGAGGAATTATGAAATGGGAAAACAATTTTTTAGTTTGGCTATTTATAGCGGCATTATTATTGTGCTTGTCTTATTTTGCGCATGGGGATGGTGGGAGTATTACCATTCCTCTGGAGAGTTATCTGACGTTAAGGACAAACTTCGATACAGCATTGTTAAATTACAACAACTTACTGACGGAAATAATCGGCTTATTGAGATATCCCGGTCTCGTGGAGAGTCTGATAGAACAATCAAAACAGAACTCGGAAGAGCAAGAGAAATTGTTTCTGGACTCATTGCAGATCGTCAACGAAGAGACAGAGAAATCTCAGCAGCTAACGAAAGAGGAAGAAGTGATATTAAAAGAGTCATCGACCTTGCTACCGGATATCAAGGAGAACTTGAACGACTCTATCGAGATTATAGAGCACTCGGAGAAATCCCAACTCCTTAAAGAAATAGGAATTGGAATTGGATGCTTTATTGGGGGAATTCTTACAAAAATATTGATAGATTATTTAAGAGGGGCTTGACTTTTGGATAATCTTTAATTAGTATATAAAAAATCGGCAAGGATAAATTAAAGGTAATTTTCTGGGGTTGCTCTCCTTGCCGAGGTAGCCCCTGATGATTACCTTTTTTTATTGGAGAGGATAAAATAAATGAACAATATGAATGAAATAAATAATACCGGGTTAAAACTTGGAGCCTTATTTGGCTGTATATTTTTATCTGTAGCCTTTTTTTCAGTTATGCTTTATTTTATTTTTTCAGTCGAAGGAGTAATGGTTGACTCTGAAGTTGAAGTTGCCATTCCGTTATGGACTGAAATCGTTCTTTTGGCTGTGGCCTGGGTTCTTGGAGGATTCGTATTTGGAATTTTCGTGCACCTTACAAAAGCCTGGACCCTTGCTGAATTGGCTGCGCAAACTCAGACTGTATCTATCGCGGAACATGGAATATATTTATTTCAGGCAAGAATTAAAGATCTAAAAAAAGGAGATAAGAAAAATGAAGATTAAACGTAAAAAACTATTGCTTTTGTTTTGCAAAGCTTGTATTAAGGAACTTCCTTTAGAATGCAAATATTTAGAGTTACCTGAATTTAAGGGGAAATGCCCTCATTATGAGTTTTTTAAAAAAGCCCTTGAAGAAAGTAAGGTTAAAGCAATTAGCCTAACTAAGTTATGGGAAATTAAGGATCTTTGTAAAAACAGACGTGCGTTAGAACATCCTTGTTTTGGATGCCCATACGATGATAAAAAAGGTAGATGCAAGGCTTATAATAAATATATTGCTAATAAGAAGCCCGGTCAGCCAATAGCTCCTCGAGACTGGAACCTACCATTAAAAGGAGATAAGAAAAATGAAGATTAAACGTAAAAAACTATTGCTTTTGTTTTGCAAAGCTTGTCCTATGAAAAATAATTGTCCCCCTTTATCTATAAAATGTTCGTATCGTGATGATTTTAAAAAAGCTCTTAAAAAAGAGAAAAATCCAACTAATCTTAAAAAACTGTGGAAAATTAAAATATATTGTAAGACTTATCAAAGTTATACATGTAGGGGTTGTCGTTATTTTAAACTTAATAATTGGTTAACATGTTCTGCAATGAAATATAATTCTGACGGTAAGTATGGTGATCATTCTAACCTGCCTGAAAGTTGGAACCTTCCTCCTCTGGAAAAGAAATGAAAAAAAATAAGAAAAAAATCCACCC
>Ga0307441_1000815_pt1 | contig 10993 bp, 10 predicted proteins | sample SalMarWE160420MG_FD_202149 | JGI IMG/M metagenome (GOLD analysis project Ga0307441, IMG submission 202149) | Salt marsh sediment microbial communities from the Plum Island Ecosystem LTER, Massachusetts, United States - WE1604-20 | ecosystem: Environmental > Aquatic > Marine > Intertidal zone >... | reverse complement strand
CGCGGCCGATACGGTGGTGCTGCTCTACGACAACGCGGACGGAGTGACGCTGCGGGCGGGCGTGGCCGCCACCGGCGGCGCGGCCAACCTGCTCGCCGGTGCGGCCACCGCGGGGGTGGGCGGCGCGGTCAACATCACCGCCGGCGCTGGCGCCCCCGCCAACGCGGGCGGCGCGGTCAACATCACCAGCGGCGCCGGCACCGGCGGCGCGGCGTCGGGCACCATCACTCTGCAAGGCGCCGCCCAGTCGGTGGGCGGCAACGGTGGCGCTATCGCGCTGATCACCGGCGCCGCGACGGCTGGTGTCTCGGGCGCGGTCACTATCACGACAGCCGACAACGCCACGGCCGGCTCGGGCGTCATCACCCTCACCGCGGGCAGCATCACGGCGGCGGTCGCGAGCAACTGCGGGGACATCTCACTGCTCGGCGGCGACACGATCGGCACGGGCGCCGGCTCCTCCATCATCGTGACCGCCGGCTCCTCGTCGGGAGGCGGCACCAATGGCGCCATCACCCTGCTGGCCGGCGGCGGGGCGGGCGCCGTGCCCATCGCCGGCGGCGCGATCAACATCACCGCGGGCGCGGGCGTGGCCAACGCCGTGGGCGGCGCGATCAATCTCCTGGCGGGAGTCGGCGCGGGCGCCGCCGCGGGCGGCGCGGTCAACATCACGGCGGGCGCGGCCACCTCGACCGGTGGCGGAATCAGTCTACTGACGGGCGTTGGCGGCGGTCCGGCCAGTGGCGCCATCACCCTCACCACCGCGGACAGCACAACCGGATCCCCCGGCGCCCTCACCCTCACCGTGGGTAGCATCACCGCCGTGGTTGCCTCCAACGTCGGCGCCCTCTCGCTGCTGGGCGGCGACACGCTCGGCGCGGGGCGCGCGAGCGACGTGTACATCCGCGCGGGCGTGTCGACCGGCGGCGGCACGGACGGCGAGATCATCATGCAGTCGGGTGCGGGCACCGAGATCGGTCGGTTCGGCGCGTCGTACATGACGCTAGGCGCGGCGGCTGGTTCGTGCTCGACGGCGGGGACGATTCGGCTACCGGTTGGCGGCAGCGTGTACGGTCTGGACGCGGGCGCGGCGGATCGCGCGATGATCGCTTTGGTTGCCGATGCGGTTGAGATCAGCGACGACGCGAACCCGAACGGGGTCAACTATCGCACTGGCGCGTCCCATGTGTTCTCGATCGGCGGGGTTACACAGACGACGATTACATCGACCGGTTTGGAAATCTCCCCCGCGGGTGCGGCGGTTTCTGCGGTTGGCACGATTCGGATGCCGAAGAATGGCACCGTCTATGTGCTCGACAACGGCGCGGCAAACACCCGTCTGATCGGTATCGTCACAGACACCATTTACATTGGCGACGACACGAACCCGGCGGGGATCGTTTACGAGACTGGGACGGGGACGCACTCGTGGGAGATCGGCGGAACGGTCGAGGCGGTTATCGGCACGGGGTATCTGGCAATCGGCACGACGCCGGCGGCCAGCGGCATCTTCCGGCTCCCGAACAACGCCGGGGCCGTATCGAGGAACGCCGGAGATACTGCGGACATCAATCTGATCCGAGCGAACGGCGCAGACCGTGTGCTTGTTGGTGGGACAACCGGATACGACACGTTATTGTCGCTCGCCGGAACCGCGAACCTAGCGATCGGCACCATGCCCGCCGCGTGGCAGGCGATGACGCACGGCGTCTTCGTCTCAGACGCAACCGCCGCCCCCACCGGCAACCCGGTCGCGGGTGGCTACCTCTACAGCAACGCAGGCGCCGGTACGTGGCGCGGCTCGGGCGGCACCATCACCACCTTCGGCCCCGCCGAGCCGCACTGCCCGCGCTGTGGACGTGACTGGGTGCTCGCGGCCGAAAACCCCGGTCTCGGCTGGAAGAAAACGCTGTGCCTGCACTGCATGGTGGAGGCGCTCGACCGGGCCGGTGTCCCGCGCAACGACTACATGGTCCACGACGTGGAGAGGCAGGCGGCCTAACCGGCCCCGGACGCGCCGATGCTCCGCGCCGCGCTGGCCATCACGCTGCTGGGCTGCTCCCCCGGGCCCAGCCGCGCGCCCGACTGCTCCCTGCTCCCGAACCACGCTACCATCATCGTCGACCAGGCGTGCGGCGGGGTGCTGGCCACGGCCCGGAGCATCTGGACGGCCGCGCACTGCGTGCACGGCACGGGCGTGCGCTACGAGCGTTGCGGGTCGCTCGCCACCCAGCACGTGGCCACCCTGCTCACCCGCGACGACTGGCTGGATCTGGCCGAGCTGCAGACCGAGGAGCGCTTCGAGCGGCTGCCGTATGTGCGCCTGCCGACGGCGGGCGAGCCGGTGACGGTGGTGCACCACCGCTGCGACGGCGGCTGGTGTGCCGCCCCCGCCCAGGTGGTGGAGGTGAACGTGCTCGGGGGCGAGGGCGCGGTGGACTGGACGCCGCCCGATGGCGCGAGCGGCAGCGGCGTGTGGGCTGAGGACGGCGCGCTGGTGGGGGTCATGACCAGCGTGGGGCTAAGCACGGGCCACGGCTACTTTGCACTGCTGGGCGGTTGAAGGGAGAGCGAGGAAGCATGTCGAACCGAATCATCTCCGTAGTGGACGAAGTCGATACCGCCGACGCGACGGTGACCACCATCGTCTCGGCGACCATCCCGGACGGGTTCTTCGGGGTCCTGAGCGTGGACGGCTGCGCGGAGCATGACGGCACGCCCGCCGATGCGTACGGCTACCAGAACTCCTTCCTGGTGAGCGGGGAGGGCGGGGCGGCGACGTTGCGAAATAGCAGCGCGGTGCCGCTGGAGCAGGATCCAGCCGCGACGGGTGTAACCATCACCGTGGACACCAGCGGCGCCACAGTACGCGTGCGCGCGACGGGGATCGCGGCCGAGGACTGGGTCTGGGCTGCGCACATCGGGGGATTGCTGCACGAGCGCTAGGAGTCGGGACGTATGCCAGTCGGACTAATTCGCCCAGGAGTGTTGCCCAGACTCTTCCACCCCACGGCAATCCCGGATTGCCAGGCGTGTTTCGAGTGGGACTACGACGTCACCGCCGCGCTCGGCATGGTGGTGGACGGCACGGCTGAGCCGTGGGTGTTCACGACGACGCCGAACCTGGGCAGCTTGGGCGGGACGGTTGGGTCTGCGGGAGCAGTCCGTTTTGCGGTTGGGCACATTGAGGCGGGAGGAATAACGCGCCGCTGTGCGAGCGGTGACAATGTCAGTTTTTATGCGGCGAGCAGTTTGGCCGCTGCCAACTGGGCGTTTTTGCACGGCACGTCCACGATGTTGATCGTTGCGCGCGCACCGCACACCGTTGCAGTTGAGACGTCGGACTACGTGAGCACATACGACCTCGTTGCCGCAAAGCTTGGAGTCGATGTACTGGCCCGGCACGGTGGAAACCAGGATCTTCTATGGAGAGTTGGCAACGGCGCTGCGCGACGGGTCGATGCTTCGAGCGGCGCCGGAAATTGGGCAGAGGGAGAGGCCAACCTTGCCGTGCTGCGGCTTGACGCAGGTGCCTATGACATGAGGGTCAATGGAGTATCGGTCGCCTCGGGAGTGCCGCTTGCGGCTGGGGTGGGTGCTCCAGCGGCTACACTAGAATTGGGACGTCGTGCCATTGTCAACCTGTACTACCTGATCGGGCAGCATTGCCTGTTCGCGGCTTGGGACAGGTATCTGGATGCTTCCGAGGTCGCGGCGCTTGAGGCATATGGGTCGCTCAAGTACCAGAACAACTCCGAGCGTCTGAAGAAGTCACCGACGTTCTGGTTCAACCCGTCGGTGGCGAACGGGTATCGCATCGACGGCGGCAACGTCGCGGCGGGGGAGCAGGTTGACCGGCTGAAGGACGTGGGCGGCAACGCGCACGACGCTTACGAGACGACGGACGCCAAGCAGTTGACGCTGGATCGTTCGGACGCGGACTTCGGCAGCAGCGCGAGCCTGGAGGGGGACGGGGCGGCGGACGCGATGAGCGTGGGTGCTGGCGTGGGTTGGCCGGCGGGCACGGACCACTCGCTCATAGCGGCGATCGACCAGGATGACGCGGCCGGCGTAAGTGATTATCTGCTGGACGCACAGACGGGCTGCCTCATCTTCGCGCCGCTGGCTAACACTGCAGGCAAGGTAGGAATCTATGATGGCACATGGCGCGATGTGGCCGATGCGGCGGCGGGCCCGCAGATACTCGAATGGCATTTGGACGACGCTGGAAACACCGTTGAAATTTTCAGAGACGGAGAGTTTCTGGCCTCTGGCGTCTATGGCGCATCACGGGCGCTCGGCGGGCTAGTTGGCTTGTGCGGGCGCAACGATGCGGCTGCGGAGTATTTTGATGGCAAGGTGGCCGAGCTTTGGCACCGCGACTCCCTGCTGACCGGGGAGGATCTGTTCGATGTGCGCTCGGAAATGTGGGCCGAGCACGGGTTCCCCTGGACGCCGCTTGTGCATCCGGATCACGTAAGCTGGATCAACCCCGACGAGTATCGGGAGATGTGGATCGAGGGGGCCGAGTTTCTTCAGGAGTTCCTGTTCAGCGGGTGGTCCCAGGTGCGGGCGAGCACGGCCGACGACACCACGGACCTCTACGATCCGAACGGGCTCCAGCGTGCGAGCAAGGTCACCGAGGACGGGACCGCGACGAACACCCACCACGTCTACTCCACCCCCCGGGCGCTGCTGGACGCTTTCGCCTGGATCGAGGTGGATTTCCACGCTGGGCTGAGCGGGAGCGCCCGGGGCATCACGATCGGCTCGGCCAGCCTGGCGAGCTACGCCCGGTTCTACGGTGGGGCCGTTGTTGCCACGGCGGGAAGCGCGAAGGGCACCGACAACGCGACGGTGACCAGCCTGGGCGGCGGCTGGTATCGGTGTCGGGCGCGCATTCTACCCGAGTTCGGCGACAATCGGATCCGATTGTATCTGAACGATGGCTCAAGCGAGACCTACAGCGGCGACGGGGCTAGCCACGTCTACCTCCATCATGCATGGGTCGAGCAGGCTGAAGGGCAACTGCTGGATCCAACCGATCAAACTACGGCGAATTGGATCCTGAGCTTCGTTACGCCGTCCACTGGGGAGAGCGACCCGAACGGCGGAATGGCCGCTAACTTGATCACGGACAGCAACGATGTGGGCGTTCCAACCACCCATCGGTTTAGGCAGGCTCCAACTGGGGATCAGACGGCGCCAGCTAGGGTCGTCTTCTATGTCAAGGCTGGGACGCTGTCGTGGATCCGGTGGACGGTTGGCGCTGTCTGGGAGTACATCAACGTCTCGACTGGGGTGGCTGGCACGAACAGTGGAGGGGACACTGCGGACATAGAGGATGCAGGTACGGGTTGGTATCGCATCAGTGTCGCGTTCCCACACACGAGTGGCCAATCGCTCTCGGTCTACACGGCAAGCGGAGACGGAGGAATCTCCTACGCTGGCGACGGCACTGGTACGATCTACGTGTACGCGCTGGTGTTCGAGCAGCGCCGGGTCCTCGCCGAGTTCGATCTGAGCAGGCAGCTGGCCGGCGTCGGTACGGACCTGGATGGCGAAACGGCGGGCACCGCTGCGTGGACTCCAAACCTCGGCACCACGATTCTCAGCAAGGTAGCCACTGCACGAACCGGTGGTTTGGGAACACAGGTTCTCAAGATTCTGAACAACGCTGGCGGTCCGTCGAACTGCTACGCGCGGCAGAACCCGTATGCGGCCGGCGTGCGATACAGGTTCACGGGATGGACTAAAGTCCCGAGCGGGCGCCCCAGGGTATTTGCAGGGCTGATTTCTCCATTGATCTGGTCAGGAGAATTGAGCCTAGCAACCTGGCAGCGATACCGCGCAGTTGGGACCACTGATACTACAGACTTCACGATTGGCATCGGGAGTGCGAACCACACTGAGTATTCCCAGTGGGATGACATGACCATCACGCCGTCCAACGACACCTTTCAGGGGACTGCTGGCTCGCAGCCGATCTACTGGCCCGCCACCGACACCGAGCCGGCGCATGTGCAGTTCGACGGGGTGGATGACTACGAGGTGTGGGTCGCCCCGAATGCGGTGACGGGAACGATGTACTGTTGGGCCAAGGAAACCGCAGGCGCCCTCGGTGCCACGGTGATTGGGTGTGCGATTGGCGGCGGCAACGCTAGCTTCATCGGGATTCGTGCCGCAGCATATGAGTGGGAATATGCGTTAGGGACCACCTCTCATAACTCTGGGATCGCGGTGGTTCAGAATGCGTGGACGCTCCTCGTTCTAACTTGGGATGGCACCGATGCAATCCTAACCGTTGACGGTGTCACGGTTTCAAATGCAAATATTGGGGTGGCCGGGACTCCACCAGTCGTCGTTGGAGCACGAGGCAGTGCTGGGGCCCCCACTTTCTTCTTCGAGGGCTTGATCGGTCAGCACGGCATCCTGGATCGCGCGCTGACCGCCGATGAGATCGCGGACATCTACGCGAACACCAAGGCCGAGTACGGGCTCTGACCCGTTGCTGCTCGTGGCATGCGGCAGCGGCATTCCAATCGCTGAGCCGCCCCCGTGCCCGGCGACGTGCGCTGTGCGAGACGACGCCTTCGCCAGCATCGGCTACGTCAAGCAGTGGCGCCCGCCGGCCCCCTTGACTGCTCGCCACCGCGGGCGGTACGCTCGGCAGCGACGAGCAAAGGAGCACCCCCACGTGTCACGCTACATCAAGATCATCGAGGTCGAGCTGAACGTTCCCAACGCCATCGCGCTCGCGCGCGCGGCGGGCATGAACATCCGATTCAAGGAGAGCGAGCGGGAAGAGCAGCGCACGATGCTGATCAGCACCGTCGACTTCCTGAGCGGTCCCAACCCGTGGGGCTACCACAACGACATGCGCTTTGGTCGCCCCAACAGTGCCATCCGCGCCGGCAGCCGCGTCATGGACGCCGCCGAGCAGGCGGCCGAGCAGAAAGGGGAGTACGTGGAGTTGGCCGATGCCGACTGGGAGCAGGTCAATGGCGCGATCAAGGAGCCCCAGCCGCACCCCAACACCATTCCGATGCCCCCGGCCATCTCCCGAGCCATCCTGCCCATCACCGAGGCCATCGAGAACGCCGGCGGCGAGCTGCTGGATGAGGCGGAAAAGAGCGAGGAAGCGCCCCCCGACGCCCCGGACCCGGACGCCATCGAGCAGCCCCCGCCCGAGGCATAGCGGCCCGTTTGCTGGCCAGCCGCGCCCCGCTCCGGTAGCATCCGGGGCATGGCTGATCTACTGAAGCTGTTTGCGCCGCTGCACATCGAGTCCTGGTACGTGCTCGCGGCCGTCCTGCTCGCGTTCGTGCTCCAGGTCTCGAAGAAGACTCCGTACGTAGCGCGGATCTGGGCCCTCTTGCCCAAGCAGTGGCGCTGGCTCTGGACCGTGCTGGCCGGCTTTGCCACCGGCTTCGTCCAGGGCTACCTGACCGGGCTGCCCGCCGTGGGCGCCGTGCTCGCCGGCGTCGGCGGGGCGTTTGGGGTTGGGCTGCTCGCCGGCGGCATCAACGACTGGCTGGAGAAGTCGGTGCTGCCGTGGCCGGGCGCAGTGCGCGTACCCGTGCCGGAATCGCTGCCCGGGCCCGAGGCGGCCGCCGTGGGCGCCGTGCCCGACGAGGACGAGGACGAGGACGAGGAGAGCAGCCCCGGGCTTGAGCGCCCCGCGTAGGGGCTGGTCAAGCGGCCCCGCGCCCGGTAGCATTGGGCGCAAAGGAGCGTAGACGAACATGCAGGGACAAGACGACTTCTCAGACGTTCGCAACAGCCCAGAGCTGCGCAGCTACGGGAGCCTCGGCGGCGAGGGCACCGGCGAGCTGGACAAGGTCACGGAGAGCTTTGCCCCCGACGGCAGCGGCATGGTGTTCCGGGTGCACTGCCAGTTCTGCGGGGTGCCGGCGGCCATCACGGTCAGCTGGGACGAGTTCATCTTCGGGGCCAACAAGCACATCCCGGTGGACCCCGAGACGCGGCAGCCGTGGACGGCCAACCCGGCGCGCGGCGGTTTCATGCCGCCCATAGCGTGTGCGTGCAAGCGCCCGGTGCAGATCGTCATCACGCCGCAGGAGTGCCAGCGACACCTGCGCAACGGGCAAGACGCCAACCGGGTGAGCGCGGACTACGTGCGCCAGCGGTCCGTCCAGCTCGCGCAGTCCGCGGGCCGCTACCAGCGGTAGATTGATGCCCCCCACCCACCGCCCCTTCGCCCCCCCGGGCGAGATCCAGCGCGAGGACTTTCTGGAGCCCGGGGCGATGATCGCGCCAGCCGCGGTCGGGCTCGGGCTGCAGTCGGACTACGGTTGGTGGCAGGCACTGCGGAGGCAGCGCGGTGGGCGAAGCTTGTCAGCAAATTGAGACTGACCTCGATGTGGAGCAGGCGCTCGACATCCTGGCGCCCTACTTCGAGGCGGCGCGCGAGGTGTACGTCGAGGACGCGGGGCTTGCGCGGTGCAAGCGCGCGAAGCTCTACTGCGCGCCCTGGATGCACGACAGTCCTCGCCACTTCGCGGCCTGCCGGGACGACGGGCTCATCGTGCTTGCTGCCCCCGAGATGGTGGAGCTTCCCGAGCCCATGGTGATCGGGATCTTCGGGCACGAGATGGGCCACGCCGCTGACTTCTTGTACCCGGCCGAGTTTGCGCTGGACCAGGAGGGCGAGTGCGTGCGCCGCGAGCGCGACCGCATCGACGACGTGCAGTGGGCGAGGTTCGTGAAGGCGTGGGAGCATCGCGACGACGACCTGGTCGAGCAGAGCGCCGACGCCATCGCCTACTGGGCCACGGGCCACCGCATCGGCTACCTGGGCCCGTGCCAGCTGCAGGTGTTTGACCGGGGCCGAGCGCGGCCGCAGGGACTGAGGTAGAAACGGCTGAGCCGGCCCGTGAGGACCGGCTCGTTACTCCTTCTGGACTTGCCAGGCGAGATGCTGCTAACCTTAGCACCACTTCAGCCGCAAGCACACCCGATGGACTTGATCTGCCGCCGGGAGCGGCCGCCGGCGTCTGCAGCGCCTGGTGAACGTGCGTGGGCGCCGGGGTTTTCGGACTCCGGCGCCTGTCCTTTGGGCTAGAGCGGCTGAAACTTGCGCCCCGGCCTGTGGGCACGCGACAATGGCCCCATGGCCGACCAGAAGCCCGCAGGCAAGCAGAAGAAGCCGAGCCGAGTCCCGTGGGGCCCGCTCATCTGGGGCGGGGTGGCCACGGCGCTCGCCGTGCGCACCTTCTACCACCCGGCCCGGGCCGTGGTGGCAGACGGGTTCGTGGCGCAGTGCGCGGGGCCCCTGGCGGGTGCGGCGGGCTGCTCGCGGGTGGTGGTCATTGACCAGTTCGGGGGGGCGGGGCCGGTCTACTCCGTGGCTAGCGGTCGCGTCATCCAGGTCATCGAGCAACGCGGGCCGGCGGTGGAGGGCGCCCCGCCCCGCTCGGTGAGCGTGAAGATCGCCGCTGCCCACGAGCCCGTCGTGCTGGAGTACAGCGGAGCGTTGCAGCTGCAGGTGAGCGAGGGCGAGGAGGTGGGCATCGGCCAACAGATCGCCCTCGGGAGCAAGGTGGGCTTCGGCGTGACCGAGTTGGGCTACGTCGGCAACAACCTGGTGGAGGGCACGCAGCTGGAGCCGGCGAGCTGGCTCGCGGCGCGCGGCTTGCGCATCAGTCAGAAGAGCCACAAGGCCGACACGTCCGGCCAGAACTGGTGCGAGGGCGGGCGCAAGTTGCAGGTGCCCGAAGCCGTGGGTCTGTGTGGCATGAAGCTCCCGGCCCCGGCGGGGCTGATGCTGCTGCCCGTCACCGTGCGGATGGTATAGGAGGAGCCCGTGCAGGAGACGGGCCAGTGGCTGCTGGGCGGCGCGATGGTGGTCGGCGGGGTAGCCGTCGGCAAGGCCGCCGTGGGCCACATGAAGCTGCCGAAGGAGCAGCGGCGCGTCGACCCGACCGAGTCGTCCCCGAGCCGCATGGATGATCTGGTTGCCCTGACGGCGACCCTGGTAGCGGGCGGGTACATGCTCGTCTTGGGCACGGAGCTGGCCACCGAGTGGTGGGCCAAGGCGCAGCAGGCGCTGTCATGAGGTCACCGTGGTAGATATGCTCGCCCCGCGCCGCTATGGCATCCGCATCGTGGTGCAGGACTAGCCTCATGGCGGATGAGCTGCTCCGAGGCATCGACATCTCGCACTGGCAAGACGCCGAGCGGATCGACTGGGCCAAGCTCCGCGAGACGCATCAGTTTGTCATCTGCCGCGCGGCCTACGGGACGATGCGGGATCGCGAGGTAGTGGAGCATGTGCGCCACGCCCGGCGCGAGGCGTTCAGCATCGGTTTGTACCAGTTCTTCCGCGCCTGCCAGGACGTGCAGAAGCAGTTCGACGTGCTGCGCGTGGTGGACGACGACTGCGGTTACGAGAGCGGAGACATCGTGCCCGGGATGGACGTGGAGGACGACCCGGGCGCGCCGTTGGGGCAGCGCAGCGTGCGGCCCGAGTGGTCGGCGCCGGCGGAGCAGTTGTCGACGCTCCTCGTCGAGCAGTACGGCAACGCGAGCAACTACCTTACCCAGCGCGACTGGGTGCGGCTCGGGCGCCCCGGGTGGGTGCTCGACCGACCCCTGTGGGTGGCCCACTGGACTGAGCACCCCGAGCCGGCGACCCCGAACGACGAGGCGTGGGCGATGTGGCAACACCGGGTGGGTAAGCTGCCGGGCGTGTATCCGGGAGATCTCGACCAGAACGTGTCCCGTGACTTGATCCTGGTCCCGCACGATGGCCCGCTCGGGATGACCCGCGGCGAGTGCGAACGCGTCGAGGGATTGGTCGAGTTGACCGCGTGGCAGTCGTACGAGGACAGCCGCGAGAAGGGCCGGCCCTAGCCCATGGCCGCGCCCCGTCCACCCGAGCTGAGCATCGACCCGGGCAGCACTACTTGGATCGAGCCCACCTAGCAGGAGAGCACCATGCCACTTCACGGCACCCCCGAGTCGCGGATCT
>Ga0307441_1000813_pt1 | contig 11000 bp, 11 predicted proteins | sample SalMarWE160420MG_FD_202149 | JGI IMG/M metagenome (GOLD analysis project Ga0307441, IMG submission 202149) | Salt marsh sediment microbial communities from the Plum Island Ecosystem LTER, Massachusetts, United States - WE1604-20 | ecosystem: Environmental > Aquatic > Marine > Intertidal zone >... | reverse complement strand
TCGCCCAGATTCCGCCCGGCATCCTGTACCGGTGGACGCCGTGGCTGTTCGGCATCGGCTGCCTGCTGCTGGCCGCGGTGCTGGTGTTCGGGGAGGTGGGCAAAGGGGCTCAGCGCTGGCTGAACCTGGTGGTGGTGCGTTTTCAGCCCTCGGAGATGATGAAGATCGCGGTGCCCATGATGGTGGCCTGGTACCTGGCCGACCAGCGGCTGCCGCCGAGGGCCACGCGGCTGCTGGCGGCCGGCGTCATCATCGTGGTGCCGGTGGTGCTGATCGCCAAACAGCCCGACCTGGGCACCGCGCTGCTGATCGCCTGCGCCGGCTTCTTCGTGCTGTTCATGGCCGGCCTGCGCTGGCGGGTACTGGGGATCCTGGTGCTGCTGGCGGCCGCCTGCGCGCCGCTGCTGTGGCACTTCATGCACGGCTACCAGCGCCAGCGGGTGCTCACCTTTTTGAATCCCGAAAGCGATCCCCTGGGCGCCGGTTATCACATCATCCAGTCGAAGATCGCCATCGGCTCTGGGGGCATCTACGGCAAGGGCTGGCTCAACGGCACCCAGTCCCACCTGGATTTTCTGCCGGAAAGCGCCACCGACTTCATCTTCGCCGTGCTCGGCGAGGAATTCGGGCTCATTGGCATTCTGCTGCTGTTGGTGCTGTATCTGTTCATCGTGTTCCGCTGCATGTACATCGCCACCCAGGCCCAGGACACCTTCACGCGCCTGCTGGCAGGCAGCCTGGCGTTGACCTTCTTCGTGTATGTGATCGTCAACACCGGCATGGTGACCGGTCTGCTGCCGGTAGTTGGTCTGCCGCTGCCGCTGATCAGCTACGGAGGCACTTCCATGGTGACCCTCATGGCCGGTTTCGGTATTCTCATGTCCATACACACCCACCGAAAACTGCTGCCCACGTAGACAATGCGCACACGGAGTCGAACCATGAAAGCAACAGTGGGAGCCGGCCTCGCGCTGTTGCTCGCCTTCCTGCTTCCCCTGAGCGGTTGCGCCAGCACCCGGCCCGCGGCGCCGCCCCTGGCTGACCGCCCGGCCGTGCAGAACTTCGTCGATCACATGGTCAGCCGATATCACTTCGACCGAGCGCATCTCATGGCGCTGTTCGGCAAGGCCCATATCGAGCCGAGCATCATCGCGGCCATCACCCGACCGGCGGAAAGCAAGCCCTGGTATGAGTACCGGCCGATCTTCCTGACCCGCAGCCGCATCGAGGAAGGTGTGCGGTTCTGGGACGCCCATGCGGCGCTACTGAAGCGTGCCCAGCAGACGTACGGCGTATCGCCCGAGATCATCGTGGCCATCCTCGGCGTGGAGACACGCTACGGCAGCCACACCGGCCGCTATCGGGTGCTGGATTCCCTGTCCACCCTGGCCTTCGACTATCCGGCCCGGGCGAGATTCTTCCGCAGCGAGCTGGAGCAGTTCCTGTTGCTCACCCGCGAGGAAGGCGTGGATCCCATGAGCATCAAAGGCTCCTACGCCGGCGCCATGGGCGACCCGCAGTTCATCTCCAGCAGCTACCGGCGCTACGCCGTCGACTTCAACGGCGACGGCAAGCGCGATCTGTGGCACAGCCCGAGCGATGTGATCGGCAGCGTCGCCAACTACTTCCATGTCCACGGCTGGACGCCTGGCGCACCCATCGCCGCCCGTGCCAAAGTGACCGGCGACAAGTACCGCACGCTGCTCGACGACGGCCTCGAGCCTCACATGAGCCTGTCGGCCATGAAGCGCTACGGTGTCGAGCCCCGCACGCCGGTGGCCGGTGATCCCCAGGCGACCCTGCTCGCTCTGCAGGACCGCGATGGCCAGGAATACTGGCTGGGAATGCACAATTTCTACGTCATCACCCGCTACAACCACAGCCCGTTATACGCCATGGCGGTCTACCAACTCGGCGAAGCGATCCGCAAGGCCCGGGGCGGGCAGTCCATGCAGGCCGCCGACAGCGCCACGCACCACCACTGAGAGCGGCCCGCACAGCACCCAACGCGGGCGACTCCGCCCCGGCAACACAGAATTTGCATTTGCCCCCGACGCCGTGCACACTTAATCCAGAATGTGCACGACGAAGGACAGCGCATTGATTTGCGCGACTATTTTTCGACGTCCATTGGGGCGTCTGGTTATGTTGCTGTGCCTGTCGGCAGTGCTGTCCGCCTGCAGCACCCCGTTCGCCCCCCAGGACGGGGCACCGGCCAACCCCCCCGCCGACATAGCAGACATACCCAACGCCGTGCCCCGGGTGGAGCCCCGCAGCCGTTACGGCAATCCTTCCTCTTATGTGGTCAACGGCCATCGCTACTACGTGCTGAAGACGTCCAATGGCTTCGTGCAGCGGGGCATTGCTTCCTGGTACGGCACCAAGTTCGCGGGCAAGCGCACCTCCAGCGGAGAGCCGTACAACATGTACGCCATGACCGCGGCCCACAAGCGCCTGCCGTTGCCGACCTTCGTGCAGGTCACCAACCTCAACAATGGCCGCAAGGTCATCGTGCGGGTCAATGATCGCGGCCCGTTTCATCCCGACCGGATCATCGACCTGTCCTATGCCGCCGCCGCCAAGCTCGGCATGCTGGGCAAGGGCACGGCACCGGTGGTGATCCGGGCCATCAATCCCCACAAACCCACACCGCCCACGGTGGTGGCCGACAAGTCGGACCCCGCCCGTCGGCAGGCGCCGGATGCCACGTCGCCCAACCTGTTCCTGCAGGTGGGCGCCTTCGTGGACCGCGAGAATGCGGAACGCCTGCGCGGACGCCTGCGGCACGCCAGCGTGCCGGGCATACATATCACCCGCGGCTACCATGACCGGCGACCGATATACCGGGTTCAGGTCGGTCCGCTACGGACCGTGGAGCAGGCCGACCGCATGGCTCGTACGCTGTCCGAGTACGGAGTGCACGACGCTCAGGTGGTGGTGGATTAGCCCCTTGCGTCCGACGGCTCGGCGCCGGCAAAGAATACCGACTTGACGCATTGCAAACATGCGGCCGGGCGCGGACAATTGACCATCGAGACATGCCCTCCGGTTCGACAATCCAAGTGGTGACGAAAATCATGTTGCGTACCCTGCTCGTGCTGTTCACGCTGCTGGGGATGCCGCTGGCCAGCCAGGCCGCCTCCGCCGCGGCTCCCGGCGCCAACGGACCCGCTGCGTCCAAACCCATGCCGCCGGTGCCCGCGGCACCCAAGGTCGGCGCCAAGAGTTACGTGGTGCTGGACTACCACAGCGGCCAGATCATCGCCCAGGACAATCCCGATCAGCGCCTGCCGCCGGCCAGCCTCACCAAGCTGATGACGGCCTACGTGGTGTTCAAGGAACTGGAGGCCGGGCAGATCCACATGGACGACAAGGTCCACATCAGCGAACACGCGTGGCGCACCGGCGGCTCGCGGATGTTCGTGAAGGTGGGGACCAAGGTGCCCCTCAAGGACCTGTTGCAGGGCATGATCACCCAGTCGGGCAACGACGCCACGGTGGCCCTGGCGGAGTACGTGGCCGGCACCGAGTCGACTTTCGCGTCCATGATGAACCGCCAGGCTCAGCTGCTGGGTATGACCCACAGCCACTTCGTGGACGCCACCGGCCTGCCCCATCCCGAGCACTACACCACCGCCCGGGACATCGCCAAGGTGGCGCGCGCCCTGATCCACGACTTTCCCGAGTACTACAAGCTCTATTCGGAAAAGAAATTCACCTGGAACAACATCACGCAGTACAACCGCAACAAGCTGCTGTGGCGGGACCCGTCGGTGGACGGCATGAAGACGGGGCATACCGAGGCGGCCGGCTATTGTCTGGTCACTTCCGCCAAGCGTGAGAACATGCGCCTGATCTCCGTGGTGATGGGCACCGACAGCGAGAACGCCCGGGTGGACGTCAGCGAAGCGCTGCTGAACTACGGCTTTCGCTTCTACGACACCCACAAGCTCTATGACGCCGGCCAGCCGCTGACCAACGCACGGGTCTGGAAAGGCGCCCAAGACAAGGTTCCGCTGGGCCTGAAGAACACGCTGTACGTCACGGTGCCCCGGGGGCAGTACGGGAATCTCAACGCCTCCATGACGGTCGACGACCGGCTCATGGCGCCCCTGACCAAGGGCAAGTCCTACGGTACCGTGCAGGTGAGCCTGGGCGACAAGGTGCTGGCCCGGGAACCGCTGATCGCTCTGCAGAACGTACCGGAGGGTTCGTTCTGGCAGCGCATGCTGGACGAGGCCCGGTTGTACTTCCACTGACGGGCGGTACACGTCATCATGTGGCGGCGGGGCGTCTGCGGACCTGCCCCGCTACCCACGAATGATGCACACCGGCTGCCGGCAGTCCGCTGCGGAGCGCAGGCGGCCCGAGACCGGCTGACGGAATACCATCCATGGCGACAGTCTTTCTGAACGGTTCCTTTGTGCCCCTGGAACAGGCCTGCGTGTCCGTGCTGGATCGCGGCTTTCTGTTGGGCGACGGCGTCTACGAGGTCATTCCCGCCTACGGGGGGCGCCTGTTCCGCCTCGATCAGCACCTGCGGCGGCTGGCCGACAGCCTGGCCGGAATCCGCATCCCCGAGCCCATGGACGCAGGTCAATGGCACGCCATGCTGGGGGAACTGGTGGAACGCAATGCCGGGGAGGACCAATCGGTCTATCTGCAGATTACCCGCGGCACCGCCGCCAAGCGCGATCACCGGTTTCCCGACGAGGTCAATCCGACGGTGTTCGCCATGAGCACGCCGATCGCCCCACCGCCGGACGGACTGGACGAGGAAGGCGTAGCAGCCATCACCCTGGACGACATCCGCTGGCAGCATTGCCATATCAAGGCCATCACGCTCCTCCCCAATGTCCTGCTGCGCCAGCAGGCGGTGGACGCAGGAGCCGCCGAAGCCATCCTGATCCGCGACGGGCTGGCCACCGAGGGGGCCGCGAGCAATCTGTTCGTGGTGCGCGACGGCACACTGATCACGCCGCCCAAGGGCCCCACCCTGCTGCCCGGCATTACCCGCGATCTGATCCTGGAACTGGCGCACGCCCACGGGATCCCCGCCCGCGAGGCGGACATTCCCCAGAACCGGCTGCACGACGCCGACGAAGTCTGGCTGACCAGTTCCACCCGCGAAATCCTGCCGGTCACCCGCCTGGATGAACGGCCGGTGGGCGACGGCGCGCCGGGTGCCGTCTATAAGGCCATGACGTCCCATTACCGCGCCTACAAGGAGGCTGTCCGCCAGGGCCGGGCCGACTGAGACCCGCTGGCGGCGCGGGGATCGACCCGCGGCCGCCCCTTGCCACTTCCCGCACCCCCCGCCCGCCTTGATCTGAACCCCGTGGGGAACCATGCTGAACACACCGGGTCCAGAGCCCCATCGGCTGCCGCCCCCGACATCGGCGTACTCCACTCCCTGCACAGGCCATGGCGATGCGCATTCTGGCAGTGAATCTCGGTTCGTCGTCCCTGAAGCTTGATCTGTGGGATGCCGGACAAGCCGAGCCGATTACCCGCCTTGCCGCCCGTGGCGTAGGCGAAGCCCGCGGCACGGTGGCGGTCGACGGGAAGACGGTAACCGAGACGGAAATGGCCGATCATGGCGCCGCTCTCGACACCCTGTTCCCACGCCTGCCGGACCGCGAGCGCATCGAACGCGTGGGTCACCGGGTGGTACACGGCGGCTCCCACCGCCACACCGCCTGGCTGACAGACGCCTTGCGCCAAGAACTCGCGGAGCTGGTACCCCTGAGTCCGGTGCATCTGCCGCCTGCCATCAAAGTCATTGGCGCCTGCATGGAACGCCTGCCGCGCCTGCCCCAGGCGGCGGTCTTCGACACCGCGTTTCACGCCGGGCTTCCCGAGCGCGCCCGCCAATATGCCATTCCATCCCGCTGGCGCGACGTGGGTGTGCGCCGCTACGGGTTTCACGGCATCGCCTGCGCGGACGTGGTCACCCAGCTCGGGGCGAAGCTTGCGCAACGCGCCGTGCTGCTGCACCTGGGCGCGGGGTGCTCGGCCACCGCGCTGCTGGAGGGGCGCAGCGTGGACACCACCATGGGTCTGACGCCCCTGGAAGGTCTGGTGATGGCGACCCGCAGCGGCGATGTGGACCCCGGGGCGTTGATCTACCTGCTGCGCGAGCACCAGCTGTCCCTGGACGATCTGGACAAGGACCTCAACCACCACAGCGGGCTGCGGGGCCTGTCCGGCTTCAGCGACGACATGAAGACCCTGCTGGAACGTCGGGAGGAACCGGCCGCCGCCCTGGCGGTTGAGGTGTTCTGTTACCGGGCCGCCAAGGCGGTGGCCGCCCTCGGCGTGGCTCTGGGGGGCCTGGATCAGCTGATCTTCAGCGGCGGCATCGGCGAACACGCCGCGCCCGTCAGAGCCCGCATCGCCGAGCAACTGGCCTGGCTGGGCATGACCCTGGATGCCGACGCCAACGCCGCCGACCGGGCTCTGCTGTCGGGCACGGGGAGCCCGGTGGAAGTGCGCATCGTGGCCGTGGACGAAGGCCGGGAAATCGCCCGCGAGACGGCGGAATTGAGCGCGCCCTGAACGGCGCGCCGGCGACGTACGTCAGGCCCGGCGACGCAGCACGCAGAAGGTGAAAGCCTGTTCCGCACCGGCAGGCGTCACATGCACGTCGCGCCGGCTGCTGAGCAGTTCGAAATCCTCGCCAAACGCCGCCGCCAGGGCCGATGGGTCGTAGCGCGCCACTTCCAGTCCGCTGCACTTCAGTGGGCCGTCCGCGGCGAAGGTGCCGATCACCAGGTAACCGCCCGGCACCAGCGCCCGGGCGAGTACCCGTCGGTAGCGCTCCCGATCCCCTTCGTCGGTGAGGAAGTGGAACACCGCACGGTCGTGCCACAGATCGAAGGGATGGTGTGGACCGAAGTCGAGCACATCGTGCTCGTACCACTCCACCTGCTCGGCCCGTGGCCCCAGCCGCTCGCGGGCCACGGCCAGGGCGGCGCCCGACACATCCAGCACCGCCGGCCGTTGAAAGCCGGCATCCAGCAGAAAGTCCACCAGCACCGAGGCGCCGGCGCCCACATCCAGGATGCGCCCATCGAGGGACAGGCCCGTAGACCGGATCAGCTCCATGGAAACGGTCGGATGGGATTGATACCAGCTGACCTGATCCGTGGCGCGATTGCGGTAGACCTCCTCCCAATGGGCTTTGCGTCCGATCATCGTCTGTCGATCCTCAAGATGTTTCCCCTTCGCTGCGGTAAATCTCTGCCCCGTCGGCGTGCACAGCCACTGCCACCGGTATGCCCTGGCGCACGCTTTCTGTCACCACACAGAAATCCTCGAACAGACCGGTGCAGCGCTGCAGGCGGCCACCTCCTTCCAGACCGTCCACGTCGATACGCACATCCAGACTGCCCACCCGCAACCGCCCGTGCTCGCTACGTGTCATGGCGCCGCTGACGGTCGCCTTCATGCCACCCGGCTCGATGCGGGATTTACGCAGACAGAACAGCAGGCTGGCGCTCAGGCAGTTGGCCACCGACGCCGCCAGCATGCGGGCCGCGTTGGGCCCCTGCCGGTGCCCCAGAGGGTCGGGCTCGTCGACCGTGAGCGCCGCCACGCCCTCCCAATCGAAGCGCACCCGGAACTCGTAGTCCCGGACATGCTCCACCTGCACCTGGAACGACGGTTCGCTGCTCATGAAGTCTCCGACGATGTTGGCATCATAGATTCAACCGCCAGACAGCCAGATTCAGGGCGGCGGCAAACCCGACCCAGCCAAGGTACGGGATGAGCAACGCCCCCGCCAGGGGCCGGCGGCTCCAGAACGCCACCATGGTCACCAGGATGGCGAACCACAGCAACACCACATCCACAAACGCCAGACCCCGGCGCTGAAGACCGAAAAACAGCCAGGACCACAGGCCGTTCAACACCAGCTGCACCACGAACAGGGCGAGGGGCCCGCGTGCGCCGCCGACCCCGCCGGGCAGCCACACCAACCAGGCGGCAAGCGCCATCATCAGGTACAAGGCCGACCACACCGGCGCGAACAGCCAGGGCGGCGGCGTCCAGGCGGGTTTGACCAGTTGCCCGTAGTCCGGCCCCGGCGCATAGCGTGCCCCGAACCAGGCCACGGCGAAACACAGCGCAATCCAGAACAGCAATCCCGCGGCCCCGCGAACTCCCTGAACCATGACATCGACTCCCTCAACGGCACTACAGTCCGGTCCCACCCGGGAACAGGCGCGGGCCGGCGCTGGGTCCCGCGCGCGGATGGGCGCCGCCGCCAGCGCCGGTCCAGTTTACTACTGCCGCCGGCGTCTGCACTCGACCGGGCGGACCCCCTTAGAGGCGCCCCAAAGGTGGGTTATAATAGCGGCTGTTTTACTCCTGTCCTGGCGCACCATGAACGACGAATCCCCTCTCCAGTTCCCCTGCAGTTTTCCCATCAAAGCCATGGGAAGGGCCGGCTCCGACTTCGAAGGTCAGGTGGTGGCCATCGTGCGCCGCCACGCCCCGGACCTGGGCGAAGGCGCGGTACGCACCCGGGCCAGCAGGGCCGGGAGCTACCTGTCGGTTACCGTCAACGTGCGCGCTCGCAGCCGCGACCAGCTGGATGCCATCTACCGGGATCTGACGGCCTGCGAAGAGGTGCTCATGGCTCTCTAGGAGCCGCCCATGGCAACTCTTGCGCCGAAACAGGCCTGCCTTGCTGCCGACGAAATCCTACCCCTGCGGGTCCGCCGCCTGGGGCTGGCGGACTACGAGCCGGTGTGGCGGGAAATGCAGGCGTTCACGGCGGCACGCAACGACGCCAGCACGGACGAGCTGTGGCTGGTCCAGCACCCGCCGGTGTTCACGGTGGGTCTGAACGGCAAGCCCGAGCACCTGCTGGCGCCGGGTGACATCCCGGTGGTGCCCGTGGACCGGGGTGGGCAGGTCACCTACCACGGACCCGGCCAGCTGGTGGCCTACATGTTGGCGGACATCGCCCGCCGGAACCTGGGCGTGCAGACCCTGGTGCACACCCTGGAGCAGGCGGTGGTGGACCTGCTGGCCGACTACGGCATCGACGGGATCCCCCGCCGGGACGCGCCCGGGGTGTACGTGAACGGCAGCAAGATCGCCTCCCTGGGCCTGCGCATCAAGCGCGGGCGCAGCTACCACGGGCTGGCCCTGAACGTGGACATGGACCTGGAGCCCTTCGGGCGCATCAATCCCTGCGGCCATGCCGGCATGACCGTCACCCAGCTGCGTGATCAGGGCATCTCCCCTGATTTCAACGAGGTATCGAGCCGCCTGCAGTCGCACCTGAGCGCCCTTCTGGGCTACACTGTGACGCCTTGAGGCGCAGCGGCCACGGCCGGAGCCGGCCGCACGAGGCACACAGCACCATGACCGACACCGATCTCAAGCACCAGCGCGGCGCCGCCAAGACGGCGCGCATCCCCATCAAGATCGAGCCCACCGCACGCCCCCAGCGCAAGCCGAGCTGGATCCGCGCCCGCTCGCCAGGCAACCCGGCGGTGGGACGGCTGAAAAAGATCCTGCGGGAGAACCGTCTGTACACGGTCTGCGAAGAGGCCTCCTGCCCGAACATCGGCGAGTGCTTCGGCCACGGCACCGCCACCTTCATGATCATGGGCGACATCTGCACCCGCCGCTGCCCGTTCTGCGACGTGGCCCACGGCCGCCCCGAACCCCTGGACGCCGACGAGCCGGAGAACCTGGCGCGCACCATCCGCGCCATGGGCCTGAGCTACGTGGTCATCACCTCGGTGGACCGGGACGACCTGCGGGACGGCGGCGCCGGTCATTTCGTGGAATGCATCCGCGCCGTGCGCACCCACAATCCCGCCACCCGGGTGGAAATCCTGGTGCCGGATTTCCGGGGCCGCATGGACCGGGCCCTGGACATCATGCACTCCGCACCGCCGGACGTGTTCAATCACAACCTGGAGACCGTGCCGCGGCTGTACCGCCAGGCACGGCCGGGCTCCGACTACCAGTGGTCCCTCACCCTCCTTCAGCGCTTCAAGGCCGAGCACCCCCAGGTGCCCACCAAGTCCGGGCTGATGCTGGGACTCGGGGAGAGCCTGGACGAAGTGAAACAGGTGATGGAGGACCTGCGCGCCCATGACTGCGAGATGCTGACCCTGGGGCAGTACCTGCAGCCCAGCCTGCATCACCTGCCGGTGGACCGCTTCGTGCATCCGGACGAGTTCGACGAGTTGGCCCGCTGCGGCGAAGCCATGGGCTTCACCCATGTGGCCAGCGGGCCCATGGTGCGTTCCTCCTATCATGCCGACCAGCAGGCCAGGGACGCGCTGGCCCGCTGAGCGTCCTGCGGCCGCCCGCACGGGGGTTGCCGTCGTTCTCAAATCCCTGTTCCTGCCACCGGGGCTGTGGCTCTGGCCGCTGGTTGCCGGGCTGGTGCTGGTGGCGTTCGCCCCCGCTGCCGGCGCCGCCCTGGCCGCTGCCGGCGCCATGCTGCTTTATGCCGCCGGTACGCCGGCCGTGGCCCGCTGGCTGGCAATCCGCCTGGAAACGGCCCCACCCCTGGATGCGGGTCGGACACCGGAGCTGGGTGCCGGCGCCATCGTGGTCCTGGGGGGGGAACTGCGGTGCCCGGCGCCGGAGTACGGAAGCGACAACCTCGCCCCTACCACCCTCGAGCGGGTTCGCTACGCCGCCGCCCTGCACCGGCAAAGCAAGCTGCCGGTGCTGGCCACCGGCGGCGCGCCTCCGGGTTGCCGGACCAGTGAAGCGGCCTTGATGGCGGCGGTGCTGGAAAAGGAACTGGGCGTCGATGCCTGCTGGCGGGAGGAACGCAGCCGCACCACCTGGGAAAACGCCCAACGGGCGGCACCGCTGCTCCGGGAACAGGGCATCCAACGGGTGCTGCTGGTAACCCACGCCATGCACATGGAGCGGGCCGCACGGGCCTTCCGCCAAGCCGGCCTGGACGTAGTGTCCGCCCCCATGGGATTCACCGCAGGCCATCTGTACCAGCGCGGCAC
>Ga0307441_1000812_pt1 | contig 11002 bp, 10 predicted proteins | sample SalMarWE160420MG_FD_202149 | JGI IMG/M metagenome (GOLD analysis project Ga0307441, IMG submission 202149) | Salt marsh sediment microbial communities from the Plum Island Ecosystem LTER, Massachusetts, United States - WE1604-20 | ecosystem: Environmental > Aquatic > Marine > Intertidal zone >... | reverse complement strand
TGCCGATCAAGGGGCGCGCGCCGAAGACCGGGTATGACCGCGGGCTGTTCGGGGAGGCCTGGTCCGACAATGTGACGGTGGCCGACGGGCGGAACGGCTGCGACACCCGCGACGACATCCTCGCCCGCGACCTCGTCGACATTGCCCGCGGCGGCGACTGCACCGTGATCTCCGGCGTGCTGCACGACCCGTACAGCGGCACCACGGTCGAGTTCCACCGCGGCCGGGGCACGTCCTCTCTGGTGCCGATCGACCACGTGGTCGCGTTGCTGGACGCATGGCAGAAGGGCGCGCAGCAGTGGGATGCGACCAAACGCCGCAACTTCGCCAACGACCCACTCAACCTGCAGGCCACCACCAGGTCGATGAACGAGCAGAAGGGCGCCGGCGACGCCGCAACGTGGTTGCCGCCCAACAAGTCCTACCGCTGCACCTACGTCTCCCGCATCGTCGACGTGAAGGCCGCCTATGGGCTGTGGGTGACGCAGGCAGAGCACGACGCGATCGCCCGGATACTGACGGACTGTGGGGCGCCCGCCGCGGCCCCCGAGCCGCTGCCGGCGGTGACGTCGTCTGCACCGGTGCCCGACAACGGTCCGTCGGTGTACTACAAGAACTGCGCGGCGGCCAGGGCCGCCGGCGCGGCACCCATCTATGTCGGACAGCCCGGGTACCGACGCGGGCTCGACCGCGACGGCGACGGCGTGGCCTGCGAGTGAACGGTGTCACCCGCGAGCGCCGCCGCGGGCCGCGTGTCGCTTCACCGCGCGGTCATGGGAGTTGTCGCCGTCGTCGACGGTGCGGTGGTCGAGGTCGGCGACCGCGTCGGCCCGGCCGTAGAGCACCAGCACGTCGCCGCGTCCAAGCCGGCTACCTGAACCCGGATGCGCCACGTAGTCGCCGCCATTCCGGTTGATCCGCAGCACCAGCAAGCCCTCGTCCGCCAACCGGAGTTCCTCGAGCGTGCGTCCGGCTACCCAGTCGTTCGGGCCGACGGCCAACTCGCTGACCACATATCCGTCCCCGACCTCGGCCAGCACCGTGAAGTCGCGGCCCGCCAGATCGGTCCAGCGGCGCAGCGCCCGACCGATCAGCCTGGTCAACCACCGGTTCACTCGGGGACTGCGCGAGAGAAACACCAGCAGGATCAGTCCCGCGGCCAGTTCGAAGACCCGCATCCACGAGGCCCCCGCGGCGCCGCCCCGGAAACCGAGGATCAGCGAACTCGCGGCCGCGACGAAGCCGATGTTGCCTACCAGCATCAGCAGCATCACAACTCGCCGGCGCAGCGGATGCGCCACCACGCGCTCGGACTCGGCGGTGGTGAAGCCGGCACCGGTGAAGGCCGACCGAGCCTGGAAACGCGCGGACTCCCCGGACATGCCCGAGGCGGAGAGCACTACGGTGGCAATTCTGGTGACGAGCAGCGAAACGGCCAGCACTGCGAGCAGTGAGGCGATGGCGTACATACCCCTGAGCCTGCCCTGACGGGCAACCGGGTAAACACGCCTCGTGCCCGCCCGGGCCGGACCTGCGCAAAGCGCGCCCGAAGGGATTCGAACCCCTAACCTTCTGATCCGTAGTCAGATGCTCTATCCGTTGAGCTACGGGCGCTTGTGTTCAGTTTTGGTGCCCCTTGGCGGAGGCGAGAGGATTTGAACCTCCGGTCCCCTTTGAGGGGGACAACTCATTAGCAGTGAGCCCCATTCGGCCGCTCTGGCACGCCTCCATCAGACTTTCCGAGGTTACCCGAACGCTTCCCGGTATCCCCTAGCCGCCGGAGGCATAGCGTACACAGCCGCGACATATGCTGTCGAAGTGACCGCCCGCCTGCGCCCCGAGTTGGCCGGGCTGCCGGTCTATGTCCCGGGCAAGACGGTGCCGGGGTCGGTCAAGTTGGCCAGCAACGAGACGGTGCGCGGGCCGTTGCCCAGCGTGCGGGCGGCCATCGAGCTTGCCACCGACGAGATCAACCGCTACCCCGACAGCACCTGCGCGCGGCTCAGGGCCGCGCTGGCCGAGCACGTGGGCCCCGACTTCGGTCCACAGCACATCGCCGTCGGCTGTGGTTCGGTCAGCCTGTGCCAGCAGCTGGTGCAGATCACCGCCTCGGCCGGCGACGAGGTGGTGATGGGGTGGCGCAGCTTCGACCTGTATCCGCCGCTGGTCCAGATCGGCGGCGCGGTCTCGGTCAAGGTCCCGCTGACCGATCACACCTTCGACCTGGACGCGATGCTCGCCGCGGTCGGCGACCGCACCCGGTTGATCTTCGTCTGCAACCCCAACAACCCCACCTCCACGGTCGTCGACCCGCGGGCGCTGGCCCGCTTCGTCGAGGCCGTGCCGGCGCACATCCTGGTCGCCATCGACGAGGCCTATGTCGAGTACATCCGCGACGGCATGGCTCCGGAGAGCCTGGCGCTGGTCCGCGCCCACAGCAACGTCGTTGTGCTGCGCACCTTTTCGAAGGCGTACGGGCTGGCCGGCCTGCGCGTCGGCTACGCGATCGGCCCACCCGACCTGATCACCGCGCTCGACCAGGTCTACGTGCCCTTTTCGGTGACCAACATCTCGCAGGCCGCCGCCATCGCCTGCCTGCGCGCCGCCGACGAGCTGCTGGCCCGCACCGACGCGGTGGTCGCCGAGCGCACCCGGGTCGGCGCGGCGCTGCGCGAAGCCGGGTACACACTGCCGCCGAGTCAGGCCAACTTCGTGTGGCTGCCGCTGGGGCCGCGCAGCGCGGACTTCGTCGCGCAGGCCGCCCACGCGCGCCTGGTGGTCCGCCCGTTCGGCACCGAGGGCGTCCGGGTCACGATCGGGGCACCCGAGGAAAACGACACGCTGGTGCGGTTCGCCCGCGACTGGATCACCCGCAGCGGAACCTGAGGAGAGAGCATGACCGTGGCCCGTAAGAAGTTCACCGAGCTCATCGAGCGCGGCGAACCCATCCCCGACGCCGAGCTCGACGAGTTCTGGGCGTGTCTCGAGCCCGCCACCATCGACCAGATGCTCGGCGAGTGGAAGGGCGGCGAGTTCGTCACGGGCCACAAGATGAACGGCATGCTCGAAAAGGCCGGCTGGTTCGGCAAGACGTTCGCCTCGGCCACCGACGTGCAGCCGCTGGTCTGCCTGGACTCCCACGGCAAAAAGTTCTCCAACGTCGAGATGGGCAAGGGCGAGGCCAGCCTGTGGCTCGAAGAGTTCCGCGGCGAGGTCACCGCCACGATGGTCTACGACGGCCAGCCCGTGCACGACCACTTCAAGACGATCGACGACGACGCGATGATGGGCATCATGAACGGCAAGGGCGTGCTTGATGACGGCCGCTACTACTACTTCTACCTAAAACGCGTGTAGGACTCGCTTTGAGTGTGCGCCCAGGGCGGCGACACGCCGATGAGCCCCGCCCTCAGTTCACAGCCAACGCCCCGATTGCACACTCAACAGCTCCCCGGCTACCCAGCCGGGTTGCGGCCGGTGAACGCCACCAGCCGTTCCAGCGCCCCGGCGCCGTCGGGCACGTCCACCGCGTCGTCGAACCCGGCCATGCCGCGCAGCTCCGGCGTGATGATCCGGCGCGCGATCTCCAGCACGTACTCGACCAGCGGTTCGCGGGCGTCGACCTCCCGCCCCACCGCTTGGGCGTAATCCCAGGCGTGCACCAGGAATTCGAGCGACCACACGGCGCAGGCGTCCTTGGCCGACATCTCGCCGTCACCGAAGGGCACGCTGCCGTCCAGGCCGCGGTGGCGCCAGGCATCCAGGCCCGGCCGGGCCGTGGCGACGATCTGCCGCTCCACCGAGTCGGACTTGGCGGGCGCCGGCAACTCGGCACCCGCCATGCTGCCCAGGGCCGTGATCGACCGCAGCAGGTGCCGGGTCAACTGCCGCACATCGTATTCGGAGCACGGGGTGCGCCGAGACAGGTCATTGTCGGCGATGGTGTGCAGGACGTGCTGCAGCACCGCGAGGCAGGCTTCGGCGCTCTCCAGCTCGTCGGTCGGCGGGGAGTCTGGTCCGGGTCGCAAATCACGGGGCATGGCTGTCACGCTACGGTCTCGGCATGGGCGTCGAAGCAAGAGCATACGAATCCGTCACCGTCGACACGCACGACCACGTCGCACGGGTGACGCTCATCGGACCCGGTAAGGGCAACGCGATGGGGCCCGCGTTCTGGTCGGAGATGCCCGAGCTGTTCGCCGCGCTGGACGCCGACCGCGACGTGCGGGCCATCGTCATCACCGGCTCGGGCCGCAACTTCAGCTACGGCCTGGACGTGCCCGCCATGGGCGGATCGTTCACCCCGCTGCTGGCCGACGGGGCGCTGGCCCGCCCGCGCGCCGATTTCCACGCCGAGATCAGGCGCATGCAGAACGCGATCAGCGCGGTCGCCGACTGCCGCACCCCCACGATCGCCGCCGTACACGGCTGGTGCATCGGCGGCGGCGTCGACCTGATCTCCGCGGTGGACATCCGCTACGCCAGCGCCGACGCGAAATTCTCGGTGCGCGAGGTCAAGCTGGCGATCGTCGCCGACGTCGGCAGTCTGGCCCGGCTGCCGATGATCCTGGGCGACGGCCACCTGCGCGAACTGGCGTTGACCGGCAGGGACATCGACGCCGCTCGCGCCGAGAAGATCGGGCTGGTCAACGACGTCTATGACGACGCCGAGGCGACGCTGGCCGCCGCGCACGCCACCGCCGCCGAGATCGCCGCCAACCCGCCGCTGACCGTTCACGGCATCAAGGACGTCCTCGACCAGCAGCGCGTCGCGGCGGTCTCGGAAAGCCTGCGCTACGTCGCCGCCTGGAACGCCGCCTTCCTGCCGTCCAAGGACCTGACCGAGGGCATCTCGGCGACGTTCGAGAAGCGCCCGCCGCAGTTCACCGGGGAGTAGGACACCCCTCGGCTACCCTCGCGTGCGTGGCCAACATGACCCCCGACGGCAAGATTCGAGTCCCGGCCGACCTGGACTCCGTGACGACGATCGGCGACGAGGACCACTTCGGGATCGACACCGCCGCGGTCGAACGCGTCTGGGGGGCCGCGCGGCACTGGTATGCGGCAGGGATCCACCCGGCGATCCAGGTGTGCCTGCGCCACAACGGGCGCGTCGTGCTCGACCGCGCTATCGGCCATGGCTGGGGCAACGCCCCGACCGACCCGCCCGACGCCGACAAGATCCCGGTCACCACGGACACCCCGTTCTGCGTGTACTCGGCGGCCAAGGGCATCGCCGCGACCGTGGCCCACATGCTGGTCGAGCGCGGGGTCTTCGCGCTCGACGACCGGGTCTGCGAGTACCTGCCCACGTTCACCAGCCACGGTAAGCACCGCATCACGATCCGGCACGTGCTGACGCACAGCGCCGGCCTGCCGTTCCCCACCGGCCCCAGGCCCGACGTGAAGCGCGCCGACGACCATGACTACGCGCTGGAGAAGCTGAGCGAGTTGCGCCCGCTCTACCGGCCGGGCCTGGTGCACATGTACCACGCCCTCACCTGGGGGCCGCTGATGCGCGAACTCATCTGGCGGGCCACCGGCAAGGAGATCCGGGAGATCCTGGCCGCCGAAGTCCTCGATCCGCTGGGCTTCCGGTGGACGAACTTCGGGGTGGCCAAGGAAGATGTCGAGCTGGTCGCGCCCAGCCACGCCACCGGCCGGCCGCTGCCGCCGGTGCTCGCGCAGATCTTCCGCAAGGCGATCGGCGGGACCGTGCACGAGATCATCCCGTACACCAACACCCCGATGTTCTTGACCACGATCGTCCCGTCGTCGAACACGGTGTCGACCGCGAACGAGCTGTCGCGGTTCGCCGAAATGTGGCGCCGCGGAGGCGAACTCGACGGCGTGCGGGTGTTGAGCGAGCAGACCCTGCGCGACGCGACGGCGCAATGCCGGCGGCTGCGGCCGGACGTGGCGACGGGGCTGATGCCGGCCCGCTGGGGCACCGGGTTCATGCTCGGGACCAACCGGTTCGGGCCGTTCGGGCGCAACGCGCCCGCCGCGTTCGGCAACTTGGGCCTGGCCAACATCGCGATCTGGGCCGACCCGCAGCGCAACCTGGCAGCCGGCGTCATCAGCAGCGGCAAGCCCGGCCGCGATCCCGAGCTGCGCCGCTACACCGCGCTGATGAACACGATCGCCGCCGAGATCCCCGCCGGTTGACACCGCCCGGCGGTGGGAACACTGCGCGGATGGCTACCTATCGAGTGCTCAACCCCAAGGAAGAGGTCGTCGCTACCAAGGGCATCGAGGTCGAGGGCGCCGAACGGGGCTGGCGCCTAGAGGTCGAGCGGGACGGCGAATGGCACTACTTCGACAACAGCGAGGGCGATCGAAGCTATTAGGTGTTTTGCGGCTCAACCGGGCGGGCACCCGAAAACGCATGAGATCTGACCGCTTCCGTCCGCTACTGGACCGTCCCGGGCCCTTCGCATCGATCTACTTCGACGACTCGTACGACACCCAGGACGCCGCCACGCAGCTCGATCTCAAGTGGCGCTCGCTGCGCGAGGAGCTGGAGCGCCAGGGCGCCGACGAATCCGTCACCGCCGAGATCGGGCGGGCGATCATGGACCTGCGCCCGCCGATCGGGCGCAGCGGGCGCGCGGTGGTGGCCAGCGCCGCCGGCGTCGTGCTCAACGAGCACCTGCACCGGCCGACCGCCGAGCCGATCGTCCGGGTGTCCGAATTGCCTTATCTGATGCCTATTTTCGAGCACGGGTTCGACGAGCGCGACTACGTGCTGGTGGTGGTCGACCACGCCGGCGCCGACATCACCACGCACGTCAACGGCACCCTGAATTCGGAGACCGTCGACGGCGCCGGCTACCCGGTGCACCACGCCGCCGGGGCCGAGACTTCGGGCCCCGGCGACCCGCAGCCGCGCTCGGAGGAGGCGGCCCGCAAGAACATGCGCGCCGTCGCCGACCGTGTCCGCGAACTCATGGACGACAAGTCGATCGAGGTGCTCTTCGTGGTCGGGGAGGTGCACTCCCGCTCGGACCTGCTCGCCCGACTGCCCGAGCGGATCCGCGACCGGGCGGTCCAGCTGCAGGTGGGCGCGCGGCACGGCGGTCTGGACTATGACGAGATCGAGCGGGCCATCGAAGCCGAGTCCGCGCGACGGCGGCTGCGGGTGATCGACGACGCCGCCGAGCACTTCACCGCCGAGATCGGCCGGCAGGCGGGGCTGGCCGCCGAGGGGCTCGGACCCGTCTGCTCGGCTCTGCGCCAGGGCGCGGTCGACACGATGATCGTCACCGAGCAGATCGACGACCTGACCGTCGTCGCCGACGAGAACATGACCACAATCGCCCCGAACGCCGACGTGCTGTCCGAGCAGGGCGCCGCCCCCGGCAAAACCTTGCGGGCGGACGAGGCGCTGCCGGCGTTCGCGATCTCCATCGGGGCGTCCCTGGTGCGCACCGACGAGCGGATCGCCTCGGCCGACGGGGTCGCCGCGGTGCTGCGCTACGCGCCGACGCTGCACGAGACCGCCCGCTGAATTGGCGGTGGCGGAGGGATTTGAACCCCCGGACGGTTTTGGCCGTCTCTCGCTTTCAAGGCGAGTGCATTAGGCCGCTCTGCCACGCCACCGCTGATAAGGGTAACGGGGTAGGTAGCGTGGCGGCCATGCGCGCCATCGTCGCCGAATCCCCCGAGCGGCTCTCCTGGCAGGAAGTGCCCGATGCTTCCGCTGCGCCCGGCGAGGTGCTGATCAAGGTCACCGCGGCCGGCGTGAACCGCGCCGACGTGCTGCAGGCGGCCGGGAAATACCCGCCCCCGCCGGGCGCGAGCGAGATCATCGGCATGGAGGTCTCGGGCGTGGTCGCCGACGTCGGCGCCGACGTCACCGAATGGGTTGCGGGACAAGAAGTCTGCGCGCTGCTCGCCGGCGGCGGGTACGCCGAATACGTCACCGTTCCCGCCGGTCAGGTGCTGCCGATTCCCGCTGGGGTCGACCTCGCCGACGCGGCCGGGCTGCCCGAGGTGGCCTGCACGGTCTGGTCGAACCTGGTCATGACCGCCCACCTGGGTGAGGGCCAACTGGTCCTGCTGCACGGCGGATCCAGCGGCATCGGCAGCCACGCCATCCAGGTGGCGCGCGCGCTGGGCGCCCGGGTCGCCGTCACCGCGGGATCGGCGGAGAAGCTGCAATTCTGCCGCGAGCTCGGCGCGCAGATCACCATCAACTACCGCGACGAGGACTTCGTCGCCCGGCTGCGGGACGAGACCGGCGGCGCGAATGTGATCCTCGACATCATGGGCGCGGCCTACCTGGACCGCAACGTCGACGCACTCGCGACCGACGGGCAGCTGGTCGTCATCGGCATGCAGGGCGGGGTGAAGGCCGAACTCAACCTCGGCAAGCTGCTCGTCAAGCGGGCGCGGGTCATCGGCACCACGCTGCGGGGCCGGCCGGTGAGCGGGCCGAACAGCAAGACCGAGATCGTGCAGGCGGTGACTGCCTCGGTGTGGCCGATGGTCGCCGACGGCCGCGTCCGGCCGATCATCGGCGCGCGCATGCCGATCCAGGAGGCGGGTGCGGCGCATCAACGCTTGGTGGACGGCAAGGTGACCGGGAAGGTCGTACTGACCGTTTAGCCGAGCGAGGCCAGCGCCCGCACCAGCTGGTCGACCTCGGCCGTGGTCGAGTAATGCGCCAACCCGACGGTGACGGCGCCGCCGATGTCGTTGACCCCCAACACGTCGAACGCGCGGGAGTTCTCGCTGGTGAAGGCCAGGATGCCGTTATCGGTCAGGCGCTGCACCACCTTACCGGCGGGCACGTCCTGCACGGCGAAGCTGACCACGGGTATACGCGCCTCCGGCAGGCCGATCGTCATCACCAACGGCAACGACCGCAGCGACGCCATGAGGTAGTCGAAGATCCGGTTCAGATACGAGCCGGCGGACTGCATCGACAGGGACAAGCGTTCGCGTCGGCTGCCGCGCGCGGATTCGTCGAGCGCCGCCAGGTACTCGATGCTGGCGACCACGCCGGCCAGCAGACCGAACTGGTGCGCGCCGACCTCGAGGCGCGCCGGGCCGGTGGCCCGCGGATCGGTGGAGATCGAGCCGAACGAGTTGATCATCCCCGGGTCGCGGAACACCATCGCCCCGATCGGCGGACCGCCCCAGGCCAGCGCGTTGACCGCCACGACGTCGACGTCGGTTTCCTTGAGGTCGAGCAGCCGGTAGGGCGCGGCGGCGGAATGGTCGACCACCACCAACCCGCCCACGTCGTGCACGAGCTTGCTCATCGCCCGCAGGTCGGTGACCGTGCCCAGCGTCGCCGAGGCCGAACCGACGGCGACGAGCCGGGTGGACTTGCCCACCAGACCCTCCCACTGCCACGTCGGCAGGTCGCCGGTCTCGATGTCGATCTCGGCCCACTTCACCTTGGCGCCGTAGCGGTGCGCCGCGCGCAGCCAGGGGGCGATGTTGGCCTCGTCGTCGAGACGGCTCACGATCACCTCGTAGCCGAGACCGGCGCGCGAGGACGACGCTTCGGCCAACGCCGACAACAGGATTGCCCGATCGGCGCCCAGCACGACACCGGCCGGATCGGCGTTGAACAGGTCGGCAACCGCCGCGCGCGCGGCCTCCAGGACGGCGGCGCTGCGCTGCGCCGACGGGTGCGCGCCCGCCGCGCTGGCGCTCGACCTGCGGAAAGCCGTCGACACGGTCGTCGCGACCGAATCGGGGATCAGCATGCCGGCCGGCGCATCGAAGTGCACCCACCCGTCACCCAGCGAAGGATGCAATCCGCGCACCCGGGCGACGTCGTAAGCCATGCCAGCCACCTTAGAGCTTCCCCATTTCCGGGAAATTGTGACGGTGTCGGGCGCCAGACATTCCGGCCAGACAGTGGCTCCCCGAGCCAGGACGCCCGGGCAGCCATACTAGTCCAGTGGGCCTGTGGTTCGGAACGCTGATCGCACTGTTTCTGCTGATCACACCAGGCACGATCGTCGCACGCATCAGTCAGTTGAGCTGGCCGGTCGCCATCGCGGTGGGGCCGCCGCTGACCTACGGGGTGGTCGCGCTGGCGATCATTCCCTACGGAGCAGTCGGCATTCCGTGGAACGGTTGGACGGCGCTGGCGGCGCTGGCCGTGATGTGCGTGGTGATGACGGGCCTGCAGCTGCTGCTGGCCCGCTACCGCGACACCGCTGCCGAAGCGCGCGGAATCGGCCGCTGGCCGGCGCTGGTGGTGGCCGCCGGCGTGCTGGTGGGCGCGCTGCTGATCATGTGGGCGGCCTCGCGCGGCCTCAGGCACTGGGAGTCGATCCCCAGCACCTGGGACTCCGTCTGGCACGCCAACACCGTGCGGTTCATCCTCGACACCGGCCAGGCGTCGTCCACCCACATGGGCGAGTTGCGCAACGTCGAGACGCACCAAACGCTGTACTACCCCTCGGTTTTCCACGCGCTGACCGCGGTGTTCTGTCAACTCACCGGGGCCGCGCCGACCACGGGCTACACGCTGAACTCCGTGGCGGTGTCGGTGTGGCTGTTCCCGGTCAGCGCGGCCGCCCTGACCTGGCGGCTGCTGCGGGAGCGCACGACGCTGTGGCGCACCACAGGGGCCGCGGCCACCGCGGCCGCGCTCTCGGCGTCGTTCACCGCCGTCCCCTACATCGAGTTCGACGTCGCCGCGATGCCCAACCTGGCGGCCTACGGCGTCGCGGTGCCGACGATGGTGTTGATCGCCTCGACGTTGCGGCACCGCGACCGCATCCCGGCGGCCGTCCTGGCCCTGGTGGGCACGTTCTCGGTGCACATCACCGGCGGGGTCGTCGTCCTCCTGCTGTTGGCCGCCTGGTGGCTGCTGGACGCGCTGTGGCACCCGGTACGCGGCCGCATCGCCGACGTCCTGACGCTGGCGGGCGTGGGAACGGCCGTCGGGCTGATCCTGTTGCCGCAGTTCGTCAGCGTCAAGCAGCAGGAAGACATCATCGCCGGGCACTCCTTCTTGACCTACCTGGGCAAG
>Ga0307441_1000809_pt1 | contig 11024 bp, 10 predicted proteins | sample SalMarWE160420MG_FD_202149 | JGI IMG/M metagenome (GOLD analysis project Ga0307441, IMG submission 202149) | Salt marsh sediment microbial communities from the Plum Island Ecosystem LTER, Massachusetts, United States - WE1604-20 | ecosystem: Environmental > Aquatic > Marine > Intertidal zone >... | reverse complement strand
CCAACGGGCCATCCACCCCGGAGCATCGAATGTCTTGTCGTCGTCCCCTGATTCCGCAATCATCACTTCGACCAAACCGATTACCCTCTGCAGCCCAAGCAGCCGCTCCGATTGCGCGGGCGAAAGCGGCTTATTCGCGGCCAATTTGCGCCTAGTTGTCGACCCCGGTAACCGAAGCATTCGGTAGATATGCTCTTTTGGCAGGTGCATGGCCCGGCTTGTCCGCAATAGCTCTGTCGCTGGGAGGCCGTTGCGGATAATCGCGATCAATTCGACCGAGGTGGACTGATACGCCTTCACGAACGGACTGACTCTCATACGCGGCGCCTTGGCCCGTTTATCTACGGTCTGGTGTGGGACTGTGTTCTGTCCGCCAGTTTTCGCCTTTCGTGGAGACATCGGCTAGCTTCTCCCATTCGGTATAGGCGAGTCTACAATCCGCCCGCCTACGCCACCCCATTAAAGAATGCTCAAGGCGCATTATAGGAAAATCGCAACTATATGGTGTAACGCGTCTCGCAGCACCAAAGCTGCTCATCCAGTATTCGGTCCAGGTACCTGCGAACCGATAGCAGGCCAACTAAACCATACGCGGCGTATGACCTGGATCGGACTAAAGCCACCGAAATCGTCGTTCTCGGAACTCATCCACCGATAGGCGAGCTCCCGGTTGCGCGGAAAATACACGCGCGGCGCCTTGTGTATGGCCAGCAGGTGACCGACGCGCTCGATAAGATCCCCGGTGGGTGGTAGGGGCTGTCCCTGCCTGTATCGTGATAGCACGCTCGTGCTTCGCCGTGGCATGCCGAGCAGTTCCATTCGGTCCCGATTCGACAGTTCCCAGTTATCGAACAGCCGACTCACGGTACGAGCGAGACTTTGTCGTGACTCTCTACGATAGATGGCCGTCGTCTCGATTGCCCCCGGTTTCGCCTCGTTTGGCATACGTAGTGATCATTCCCGATGGGACAGTGGATTCACTCAATTGTCTTTATTTTACCACTCAGCAGCAAGTCGGTAGTTGTCCCACCAGCCTCACGCCTATGCAGTCTGCCGACTGGGTAATCCGCATGTCAGTGGGTGTTCTCGTCCCGCCAGCCTGTCACGTGGGGTTCGTGTGGGAACAAAAACATTCCGCATGTGGTGACCTTCGGGCCCTGACCCGGTTGCTCGTCCCGGCTTTGTCATTTGTACGGGTCTAAGCGTTGATGCAGATCGATAGAACGGCTCGCACTCTGTTTGTTCGCAAGATCAGCCATGGTTTTCGGCTGATACAGTGAAATGGCGCACTCAAGAAGTTGCGTCTGATGGCGGACTGCGGCCCGCAGGGCGAGTACTTCCTGGTGCAGCGCGGCGATGCCGTGACAGGTCTTCGGATTGACAGGGGGCTGTCGTGGCGTTACTGCCTCCAGCAGACGGTCTTCGGCGACGTACCGCCGGTTGTTGGCACCAACCCGGTAGGGAAGGCGACCGGAGGCCATCCGCCGGTAGAGCGTTTTTGTGCTGCAGCTGACGCGCTGCGCGGCGGCCTGCAGCGTCAACCATGTTGTCTCGGTTTCGGGCATGTCTCACTCGGTTGTCTCAGTCTGTCTCTTGCCGTGTACCGGGACTCCCCCGGCGGGACGGGTACCGGGCCGTCAACGCCGCCGGGGCTACGAAGCTGCCCCCGGTAGTGCTTGCGGCCGGGCCGTCACAAGGAACTTGGGACATCTCGCGCGGCGTGACTCTGCCCCAGGACAGAGTCCCGGTCATACCTGAGTCGTGTCCCGGGACAGCCTCGTGACGGTGTCCCGTGTGTGACCGGAGACAGGGTGCAGGACATGTCCCGCGTTGTTGTCGGCCCCGAGTCGGGGTCGGGTGGAAATCGCAGGGGCTCTGCCTCCGCGATCCTGGCGCTTGTCCCGGTATGGCTCTCTGGACAGAGGCAAGACCGGAGTGTCCAAGTTGGCCGTCTTCAGAGGCGGCGTGGGCGGAGGGCCCACGCGCTTCACGGACCTCATTGCCTGGGCGAGCGGACTTCGGTTCAGTACCACGTGGCCATCTCCCACCGGCTAAGATGCGACGCCAGTCGTCGCTCAAGGTGTGGCAGCACGGCCTTGGCCGTGGGTTCGTCCAGATCTCGCAAAGCGTCGACCACCCAGTGCTCCAGCGCCTCCCGATTGTTTGCCTCGTTGCCGGTGCCCAAGGCCAGCACGAGGTGATCGCCATCTGCGATCAGAAAGGCCGCCTGCAGCGCGCCCGCGAGGCGTCGGACCATCCGGCGCGCCCCCTTCTGTGCCGCCATGTCCTCCAGGAGCCGGGCGAGGTGTTGGTTAGCCGTCACCACGCACCTCCTCTGCTGCGGTTGCCGCCATGGGGACCCTGTCGGTCTCGTGGGGCGAGTCACCTGGTTTGTGGTTAGGGTCAGCCTGCTCGGTTTCGGTAGCCCCTTCCTCTCGGTCAGACCCCGTGACATCGAAGTTGCTGCGGAGCAGCCGCTCGAAGGCCGACCCATCCTGCCGGGTAAGGTTGGGCACGTAGCGCGAGTAGACCCGGAACAGCATTTCGGTGGTTGTGTGCCCCATCTGCCGGGCGATCCACTCAGGGCTCTCACCCGCGGCGAGCCACAGGGTGGCCGCCGTGTGCCGGGTCTGATAGGGACGTCGTTTGCGCAGGCCTAGGTGGCGGAGCAGCGGATACCACACTCGCTGGGTCACGTTGTTGTGGCTGAGGGGTGTCCCGCTGCGGGTACAGAACACGAACGGATGGTCTTTCGTTGCCTTGTGCTGCTCGGTCAGGGCGTCGTAGACCAGCTGGGACATGTCGATGGTCCGGAACGAGCCGTCGTTCTTGGTGTAGACCATCTCCCCGTGGACGAGGGCCTGTCTCACCAGGATCTGGCGGCGTTGGAAGTCCACGAACTCCCACTGCAGGCCGTCGATCTCACTGGTCCGCATCCCGGTGAAGAACCGGACGGTGAAGTAGTTGCGAAAACCGGCCCGGACGGTCTCGAGAATTGATTTCACCTCGTCCAGGGTGAACGGTTGCACGTCGGTCCGGGGGACCTTCAGGCTTTTGATGCCGTGGTACGGCGAGCTAAAATCGTACCGGTTGGCCGCTTCATTGAGGATCATGCGCAAAGGCGTCATGATGTGGTTGATGCGAGTCGCCGACAGACTTTTTCCTTTCCGATTCGTAACTTTGGCGAGTGTGGACCGGAATTCGAGGATGTCTGCCTTGGTGATGCGGCCAACCTCTTTCTCTCCGAAAGTGGCCTTCAGGTACTTGTCCAGGGTCGTCCGCACGGTGGTGATGTGCGTGGCGCGCCACTGGACCTTCATCTCTTCGAACCAGCTTTCGGCGAAGTCCTTGAACAACGGCGTACCGGCGGCAGTCGCACCGCGCCGGTCATTGGCGGCGATTTCAGCGGCGGTCGGGCTGTTCGGGAAGTACCGGGCGTAGTCGAAGGTCCCAAGGGTGATCTCGGCCTCGATCCGCGCGAGTACCTGTCTGGCCTTCTTCCGGTTAGCGGGGGTGTCGTCCAGGGCGGTCTGCTCCCGGCAGCGCTGACCCCGGTAGCGGAAGTCGAAGAACAACTTCCCGGTCTGGGGACGGGCGCGGACACTACCCATGGCAGACTCCTCCGTTGGCCATGGGCAGAGCGAGCCCTCCGGCTTGGGAGTGTTTGAACATGTCCCGCTCGATGGCTTCCCATAGATAAAGAATCTTCCGGCCCCCGAAGGGCCGGATGTAGTGCACCCCCTCCAGCAGGACAGAGTCCTTCAGACGCTCACGGATGGTGCGGGGGTCGTACTTGATACGGACTGCGAGTTCTTCAGTCGTTAGGTATACGTCGGTCATAGAGGCATCTCCTTTTGGCTTCATATGTAGCCATATGGCTACCGTCGTATATTTATAACAACACTTGCGGTGGCCCGCAAGCTTTTATTGAAGCCTCTTGTTAACATCTGTTGCATCTAGGAGACGGACGTAGCCGATATGCTTCGCTTTAAAATCAAAGAAATGATTGCTCAGAAGGAATTTGAGGAGGGTCGACGGATAACAATTGCGGAGGTGGCAGAGGGCGCGGGAATACATCGCGTTACCCTATCCAAGATGATTAATAGGCGGGGATTCAGCACAAGCACCGACCATCTAGATCGGCTGTGCCGCTTCTTCGGTTGCACGATTGAAGACCTAGTTGAGTACGTTCCGGATGAAACGATCAACCGCAGCGACTGATGTGTACCCGCAGCGGCACACGCGAATGGCCCATGTTTGTTCTCAAACAGACTGGGCCCACCTGAGTTCCTTTGTTGACCACTGACAATGCGCTATTGGTGGGTGAACCAAAATCAGACCTTCCGCCAAGAGTTTCATGGCGGCTATCTTTGGTCACCGAAGCGGAAGTCTAACCAGTCCATTAACCCGTTTTACGAATTCATGCGGGAAGTCGCGCCGGGTGACATCATATTTTGTTTCGAGGGTGCGCGTATTCGTGCGCTCGGAATCGCACAATCGACATGCTATGAAGCTCCAAAGCCCGAAGAGTTCGGGGCAGCGGGTATTAACTGGAACGATATAGGGTGGAAAGTCGAAGTACGATATTTCTTGATGCACACTCAGATCCGACCCGCCGAGCACATGGCGATGTTGGGACCATGGCTTCCGGAACGGTATTCTCCCCTCCAATCGTCTGGTCGGGGCAACCAGTCGGTTTACCTAACCACAGTTCCGGAGCCACTCGCGACCGCGCTAATTGGTCTCATAGGCCGGCAGGCAAGAGACCTGCTGCAGAAAAGCTTTATCCAAGACTACTCCTCGCCAGACACGGCGGTGCCCGATATCTTGCGATGGGAAGACCATATCGCAAACAGGATAGCTGCGACCGGAGACCTTGCTGAGACCCAAAGGGATGCCTTGATTATGGCGCGCAGGGGCCAGGGTATATTCAAGGCAAATGTCCGCCGTGTTGAGCGGCGCTGTCGTGTGACCGGTGTGGATCGGACGGAGCATTTGATTGCCAGTCATACAAAACCGTGGCGCGACTGTGCATCGAACGAGGAGCGTCTCGATGGCGAAAATGGCTTACTGCTCACCCCGAACATCGATCATTTGTTTGATCGCGGGTTTATTTCATTTGAAGACAGCGGTCGATTACTAGTGTCCGCCGTTGCTGACAAGGAATCGTTGCGTAAGATGGGCGTACCCGTCGACGAAGTGCGCAATGTGGGTGGATTTACGGACGGGCAGAAGCACTACCTAGACTTCCATCGTGAAAGCGTCTTTCTGGCGGCGAATTTGCGGCGCTAGCCGTGAGGCATCGGTCATGCATAGGCTCGGCATCAAATAGCACGCTGTCTGCCGACTTCGCGAATCGTCCGTCGCCAGGTCCAATCTACCGTTATTCCGAGCTACCGTAGTCGGGTCTCCTTTGCGCGATTTGTCGGCGATACGACCGAAAAGGCATAGCGTTGTGTCCCTCGGTTCTCAGTGCTGCTAACGCTCATTCCCACGCAAAAGCATCGACGAGTTGCGGTGAGAGTAAAGAACCCCGGGCACCGTCTGGGCACAAACTGGGCACACGCCCAGAATCAGGATTTTTCGGCGTGTGTAGCTAACACTCGTGAGCGTTAGCTTTTCTCCGCCAGCACCTCGCTGTTGCCGCCGACGTTAGGGGCTACCTCAACCGCTGAGGTAGGACGTTGCTGTGATAACAAACTGAAGAAAGGCTGGAATTGGCGCGCCCGAAGGGATTCGAACCCCTGACTTCCACCTCCGGAGGGTGGCGCTCTATCCAGCTGAGCTACGGGCGCATGGTGCGGATGATATCAGATTTTGAGAGTTAGCCTTCGTGCCCTAATGGCCCGTGAGCGTTGGCTCCGGAGGGCAGCGCTCTATCCAGCTGAGCTACGGGCGCATGGTGCAAATATTAACAGATTCCGATCGGCGGCTGTTGAGTGGCCACCGGAACCGGAAAGGCCGCCTAGGATACCGGCGGCCAAGTGCCCGGTCCAGGGGAGATTTCGACCGGTGCCTCGGGTCCGCGCGCCCGCCTATTTCATGGTCGGCATCGCGAACTCCGTGGCCGCCTGGCCGGCGCCGGGCCAGCGGGCGGTGACGGTCTTCAGGCGGGTGTAGAAGCGCACGCCGTCGGGGCCGTGGATGTGCAGGGGGCCGAACAGGGAGCGCTTCCAGCCGCCGAAGCTGTGATAGGCCATGGGCACCGGGATGGGGACGTTGATGCCAACCATGCCGGCCAGCACGGCCTGCTCGAAGGTGCGGGCGGTGCCGCCGTCGCGGGTGAAGATGGCGGTGCCGTTGCCGTATTCGTGGCTGTTCACCAGCTCCAGGGCGGCGGCCAGGTCGGGGACCCGCACCACCACCAGCACCGGGCCGAAGATCTCTTCCTTATAGATACGCATATCGGGGGTGACGTCGTCGAACAGGGTGCCGCCCAGGAAGAAGCCGCCCTCGGCCCCCGGCACGGTGAGGCCGCGGCCGTCCACCACCAGCCGGGCGCCTTCCTGCTCCCCGATGTCGATGTAGCCGGCCACCTTGTCCCGGTGGGCGGCGGTGACCAGGGGGCCCATCTCGGCGGCCGGATCGGTACCCGGCCCCACCTTCAGGGCCTTGACCCGCGGGGCCAGGGTTTCCACCAGCCGGTCGCCCACGTCGCCCACCGCTACGGCCACCGACACCGCCATGCAGCGTTCGCCGGCCGAGCCGTACGCCGCCCCCATGAGGGCGCCCGCGGCCTGGTCGATGTCGGCGTCGGGCATCACCACCATGTGGTTCTTGGCGCCGCCCAGGGCCTGCACCCGTTTGCCGTGTTCGGAGGCGGTGCGGTAGACATGCTCGGCCACCGGCGTGGAGCCCACGAAGCTGACTGCCGCCACGCCCGGATCGGTGAGCAGGGTGTCCACCGCCTCCCGGTCGCCGTTCACCACATTGAACACCCCGGCGGGCAGGCCGGCCTCGGTGAGCAGCTCGGCGAGGCGCAGCCCGCAGGACGGGTCCCGCTCGGAGGGTTTCAATACGAAGGTGTTGCCGCAGGCCAGGGCCACCGGAAACATCCACATGGGCACCATGGCGGGGAAGTTGAAGGGTGTGATGCCGGCGCACACGCCCACCGGATGGCGCGCCGACCAGCTGTCCACGCCGGTGCCCACGCTGTCGGAATGCTCGCCCTTGAGCAGGTGGGGAATGCCGCAGGCGAACTCCACCACTTCCATACCGCGGATCACCTCTCCGCGGGCGTCGCTCAGCACCTTGCCGTGCTCGGCGGTAATGATGTGGGCCAGCTCGTCCAGATGGCTCTCCACCAGATCCCGGAACCGGAACAGCACCCGCGCCCGCCGCAGGGGCGTGGTGCCGGCCCAGCCCGGCAACGCTTCCCGGGCCACCCGCACGGCGTCGCGGGTCTGCTCGGCGTCGGCGAGCGCCACTTCGGCGCGCACCTCGCCGGTGGCCGGGTTGAAGACGGGTGCGCGGCGAGCGCCGGCGTCGGCAGTGAATGTGCCGTCGATGTAGTGCTGCAATTGCGCGGTCATGATTTCAATCCCGTATCTGGGGGTGTGCGGTCGGGCGCCTGCCGAAATGCCGGGAACGCCTCCGCGGTCATGGGATCTGCTCCCTGCAGTTTCCGCTTCACGAAGTGCGCGGTGGATGTCCGGCCAGGGGTTGCGCGGCTGGGCAAACCTTCGCGCGGTACGGCCCGTTTCGGATCGGCGATATGTCCGGTACCAGTTACATCTTGGTGACCTGACGCACACAAACGAACTGAAGTGTATGAATATAACCGATCGGGGCTGGAACGCCACCGTGGGGCCAGGGGGGTTGCTGTCCGGCACCGCGCCACCCAAAGCGGCGTCGTCGCGGTTCCGAAAATGGCTGCGGCGTGCGCCACGCCGCCAGCGCGCCCGCTAGGTTGGGCTGAGCCGCGCGAAGCCCAACACGCCGCACGGCGAAGCCCAACGAGACCCCGATGCGCGGCGCCGATATCCAGCAAAACGCTCGGTTCGGCTCGGTCAGTCGCGACCGCGGGTACCGAAGGACCACCTCTCACGCCCGGTTCGCGCGCGGCTCGACAGCGTTGCGTGAACTCGGCGCTGAGTTCGATATACGGCCCGCCGGATCGGGCCGCGACCACAGTCGCACCGCCATCCCGCCAACAGGCCCCCCGTCCCAATCTACCCCCGGTGCCTTTCCCCGAATTCGTCCTCTTCTGTGTACCCGCCACCCCAATCTGGCGGCAGGAGACCTGCGGCGACGTACCGATGGACGCTCGAATAGGGCCAATCCACCGCACTTGGGACATAGCCGTGTTTGACCGGGTTGTGGTGGATGTAGGCGACGTGCCGCCCATAGTCATCCGGATTCCGGATGAGGTGTTCCCAGTAGCGCCGTTGCCACAGCCCCCGCTCCCGTCTCGACCGGCGACCACGGCCATGCGGCGCACCGACGCGTACGCCGCGTGAGAAGCCCCCTTTGATCAGCATCCAGCGTGTGGCGAAGTCGGCGTCGCCCGCCGGCAGTGTCCACAGGGCATGGAGGTGGTCGGGGAGCACCACCATGGCGTCGATGCGAAACGGGCGGCGGCGCTGCACCTTGCGCATCACTTCGCGCAACTCGGTGACATGGTCGACGAGGTGGGTATGTGTGCGGTGGGCCAGATTGACGGTAAAGAAATAGGTTCCGCCAGCTACGGCGGCGCGTCGGTATTGCATCGGTGTCCCCTCCCTGGGCTGGATGCGGGTGTTGTGTGCTTTCAGGTTGTTGTTGTCGGGCTTCGCTTTGCTCAGCCCGACCTACGATACGAGTCTCGCTGTAGGTTGGGCTGAACGAGGTGAAGCCCAACGGCGCGGCGTGGCCCGGGGTAGCTGGCGGTTGTTGGGTGATTGGGTTCCGCCTGGGGCGGCGGTTCGGTATTGCATCGGTGTCCCCTCCCTGGGCTGGATGCGGGTGTTGTGTGCTTTCAGGTTGTTGTTGTCGGGCTTCGCTTTGCTCAGCCCGACCTACAATTCTGTTCGGGCCGACCAATGGCTCTTCCGCTTCTTCAATGTACGGTAGAGGGCAATGCCGGACAACTCCGTTTGCCGGTCCGGTGCCTGGGCGCTCCGGTGCACCGGGGTGAGGCGGGGGCGGGCGATGGTGGTGCGAGTTACCTTCCCTGGTTGGCGCCGGTCCGTTCGCAGGCGCCGAGCCGTCGTGCCAGTCGATTGAATTGCAGCTTATTTTGCCGGCGGCTGCGAGCCTGCCGGACAGCCGCGCCATGCTGGCACGTGGGTTGCTCTACACAGGGCATGCAAGCATGGAAAGGTCCACAGTTCCTGACGACGTGCATGCGCCAGCCCGACGGCTACTGGCCTCACCTGGCCGCTCTGGCCTATGGTGTGCTCGGGTATGGGGTCGGTGTGGCGCTCATCACGGCACAAAGCCCGGTCGCGAACCTGGTCGGCGTGCTGCTGCTCGCCCACGCCCTGGTGATCTGCGCCTACCTGGTGCACGAGTGCGCCCACAACACGGTGTTCCGGGACAACGCCCACAATGCCCGTCTGGGGCGGGCCCTGAACTGGCTCACCGGCGCCTGTTACGGGGATTACCGGGCGATTCGTCACAAGCATTTCCGCCATCACGTGGACCGGGCCGACGTGGTGGCCTTCGACTACCGGCCCCTGCTGGCGCGCCATCCCTTTGCCCTGCGGCTGCTGCTGGCCCTGGAATGGGCCTACATTCCGGCGCTGGATCTGCTCATGCACGCCCTGGTGCTGGTGCTGCCGTTCGCCATGGCGTCCCGTCATGGCGCCCGCGGCCGGGTGTTGCGGGTTGCGCTTCTGCGGCTGGCGCTGTTCGCCGCCCTTGGGATGTATGCGCCGAAGGCGCTGGCCCTGTATGCACTGTCCTATCTGCTGTTCCTGCACGTGCTGCGTTTCATGGACGCCTTCCAGCACACCTATGAAGTGTTCGACTCCCTGGAGCGCGAACGCGGACCGGAGGCGAAACGCTTCGACGCGGACTACGAGCATGACAACACCTTTTCCAACCCCATCTCCCTGCGCCATCCCTGGCTTAATCTGCTGACCCTGAACTTCGGCTACCACAACGCCCACCACGCCCGGCCCACCGCTCCCTGGTACCGGCTGCCCGCCCTGCATCGGGCGCTGTACGGCGACGACCGCACCCAGGTGCTGCCGTTTCGCAACCAGGTGCGTGCCTACCATCGCCACCGGGTGGCGCGGGTGCTGAACGGCGTCGATCCGGACATCGGCGGCGGCGCCGACAAGGGACTGGCGTTCGTGGGTGTGGTGGGAGTGTCCTTTCTGGTGACCCATTGACCGGCCGGGCCGCCAGCCCGACGCTGCTTGCCGCGCCGGTTCCCGAGCGCTACGTGGGCCTGTGGCGGCGCCTGAGCCTGGAGGACGGGGCGGGGCGGGTGGACCTCACCACGGAGGTCTATTGGCTGCAGACCCACGGCCTGTACGCCGACCTGCGGGTGCCCATGCCCCGACCGCCGTTTGCCCGGGGTGTGGTGCTGCAGGCCATGACGCCTGCCCAGCAGCAGTGGCTGGCGACCCAGGAGGGTTTCGCCGGCACCCTGGAGGTGGCCGGCTCGCGCTGTACCTGGCACCGGACCCTGGATTACCAACCGCCCGGCGCCGTGCCCGACACCGGCGAAACCCGTTTCGAGGATGATGGGCTGTTGATCGAGGAGGGCGTGCACATCCCCTATCGGGAGGTCTGGCAGCGCCAGGACACCGGCGCCGACGTGCTGGCCATGGAGCTTCTGGACGAGGTTCGCGCCGATGGCCGCCGGTGGGCCCGCCGGGGTGTCTGGGTGGCGGTGGGTGATTACTTTATCTATGGGGTGGACCGCATGTCTTCCCTGCGGGCGGCGGGCTCCCTCGCGGACCTGCTGACCATGCGGCCTCCGGAATCGGGAGCGCCGTTTCTGGACTGCGAGATTTCCTTCGGTCTGCGCACCGGCGGGCGCCGCCCCTGGGAGATCTGTCTGTCCACCGTGCCGGGGCGGGAGGGAGCGGGAG
>Ga0307441_1000807_pt1 | contig 11034 bp, 10 predicted proteins | sample SalMarWE160420MG_FD_202149 | JGI IMG/M metagenome (GOLD analysis project Ga0307441, IMG submission 202149) | Salt marsh sediment microbial communities from the Plum Island Ecosystem LTER, Massachusetts, United States - WE1604-20 | ecosystem: Environmental > Aquatic > Marine > Intertidal zone >... | reverse complement strand
CAGGTGGCCCGTGAGTGTCGAGATTCGTACTGGCGTGAAGAACTGCGACCCGGCCTCGGGACGAGGTTGGAACACTGTGCGGTAAGAATTGTCGACGCGGCCTCTGCCCGCCTGCAGTGGCGCCGGTATTGATTGGGAATCGACACCGATCGGTGAGGATGGTTGGTCGCGGGTTCGAGCCCTGCCCGCCCGCTAGGAAGTGGTACGAACAGCCCAGGCGGAGGCACTTGCCCGCGGAGATCAATCCGTTGCGACTGATACGAATTCGAAGACCGCACCATGGCAGGTGAGTGGGTCGGTGCTGAACCGGTCGCCGTCATGCTCGGCAATGGTGACACCATGGTCGACCAAATGCGCTTCCGCCGAGGCTAAGTCGCTAGTTTCGAACACACACGAGTGCAGGATTTCGCCGTTGGCGGCCAGGTCACGGCCGGCCACGCTGTCCGACGTCGACGGGTGAATCAACTCGACGGTGGTGTTTGCACCCAACCGCAGCAGTTGCCTTTGCGAGGAACCCGTCGTCAACTCGCCTGCCAATTCACCGCCGAGGGCATGGTAGACATCGACGGCCCGGTTGAGGTCGGCCACCACCACACCGACGCGCCAGCCCTGAATCGCCAGCGGATGCGTGCGCCACGGCTCGACTGTCCAGCCCGGAAGGTAGCGGGGATCCGTCCACCTGCCCGGCACTCCCAGCGGCCCGGGTCTGGCTTCTACGAACGGCATGAACTCCAGCTGGCCGGCGGTATCCTTGGGATGGGTGAATACCGGGTTCATCGGCCGAGCCGCCATGCTGTCCCGATCCGCACCGGTCAATCCGAAGCAGCGAACTCCGTTGCCCGTCAATGCATCGAACACCGACACGGGCGCGCTGTCGGTGAAGTATGCCGTCGCGTGCAGGTGGCTGCCGAAGCGCTTGAGGAATTTTCCTAGCGGCAGGTCAGCGCCTTCGGGTGCCGGCTGCATGATATCGACGGCCAGATCGGCGATGGTGACCATCGATGCCCAGCGCTTCTCGGCATCAAGCCATTCGTCGACGAAGATGTCGCGCGCATCGAAGATACGCCGATACCAGTCGCTAACTTCGGCGTAGTCGTGGACGACGTGGTTGGTGTGCCACAGTTTTGCGATCTCAATCATGACTGTGTCCTCTGTCGCGCCTGATAAATGCGAATTGCAAGCCCCCAATCACCAATTTGGTCATGATCGTCAACCTCAGACGAAGTCCGAGCCCCCGTCGGCGTTGACCGTAGCCCCCGTGACATAGGTGTTTCTGCGCGAGGCGAGAAAGACGGCGATCGGGGCGATCTCTTCGGGAAGGCCGGCGCGACCGAGATCTGCCGGATGCCCGTAGTGATTCTTCACGTAGGTCATCACGTCCCGGGGGTCGGAGGCGTCCAATCCTTCCTCGGCCAGCGTGTCGCGCAGAATCTCGGTGAAGCCGGCGCCCAGAATGGTGCCGGGGCACACGCAGTTGACCAAAATCTCCTCCGAAGCAAGGCTTTTCGCCAGATTTTTGGTGAGGCTGGCCAGCGCCGCCTTGGCGGCGGTGTAGGCGACCAGGCCCGGGCTTTGCCGCCGAATCGAGTGCGCCGCCAGGGTGACGATGCGTGCCCATGGCGCCGCGCGAAGCAACGGCAGCGCCGCGCGCACAGAGCGGACCGCCGACAGTGTGCCGAGGTCGAGTGCCTCTTGCCACGCATCGTCGTCGAGGTCTTCGAACGCGCCCACCCCCGGTCCGACAGTATGGACCAGCACGTTCAGCTGGTCCCACTGGCTCGCGACTTCGGTGAATGCGGCGGAAACCGAGGCGTCGTCGGTCATGTCCACGCTGATTCCGAGCGCCTGCGGTGCGCCCGCAGCCTTGAGGGCCTGGACGGCTTCGTCGATGGCCGCCGCGCCGCGCGCCATCACCGCGACCGACGCTCCCTCAGCGGCCAGTGCCGTGGCGATCGCCAACCCCATACCCTTGCTGCCACCGGCGACTACCGCATGTGCGCCATCGAGGCCGAGATCCACAGATAATCCTTTCTCAGTTGCCCGGAGTTGTAGATGTACAACGTCTCCTCGTCGGGGCGAACTTCGCGCTGGGCGCGGGCCAGCACTTCTGCCCATGCCGCACCGGAGCTGGGCATCGGCCGGCCACTGCGGGCAGCGCACCCACGGCACCGTCGCCATTCGGTATAGGTCAAGCTGCCGGATTCCGCAGTGGCGTAGGGGTGTTTGCCGCCGTCCCAGGCCAACGCCGGAGTCCATTCGGCGATGGTGGTGGTGGTCTGCGTCGCGCACGTCATCGCAACCGAGATCCGGCGAAGGCGCTCGGCGAGACCTTGCAACGTCGTGTCAACGGGCACTCCTCACGTGGGACGTGACATTCCCGATTAGTTGTACATAGTACAATTCTGTCGTGCAGCAACTGCCTGCGGTCGGCGGCGACGACCTGCGGCTGGCCGCCCACCAGATGCTCGCGCGGTCGGCACTGGATCCCGAGGTGCTCGCTTCGGGCCGTATCGAGCTGCGCGAGCCTTGCTTGCTGGTGATCGGGGGATCGTCGGCGAGGTTGCGGCACTATGTCCAGGTTTTCGATACCGCCACCGTCCGACTGGTCGATTTTCGTTATGCGACATGGCACCTCGATGTTGATATAGTCGGCGACTGGACGCTCGCCGACGCCGCCGAGGTCGCGGCAGGGGACGAGTGTGCCCTGGAGTTCGTGAATCGCGGTTTGCGGTCCGACGTGGCGCTGGCCGTGGGCCCGGCGTCCGGAGATCGTGCGGCGGTGCTCGGCGTGCTCGCCGCATACGGCCTGGCGGCCGATTCGGGCGACGCGGCCCTTGTCGGCGAGCTGTACACGGCAGATGCTCTCGTCGAGATCGCCGGGGACCAGATTTACCGGGGCCGCGACAGCATGGAAGCCATGATCGCGGGCCCCTTCCACCGGTCGCTGCTGCCGTGGGCGGGACACACCATGGGACCGGCGCTGACCTGGAGTGACCGTAACACCGCGACCTCGGTGCACGTCGGACGCACCTACGGACCGCCACCCAAGGGCGGGGCCACCGGCGAATGGAAACGACGACCGTTCCGCTACAGCGTCAACCGCTGGGAATTGACCCGCGGCGGCGACGGCCGCTGGCGCGTCGCACACCGGGTGTCCCACCCCGCTCCCGGTCCGCAGTGGCGCGCCACGCTGGTCGAGGGGAAGCGTGCGGCGCGGGCGCACGCGCGCCTGGCCGCGGCCGGGCCAGGCGCTGCACTGGACACAGTGACCGCGGCAGCGTTCGCCATCACCGGTGGCGACCTCATCGATGATCAATGGCCGTTCGCGGAGCGCTGCCGCCTCACCGTCGACGGACGGGCAATGCCCGCGGACCGGATGGCCTCCTACCTGACTGGCAAATCATCATGCGCCGGTGTGCTTCCCACGGAGGGCGTCGTGATCGGCACGGGCGACCAGACCCGCGTGTACAACGCCGTCCTGACCTACGCCGAGGATGGCCCCGCCCGAGTCGCCCCGGTGCGAGTCGACATCGCGCGGTGGACGCTGAACCGGCAGGACGGCCGCTGGCGGGTCGCCGAAGTAGTCATGGCGGCCGGCCGCTCGGAGGCTGCGGCGGAGTTGCTCTACGAGGTCGCAAAGACGCCATGACGAGCCAGGATGCTCGCTTCGGGGCCAGCTCTCTCAGCGCTGCAGCGCCGCGGCCAGTTGTTCGAGCCGGCGGAGGGAATCGTCGATCGTGGCGCCGGGCGCCAGCATCCGTACCCAGGTAACCCCGGCCTGCGAGTAGGCCGCCAGCGTCGACGGCAACTCTTCGTCGGTGACGCGCCCAAACAGTGCGGAGCAGAAGTCCAGCGGAGCGCCACCAGCCGCCGAGCGCAGCTGCCGAGCGTGGGTGATCCGCTCGGACAGTGCGGCCAGTGAACCCAGCGCCGGTGACAGCGAAGTGCTGACCCGGGAGCGCGGCTGCGCGAACGGCATCCAGCCGTCAGCCTTCTCCACGGCCCGCTCGAGCGCAGCATCAGAATTGCCGCCGATCCAAAACGGTGGCCGCGGCTGCTGGACCGGGACTGGCAGTGACTGGTTACCCGGTGCCGGAAACGGGCCGTCGGGCTGGACAACAGGCTCACCGGTGAGGGCCGCAAATGTCGCCTCGAGCGCCGCGTCGAACAGCCGACCGCGCCCTTGGAACGGCATGCCCAATGCGTCGAACTCTTGGCGTTGGTAGCCCGCACCGATGCCCACGCACAACCGTCCCGCTGACACAACGTCCAGTGAGGCCACGGATTTGGCCAGCAGGTAGGGATTGCGATAACCGGACACCAAGACGTCGGTGATCAGACGCAGCCGGTCGGTGGCGGTGGCCATCGCTGTCAGGGCCACAAATGGATCGAGCGCGCTGTGGCCGGACGGCAACCAGGAAGTCGCCGGGAATGGATGGTCGGTGACCGCAACGCCGTCGAAGCCGCAGTCCTCGACCGCTCGGGCCCATTTCGCCAGACACCCGGGTCCGCCCCAACGCAGCGGGTCGCCGCTTGCCTCCAATGGGAAACACACCAACAGTTTTGGCCGCACCACGGGGCAAGCGTACGTCGTACAAATCCATTCTTGTCAGTCTCACCCCAGGCGGGAGTGAGGGGCGTCTGTTCCCCAGGGCAGCGGACTCGCCCCGGACATCACGTTGTCCACCTGCCGCGGTTCCGAGGCCAGCTACGCCTGCCGGTCGGCCGCGGCGCGCGCAGGCTGCTCCGCCATACCAGGATGATGTGACGGCACATTTCCACGCGTGGGTGACGGCAGGGTTTGTACATCGTACAGTTAGGTGGCGCGTTCTTCGCGCAACCGCATGCGCTCACCGGACCAACTAACAGGGGTGGATATGACGACATCCGAACTGCGGCCCTCTGGGCTCGATTCGATAAACCTGCTAGCTCAGACCTGGGGTCAGGGTGCGCCCTACGATCAGTTCAGGGTGCTGAGGGAACAAGCACCAGTGTTCTGGCACGACGAGCCAGGTGGCGGACCAGGCAACAGACCTCCCGGTCCGGGGTTTTGGGCGATCACCAAACACGCCGACATCAAGGCGATCAGCCACGATTTCGTCACCTTCTCCACCGAGCGCGGGGGAGTGTTGATCCCCGATATGGGCGAAACCGAGGTCGCGGCCATGCGGGAGACGATCCTTGGAATGGATCCGCCCAAACACACTCGCTACCGCAAGCTGATCTCGCGCGGATTCACCCCCCGAATGATCCGCAAGCTGGTGGAGGACATCGAACAGCGTGCGGCCAAAGTCGTCGACGATGTGTGCGAGCGTGGTGAGTGCGAATTCGTCGAGGACATCGCGGCCAAGGTTCCCGTGCAGATGATCTGCGAGATGATGGGACTCGACCCAGCCCTATGGGACCGGTTCATCGAGCTGTCCGACGGCTGTGTCGGATCCGTCGACGACCCGGATTACACCGGCGGCCCCGACGGTCCGGTGATGGCGTCGACCGAAATCTACCTGCTGGCCAACGACGCGGCCGCCGACCGCCGCAAGAACCCACGCGACGACCTCATGACCAATCTCGTCCAGGCGGAAATCGACGGTCAGTTCCTCACCGACATGGAGCTGAACCTGTTCTTTCTCACCCTCGTGGTCGCGGGCAACGAGACCACGCGCAACATCATCAACCATTCCATGCTCGCGTTGATCGAGCGGCCCGAGACGGCGCAGTTTTTGCGCGATGACCCATCGTTGTGGGAGAGCGCGGTGGAAGAGATGCTGCGATGGGGCCATCCGATCCACAACCTGAGGCGCACCGCGACTCACGATATGGAGGTTCGAGGCACACAGATTCACGAAGGGGAGAAGGTCGTCCTCTACTATGCCTCCGGCAATTTCGACGACGACGTCTTCGACCACCCGGAACAATTCGATGTGCGACGAACCCCCAACGACCATCTGACTTTCGGGGGTGGTGGTACTCACTACTGCCTCGGCGCGAATCTGGCTCGCGCCGAGACCAAAGCCATGATGCGCCAACTGGTCGAGCGGTTGCCCGACATGCAGCTGGCCGGGCCCGTCGAACGTCTGCATTCCGATTTCGTGCACGGCATCAAGAAGATGCCGGTGACCTTCAAGCCAAACAATCGCACATAGCGCGACCGGCGGTCAGCAGTCCACGCGAGACCGGCAAACCGTGGTGTGTCGCTTGGGCGCATCGAGATGGGAGGAGTCCGCGGATGCGCGGAGAAGACATGATCCTGCTCAGCATCGACGACCGCGTGATCGAACCGCGGGGACGACATCGGCTTCGAGAAGCCGGTCGGGTTTACCTCTGACCCTAGGCGCACGTTCGAGCCGTGGCGGCGGCCCCGGCGAACGCCGGCTCTGAACGCGCAGGCCAATTCTTTTTACTATGTATAGTGAGTCTGTCGGTGTTGCGTCCAATCCGCGGCATGACGGAAAGGCGGGAAAGCGGTTGGCTCTTGACGCGAGGACACAGTCGATCGTCGCCGCGATGTCGGCCCAGTTTCCCGACTTGGGTGGCACCGTCACCGACGCCCCCACCGCTCGGGCGATCCTGGCCGCGGCGCCGCGTCCACCGGCACCCGACGTGCCGCTGCGCCGGGTCGAAGACGTCGAGCTGCCCGTCCCCGGTGCGCCGGCGGCGCGGGCGCGGATCTATTGGCCCGACGATGACGGGCCGTTGCCGGGGATCGTGTTCTTCCATGGCGGCGGCTTCGTGGTGAGTAGCGTGGCGGGCCATGACGCGTTCGCACGCAAGCTCGCGGCCGGGGTTGGCGCTGTCGTGGTGTCGGTCGACTACCGGCTGGCGCCCGAACACAGCTTTCCCGCCGCGGTGGACGATGCCGTGGCTGCTACCTCGTGGGTGTGTAAGCAGGCCGCATCGCTCGGGATCGATCCTGCGCGCATCGCCGTCGCCGGTGACAGCGCCGGAGGCAATCTCGCCGCGGTCGCATGTTTGCGTGCCCGCGATCAGAGCGGTCCGCCGCTGGCGGCGCAGTTGCTGATCTACCCGGTCCTGGATGCCCGCCAAGACAGCGAGTCCTACCGCAGCAACGCGACCGGCTATTTCTTGACCGCCGCCCACATGACATGGTTCTGGGAGCAGTATCTCGCCGGCGCCGACCCCGACAACCCCGACGTATCACCTCTGCGCGCGCCGAACCTGGCCGGGCTGCCCCCGGCGATCGTCGTGGTCGCCGAGCACGACCCCCTGCGTGACGATGGGCGTGCCTATGCCGAATTGCTTTACGGTACCGGCAACGAGGTTCAGCTCTTCGACTATCCGGGCATGTTCCACGGCTTCTTCGGGCTGGTCGATCAGCTGCCCACGGCCCGCCAAGCCAACGACGAGGTGTTCCGGGCGTTGCGAGGCATCTGGTCGGCGAAGCCGGTTGGATCGCAGGCGAAACCATCGTGAGCGCACCCGAAGCCGGGGCACGCTTCGACGTCGTCATCGTCGGTGCGGGCTTCGGCGGGCTCTACGCCGTGCACCATCTGCGCCAACTCGGCCTTCGTGTGGTCGCGCTCGATAAGGCGGATGGCGTGGGTGGCACGTGGTATTGGAACCGCTATCCCGGCGCCCGCTGCGACGTGCCCAGTCTCGAGTACTCCTACGGCTTCTCCAAAGAACTCGTCGAAAAGTGGGAGTGGACCGAGTTCATGGCCGGGCAGGAAGAGATCGAACGTTACCTGAACTTCGTGGCCGACCATTTCGATCTGCGCCGCGACATCCGGCTGGGCGTCGAGGTGGTGGGCTGCGCCTTCGACGAGGCGGACGCGACGTGGGATGTCCAGACCGCCCGCGGCGATCGTTACCGCGCCGATTTTCTCGTGATGGCCACCGGGTCGCTCTCGGTGCCTGTCGATCCGGCGTTTCCCGGTGCGCAGGACTTCACCGGGACCTGGTTGAGCACCTGTCAATATCCGAGCCGGCGACCGGATCTGTCCCACTCCCGGGTGGGCGTGATCGGCACCGGCTCCTCGGGCGTGCAAGTGGTCACGGCGCTCGCCGACGAGGCCGGCCACCTCACGGTGTTCCAGCGCACGGCAAGCTATGTCTTTCCGTCACACAACCGCCCCATGGACCCGGGCATGCAGCAGCGGGCCAGAGACATGCACGACGAGCTGCGGCCGGTACAGCGCCAAACTGCTTTGGGGTTGGGCGGGTTCGCGGGTTTCACCGGACCGCCGCAGGGGTCCGAGCCGATCCTGGGAACCACCGTCGAACAACGCCTGGCCGTCATCGAGGAAAAGCAGTGGACGGCCCCGCGCGCGTGGTCAGACGTGTTCAAAGACCCAGAGGCCAACGAACTTGCCGCGGAGATGTACCGGGAGATGGTCAGACGCACGGTGCACGACCCTGAGGTCGCCGAGGGTCTGTGCCCGCGTGGGCTGCCGCTGGGCTGTAAGCGGGTCATCCTGGCCAACGGCTATTTCGAGGCGTTCAACCGCGACAACGTGTCGCTGGTCGACCTGCGCTCCGACCCATTGGTCGCGGTGACACCCACGGGCATCCGCACCGAACGCGGTCACCACGAGCTCGACGTCATCATCCTGGCCACCGGATTTGACGGCATGACAGGCGCTTTGACGCAGATCCCTATCGCCGGCCGGGCAGGGCAGACGCTGAGCGACGTGTGGGCCGAACACGGGGTGAAGTCGCTCTTGGGATTTCAGGTCGCAGGCTTTCCCAACATGTTCACCCTGTCCGGACCTGGCAGCACGTCGGTGCTGTCCAATGTCGTCGCCAACCTCGAACACCACGTAGAGCTGGTCGGTGCATGCATCGCTGAGGTGCGCCGCCGCAGTGCCCGCACGATCGAGGCGTCCGAGGACGCGCAGCAGGCCTGGTCCGACCGGGTCAATCGGCTCGCCGAAGGCACGATGTACACCGCGGCGAATTGCCACTCGTGGTACCTCGGGAGCAACGTCGCGGGCAAGCGCCGCCAACTGCTGGCCTATGTCGCCGGCTTCCACAAGTACATCGCCGAATGTGACGCCATCATCGCCGCCGACTACGCCGGGTTCGTCTTCGACTGAAGGTCAGTCGGTAGAGAGCGTTATCGCCCGTTCGGGGCAGGCCAACGCGCCCTTGCGCGCCGCTCCGCGAAGATCCTCTGGGACCTCGCGTCCGTCGACCGCGCAGTACCCGACGTCGTCGAGCACATAAAGCTCGGGCGCCATCGCGGCACACAGCGCATGTCCGCTACACAAATCGGTGTCAACGCGGATCCTCATGCCTGCTCCCTCGGCGTGAAGACGACAGGAATGCTGGACCAGCCGCCGATCATGGCCCACGACGGATACTCCACCGCACCGCCGCCGTCGATCTCGAAGTCGGGCATCCGCTGCAGCACCGTGGTGAGCATTTCAGTGAATTCCACGCGCGCCAGATGCGAACCGGGACAACGGTGTCGGCCCATGCCGAACGACACGTGTCGGTTTGGGAACCGGTCCGCCTGGAACTCGTGGGGAGCATCGAATGCCAGCTCGTCATGATTGGCCGAGACTTCGCTGAGCAGGATCCGGTCACCCGCACGCATCGGGCAGCCGGCGACGGTGGTGTCACTTGCCACGGTGCGGGTGTGGGTGCGTGCCGGCGGGTAGTAGCGCAGGAACTCTTCGGTCGCGGTCGTGAGCAGCCCGGGATCGTCCTGCAGCTCGTCGCGCAGTGCGCGATTCGCCTCGAGATGGACCAACGCCGCCGACACCAGCGAGGTCGTCGTATCGACCCCGCCGCCGAGCACCATGAAGACCAGCAGGGTCGCCATCCTCTCGTCGATAGGCGCGCCGTCAATGGTGGCCTGGGCGATGGTGGTCAGCGCGTCCTCGCGCGGACGCGTGCGCCGCTCGGCGAGTTCGTCGGAGACAGCATCCAATACACCGGCGTACCTCGGCAGCGCCTCTTCGCGGGTGGGATGTCCCGGAGGGTAGGCGCTGACGTCGTGAAACACCGTGGCCACCGGCAGCCATTGCGCTTCAGCGAATCCCAGGAACTCCATGATCACAGCCGCCGGCACCGGCACAGCGAGATCGGTCACCAGGTCGCATCGCCCGAGCCCAATCACTTTGTCCAAGTAGCGGTTACTCCAATATCTGGCGCGCGGGCGCAATGATTCGGCAACGTGAGGCGCCAGCAGTTCTGCAACGATCCTGCGGTAGCCCTGCCATTCTGGCGGATCGAGTTCCTCCGGAACCAGCAACGGGGCCGGTCCCGCGGTGACCGCCACCGACGACAGCTCCGGATTGGTGCGGGCCGAGGAGAACGTCTCCCAGTCCCGGAACGCCGCACAGACCTCGTCATAGCGGGTCATCATCCACAGCCCGTCATGGTTGTTGGTGCGCACCACCGGACCCATACGCCGGGCCTCGCGCCACGACTCGTTCGACTCGGCTCTTGTGGTTGCCTTGAACACGTCGAAGTCGATCACCGGGGCCTCGCTGCCCCCGAAAAGATCGGCCGCCATCGATGTGCCTCCCAGATTGTCGAACCCATTCGTCGAAGACACTGTACATAGTAAAGTAACTGCGCGTCGGCACACTCGAAGGAGGCGTTCGTATTGAGGGGACGTCCACTGCACCATGTGGCACTGACGCCACGCGACCACAAGCAGAGCCTGCGCTTCTACTGCGACGGTCTCGGCCTTCAGGAGTTGATCGACCTGGACGGTTTGACCGGCGACTGGAAGCACATTTTCGGCGCCCCTGCCAACGCGCTGCGGTCGATCTTCCTAGGAAGCCCCGATGTCGGCAACGCCGGCGTCGTAGAGCTCGTGGTCTTCCCTGACGACAGCGCCGGCGGTCGCCGGCAAGCAGCCACCGAGCTCGTCAACGGGTTTTTCCTGATGTCGTTCTACGTTTCCGATGTCGACGCGACGATCGCCCGGCTCGAGGAACTCGGTGTCGCCAACGACGTCCGCACCACCACGATCGGCGATGGCGATGGTTCGTTCACTGTGGGGACGGTGCGCGACCCCGACGGCGTTCTGATCGAACTCGTCGGAATGCCCCCCGAGCAGGG